>SDBU01009057.1_pt1 | contig 11223 bp, 13 predicted proteins | sample 2277071 | NCBI WGS metagenome assembly SDBU01 (sample SAMN10397929, study PRJNA504765) | marine sediment metagenome | isolation source: marine sediment core GS08_GC12, 126 cmbsf | place: Arctic Ocean: Gakkel Ridge, Loki's castle | collected 2008 | reverse complement strand
CTGTAAAGGGGATTGTAAAGGTCACTAAAAGCATGGAAACTGTTTTAAAAGCGGGTACCGAAGCAAGCATTAATGTTTCAAATATTGCAACTGAACTTGCTGCAAGCGCAAACGAAGTAAATGCAGCATCTGAAGAAATCGCATCAACTACACAAGAAGTATCACAAAATACCCAAAGTCAGGTAAATTCACTTGTCGCAATAAACAAAATGGCAAATGATATTGATGCTCATTCACGCGATGTAATGAAATCAACTAATGATATTAATAAAATAATGGATATAATAACTGGGATCTCTGAGCAAACGAATCTACTTGCTTTGAATGCAAGCATTGAAGCTGGAAGGGCAGGAGAACATGGAAGAGGATTTGCTGTCGTAGCTGATGAAGTAAGAAAGCTGGCAGAAGAATCTAAAAATGCGGTATTTGAGACAGGGGACAAAGTCAGTGAGATTACAGAACGAATTGAAACTTCGGTTGATTTAATAGGGACAATAACAGAAGACATTGAAAGTGTTACAGCTGCAGGAGAAGAAAACTCAAGGGCTATGGAAGGAATCAGCTCAGCTTCCGAACAACAAACAGCATCGATGGAAGAAATCACTTCAACAGCAAATAAACTAGGATCATTAGCAGAAGATTTAAAAGCAAAATTAGGAGAATCTGGTGGCGATGGAAAAGCTAAAGAAGCTAAAGGTAAAACCGAAAAACAAAAAAAACCTTTAGTGAAATTATCCAAAGTCATTAGAAAAAAGCAAGAAGAAGTTTTTAACTAAATTAATCTTTTTTTATTTTTTTTATTGTATTTATATTACCCAATCATTTGGTAAATTCTATTTTTATTAAAGGCTAATAACGATCAAAAAGGTTAAAATATTATAAAATGGTTATAAACTAAAATCTTAACAATCAAAAATTCTATTAAAGAGTTCTTCTTAGAAATAAAACAAGCTAATTTACAAAGAAAATTATGATGTATTTTTTGTTTTTTTCTTGTTTGGTAGGGATAATTTCACTGATACCTTTTTATTGCTGGTCTGTTGAGCACATAAGATTTCAAGAGAAATTTGGCCAAAAAGGAATCCAGATAACTAAAATTTTGGGGTTGATAACTGGATGGGGATTCTTCATCTTTCTTTTCGGCATTTGGATTACTCCTCAACCTAAGTTCATAATCCCGATCCTCCCAGAAATTATGATATTTATCCCAATAATCACTTTTACGATCCCTGCTTTTCATTTTATAATTTCCCTCCCTGTTATTTTAACTGGAGCTTGGTACGGGATCGTAGGAGTTAAATATTTATCTTTAAAAGTAGCGGAAACTCATAAACCCGAAAGAGTTATTAGTGAAGGGATCTATTCCAAAATCAGACACCCACAATATTTTGGTGCAATCTTAGCTCATATCGGTATTTCTCTTATCCTATCATCGCTATTTTCCATGATATCAACCCCACTCATAATTTTAGTTATCTATCTCTTCTCATGGAAAGAAGAAAAAGAATTAGAAAGGGAATTTGGGAAAGAATACATAGCTTATAAAAATCATACCCCAATGTTACTCCCTCGATTAAGAAAAAAAAGAATTAAAAATAAATAATAATATCTTTTCAGTATTCGTGTGATATTTTTTTTAAACAATAATAAATATCAAAGTTTCTTCTAGAGTTTATAAATTAAGAATTTAAGATTATCTATATTTTCAAATGGTTGACGATAAAGTTGATATAGAAGATTTAGAAGCGTTTATAGACGGCTTAAAAACGTCGCTTGATACTTTAGGTGACATTGATCCCCAACAATCTAAGGGGTTTCAAGCACAATTAGCAAAAGCTATTTCTGATTTAAGGTTAAAAAGAAAGGCTAAAATAGAACCCCTTCCTAAAAGAATCGGACATTTAACTAATGAAGATCTTAAGATTATTTTACTAAAGGAATTAGAATCTTTACAAGATCATTTAGATACTTCAGATTATAATCGGAGAAAGAAATTTGAAGTAGTAATGAAAATCACGCGGATTCGAGAACAAATAAATTCAATGTGATTTTTTCTGAGATACTATTAGGTAATGAATATTTTATTTGTAGTGTGAAAAATGCTAGTAGATGTACATTGTCATGCAAATCTTTTTTTAACTTTAGAAGATATCATTAAAGAAGCTATAAATACAGGAATAGAAAAAATTATAGCAGTTGCTATTAGTGCTCTTAGTATTGAAAGGATTTTAGAAATTGGAGATTCCTTTAAAGTAATTTACCCTTCTCTAGGCATCCACCCAGAGGAAGTTCAAATGAATAAAAATATTGAAAGCCAATTGGATTCTGTTATGGATAAGATAAGTAAAAATAAGGAAAAGATCTGTGCGATCGGAGAAATTGGTTTAGATCATCATTTTGTAAAAAACAAGGAGCTTTATCCTCTACAAAAGAAAATTTTTGAAAACATGCTTTCACTCGCACAAGATTTAGAATTACCTGTTAATTTGCACACAAAGGGAGCGGAAAAAATTATTTTTGATATGCTTCCTTCATATAAAATTCCTGACATCAATATCCACTGGTATTCTGGTCCAGAAAATTATTTAGACATAGGAATAGAAAGAGGTTACTATTTTTCAATTACTCCTGCTATAAGCTATTCTCCGGCAGTTAGAAAAACTGTTTTGAAAGTTGATAAAGATCATCTACTCTTAGAAAGCGATGGCCCCGTTAAGTACTCTGGGAGGACAGGAACACCAGCAATGATTAAAGATGTCTTAAATGCAATTTCAAAATTAAAAAATGTTTCTTCTCAAGAACTTGAAAGTCACATATTAGAAAATACTAAAAGAATTTTTCCGAAAATATTTTAATGGTAAAACTCTCCTTTGATATTGATTTTTGTGAGAAGGGTTAGAATGGGATTACATTATTTATTTTGATCCATTAAATCAATGATTTCATTTGGCAATTCTTCTCTATTTCTCATACGATTTAATATGTCCATCACCTCAGGAAAATTACTTCCATAAATATGTAGGGAATTACTGAAGTCTATATAATGTCCTACATCTACCCCAAGTTTATCAGCAACATACTTCTGGATCCTAATCATTCCATTTACATTAGCCTCCCAAGCTCGAAAGAGGTCTCTACTTCTCCATGTTGTTTGCATCACTAACTTTTTATCTATAATTCTCATAAATATTCTTTGAAGACAGGGAGGATCATCACTATATGGATCTACTAGAGGTCTCCAAGTTATTGCTTGAGCTCTTCGGCTATATGGACTTTTTTTCAATTTCTCTATAATATACTCAATTTGGTTAATTCTTGGGAGTTCTAACATTTCTAAAGGAATGGTACCATCTTTTACACGAACAGATTTCTTTTCATTTAAAAGAATTTCCTCTTCAAATACTTTCCAGATTGTTGAATCTGGGGAATACTTTCCAGCTTTAATTAATTTTTGATGCTTCATTACATCAGATTTTTTTACGTATTGTAGATTGTAATTAGAATGGCATGAATCTTCAAGAGCATAGGGTGTATAATTGTAAATCCTATCATGATAGGAATAGGGAAAACTTACGCCTGAACCATGCAATAAATTATCATTCACACCATCAATGATTTCTTCAATATATCCACTTTGAATTGATCCGATTAAATACGTGTCAGCTAGACATCCATACACCTCATAGGAATTACCAAGTTTTGACTTAATTCTCAGAATTCTGTCTTTTCGCATAATTGGATTGCTAAAGGGTTCGCTAATTTCTATTAATATCGTTGCATCTTTAGAAGGAGGATCTTCAGGTTTGTCATATTCAGTTTTGATACTATCCCCGTTGAATAATACCTGCCCTATAGCCGAAAGCCATGCATCTCGAATATTATCTTTGGAAATAAAAAATACTTGGGTCATAATTAAACAATCCTATAAAGCCTTGATTTCTACTATAAATTAATTATTAAATTTTTAATAAAGTTTGAGTTGAGCGTTAAAATTTTAGATGTTTTTCGATAAATCTTACAGGCAGCGAAGCCGCAGGAAAGGTTGCTAAAACAACTATAAAAAGCGGTAACTTCAAAAAGGGAATTAAGAAGGGAATAAGGGAAGGAAAAGAAGAACTTAAAGATGCTGTTAAAGATACGGTAGATTGTATTTAAACAATTTTAAAAAACAACTAACTATTTTTATTTTAATTATTCATACTAAATTTTCTCCTCTTATCTTATAGATGATAAAGATCAAATTTTTATCTATTTGAATATATTTCATTTCATAGAAAACACCAATTAAAGATTGTTATTTAAAAATGAAGTTAAATCTTGAATTTTCTCCACCTTTTAATGAAGTTACAAAAAATTTGTTTGACACATTTGAATTCGAGAAAGAACTTACCTTAGAAGAATTAATTGAATTTTTTGGGCGCACGTTTGGTGAAGAATTTTTAAATCTCGTCTGGGAAAAAGGAAATAAAGGAGAATTCAGTCAATTTCTCTCTATTGTTATAAATGGAAGGAGTTATCAACACGATAAATTCTTAGAAACAAAATTAAATGACGGGGATCAAATAGTATTTATCTATGTTTATTTTGGCGGTTAATTCTTAATTTAAATAAAACTTATTCTTGATTTTTTTCAAATACTCATTTAATTCTTAAAGTAAGAAGATAATCCACATTCCAAATCCGGTTAGTAGAGGATTCAAAATATTGTCAGAAATGTTCTTGGTAAAAGCATCTATTAATAAAAACAATAATGTAGCAACAATTCCCATGATAATTATTTGTTGAATACTTATTGACATCCAAGGATGATATAGAGTTGCAATCAATAAAACTATTATAAAAGTTGATACACCCCCTGCTATAAAACCTTCAACTGTCTTATTCGAGTTTTTTTTTAGTGGATGTTTTCCAAACTTTTTTCCTATTATACAAGCAGCAGTATCAGCTCCTACGGTTATTAAAACAACTGATCCAAATATAGGAAAAGGTGCAAGGATAAATGGTATAAATGATAACACTAATGGAGTTGCGGCAGTGAACGTCCCATATTCATCAGGTCGCATGGATTTATACGCTGTTTTAGACCATTTCGGTAGCATATAGAATTTGTTTAACCTAGTTAAATCGCCAATGTGAAACATAACCACTAACCCAAAACCTATTGTGGTAATTATCCAAAATGTAAAACTATAATTATCTAAGCCTATTTGACCTAAAATCCCAAGATCATCAAGAATAAGCCCTATTGTCCAAAAAAAGAAAATAATTAAACCGGCAAATAAATGCAGAACCTTTCTACCTAACTCGCTTCTCAAATCATCAACCCAATTTTCATTTAATTCCTCACAATATTTCTTGTAATCTCTTTCTGCCATAATCTCTGGGTTGTGTTTTGAAAGCCTTCTATTATATAATAGAATAATCATCCAAAAACTCATGTCAAGCATTATTATGGTTGAAGTAATAAGCCACAAATTATCTAAGGATTTCTGGCTTAAATTTGGAGAATTATATTGATATAAAAACGGAAACAGAACTCCAGCTAATAAAAATAAGAATGCGATAATGATTTCATTTAGGAGTAAATGTTTTTCAATCTTGATTTTTCTATTTCTGTAAATATAAATCAGTGTTAGAATAAAATATCCAATAAAAATTATGCTTGTGGGTAAATAATACATGTTGTTAACTTTAAAAGTCTAATAATTTAAAAATTTTTACAGTTCTAATTTAGAACCATACTAATAAGATTGTAAAATAATCTAGATTAAAGTAGAACCTTATAACAATAAAGATCAGGCTACACCCGATAGGAATAAGTAAATTATCAGATATATTAAGCGGTTTATTTGTAACTATATCAAAAAATAAAAAAGCTAATGCGAAAATTATTGACCAAAATACACCAACAAAAAGAAAACTAATAAGAAGAGTCGCCAATACTCCTGAAATGGTACCCTCCCAAGTCTTTTTTTCGTTCCAAGTAATATAGCGTTTTCCATATCTTATTCCAATTTGACTAGTTACTAGATCAGAAATAGAACTAATTCCTAGTATAGTTAAAAAAACCATTGGAGGACAAATAAAAGCAGCAAACAAATGTCCAATTGCAAAATATAAATATGTTCCGTAACTTTGTGTTTCTTCGTTAGTGAGATAAATTTTGGTAAAAACTGTAAATGGAAAGAATAAGTATTTTGATTTTCGGGTAAATTCCGTTGCCAGTATAATTATGCTGAATAAATAAAAAAAGAAAAAAAGAAGGTAATAAAACCACCCAAGTGAGAATAAAACTTCAATTATTGAGAATGGTATACTTATTAGCTTAAAATACTGTAAAAGTGTGTTATTTTCTTCTGGGATCATTCCCGATGTCGAATCTGTAATGTAATTAACAATAAGCAATCCTACATACCACACAAATAATAATCCTAAAAATATTAAAACATGATTTAATTTCCTTAATAAATCTTTTTTAGCTTTACTCCAACCCTCATTTCTTTCCTCTAATTTTTTGCCAATTTTTGAGAAATCTTTCCCACCTTTTTTATATCCATACGCCAGTAAGGTAGAAATTCCTATTAATATACTCACGAAAAATATGGGTATGGTAAGGGCTAAAATCCATACAAGGATTATTAAGGGGTGCAATGAAATTTCTTGATACATTAATAAAAAAAACAAAAGAATATGAATTAAAACAAAAGATAAAGCCATAAATCCCACTGTGTTGTTTAAAATATCAATTTTATCTGAAAAATGCATAAAACTAAAAAGAATAACGATATAGGAAAATCCTATAACAAGAAACCAAATATGAAAATATTCCATAACTATTTTGTCATTATAAGTATTTATTTTATATTTGTACTGTAGTTCATATAAATTATTTGCATTTTTTTTCTGAAAAGTTTTATTTAATTCAAAATCCACAAAATTTAGAATTGAATAATACATAATGTAATTAAATCTTAAAAGTTCATCAGTTAGGTTATTACAATGAAAAAAATCGTATTGGCTTCAAAATCTAATGATAGGAGGGAGTTATTTGAGCAATCAGGATTGTTTTTTGAAGTATTAAAAACAAATGTATCAGAGAAAAAATATAAGGAGAAAATTTTAGATCCTGTTTTACTTGTAAAAGAATTAGCAAAGGTTAAAGCTAATATTGCTAAAAGAGAGTTAGTTATGAAAAAGACAGATGCCATTATTATTGCTGCTGATACAATCGTAGAATTAAATGGAGAAATTATTGGTAAAGCTAAAAATAAAAAAGAAGCTTTTCAAATGCTTAAAAAATTGAGAGGTAAACCTCATAATCTTATTACTGGGATTGCCATCACTGATACTAATGATCCAAGAATGATTGTTGACTATGACCTAACAACAGTAGAATTTTTGATGCTTACAGATGAAGAGTTATATGATTATATAAATACAAACGAATGGAAAGGAAGAGCAGGATCATACTCAATCTTTGATAGAGCAGGATTATTTATTAATAAAATAATAGGATCCTCTTCAAATGTGGTTGGATTTCCAATGCATAAATTGTATGAGATCTTAAAAAATGAATTTAATATAAATTTATTTCGGATGATGAGAGTTTAATATAATCATGAATATTTGAAAAGAATTCTTAAGGAGTTTAACTGCCTTGGTTATCCCTCTTCAAATTTTCGCCATAACTTTAAATTTTCATAAAACCCTAAGATTCTTTGAAATCTATTGATTAAGTCTGTGTAATATTCTCCATCCGCAAACTTCATTGTCGATAATTTTTCCGCAAGACCAATTTCCTGTCGATAGCGAATTATTTTTTCATCAATCACATAGGTTTTTCGCATTAGTTCTAATTTAAAATAAAGAAATATGGTGATATTACATTTTATTCGGAAATTAAACTTTATTTAGAACTAATCTTTTTTCAGGTGTGAGAGGTATCTATATACAGAACCCCACAAGTAATCGTTTTCCCTTTCTTTTACTTCAAAATTATTTGTACCTAACCAATCACTCAATGCTTTTCCTGTCAATTTGTCAAATAATCTATAGGATGAAATAAATAAAATTTTCCCAAAAATAATGGATGAAAATCTGAGCTAATTTTATCTAGAGTAAACGCTTTTATAATTTAATAACTTTATAAAAAATATTATCTCAAATAAGAGGAAAAAAAATGACTAAACATTATAAAAATGGCCAACTGATGAAACTCTTAGTCGCTTTGGGTGCAATAGTTGGACTGGCTACACTCATTTTAGGTATTGCAAAATTTGATAATTATGCATTTGTAGAACCACTTGGGACATTAAATGATATCCTTGTTTTCATAATTGGATTAGTTGTCGTCGTTCTAACGTTTTTAGTAGCATTTAAACCAAATAATCCGTTACCATTTCACTGGCTTGTATTAATCATTTTGGCGATCTTACTAGTCGTGTTCGGTGCTGGTATTTGGAGTTGCGTGCTCGTTTTGATTGCAGGAATTATAGGGCTGGTCGAGGATTTGTAATAGAATTTCTACATTTTTTTAATTTTTTTTTTTAATTTTTAGTTTATGAATGAGTCCTCCAAAAATAATTTTAAAATGCCTAATGCGGTATGGAAAAAAAAATCCACGAGTATATATTAATTCATAACCCTCAAAAGATTTTTTCAATCGATTCTCCTCACAACGTGCCCCAACAATTAAATAGGTAATATAACCTAGTACTTTTATAGAGTTAACGCTATTTGTTGAGGTTAAAAATATTGTTAAAAGGACTAGTGTAAAACCTGCATACATAGGATGTCGAGAAAATCTATAGAATCCGCCTGTTTTCAAATCAGAAGGATTAATCTGTAATATTCCAAGAAATTTCAAAGGATTTATCTGAATGAAAGAACCAATCGCGAAGGCTAAACCACTAAAGTATAAAATATAGTAGAAAATTTGAGTTAGAAAAATTGATTTATCCAAAAAAGGTAAGATATGAAGTCCATTTGGTATAAAAAAAACCGCAATTGTAATTTCTACTAGTACAAGTGTCAATATACTAATTATATTGTATAGGACCCGATAACGTTGATCTAATAGATTATTCACAAATTTTTTTTTAACAAAATCTGAAGCCAAAATAGTGTGCTGTAATGCCCATACTGCCATTAGACCAACTGTTAGTAATTCGCTAATCATAGTAGCTGATTGATTTTATAACAGTGCACCTTGATTGAAGACTTGGTACCTAAAGTTTAACCTATTTAAATTGATTATACTCTTTTATTTTTTTAATTTCTTTTCTTATATATTAGCTCGTTTCAAGAAGAAATTAATTATTTCCTCAGCTATATTAATATCTGTCACTTTTTGCAAAGCTGTAAAACCTGGTATTGAATTTACTTCTAATACGAGATAACCGCGTTCGCTTTCAATTATATCAACTCCGGCAATTTCAGCCTTAGTTATTTGAGCTGTTTTAACGGCAAGATTCTTTAACTCATCTGAGATTTCTAGTGGTTTTGCTTTCGCTCCCGCATAAATGTTTGTTTTCCAATTATCACCAACCCTATACATACCAGCAATTGCCTTATCACCTAAAACTAAAATTCTAATGTCCCGATTATAGTGCTCGATAAATTCTTGTAAATAAAAAACCTTATTAAGTCGACCGAGTGTATAAATTACATTTTCAGCAAATGCTCTATCATTCAAGCGAGTAATCCCAACACCTTTCGATCCAAATAATGGTTTATAGACACAATCAGATCCCATTTCTTCAAATGCATCTAATGCTTTATTTGGATCTTCGCATATAATCGTTTTGGGTGTTGGAATTTTATGTTTTTCTAAAAATATAGAAGTTAGAAATTTATCGCTGGCAATTTCTAAAGATTCTCTTGAATTTATAAGTTTCACATCACATTCTTCTATTGCCCTTAAAATATCTAACCTAAAAAAAATCTTTTGGAAAATACCAGCACCAAAACCCCTCACTAAAGCTGCTTTAGGTTCAAGATTTTCAAATTGTGTTTTAAATTTGTCTTCAAATGAAACCTTAACTATCATTTTTGAGGGAATAAAATATTCCACTCTAAAACCTCTTTTCTCAAATTCCTTAGATAACAGTTGAACTTCAGGATCAGAAGGATTTGGGGTAATGATCATTGAATGCATTTTAATTTCTCCTCTGTTAAAAATTACTTAATTAAACAATAGCATTTATTTTTAAATAAATTTAATTTCTTATAAAATATATATGAAATCAATGGATTTTGAAGATGACGAAACTGAGATTGAAAAATTATCACAAACTATGAGCAAAATTCAAAATCTTTATTATAAAAAGAAAGAGCAACTAGAAGAATTACAATTTGAGATTGCTGAATTAAGAGAAATCTTAAATTCTCTCAATTCGCTGGTAACGAATAAGTCATTCCAGAGTGCAGATAAAATTTACTCAAACTCTATACAGGAAGCAGATAAAGCCCACAACAATGAGAAATATTTTTTAGAAGAATTTTCTCCTGAGAGAGTAAAGGACACAAACATCAAAAGAAAGATCTTTTCGAAAAATAATGATAAAGATTCAAAATTGTTATGTATCTTGAATTTCTTTGATTTTAACAGAGCTGAGATAAAATTTATTGATCCCGGAGATAGAGAGATTAGAGAAACATCGGACGACTTTATAAAGATTTTTTTAAAAGAAGGGCTATTGAAAATAAAAGATAATAATCCAGAACTAAATTTAAGTTATGATCATTTTAAGAACTCTGATTTGATAGAATGTATAAAAATCTTTAATTTGAAATCAATTCAAGAATATGATTTAATAACATCGAAAATAAGGGAATTATTACTACATAAAGAAATTAATCACGAAGTTTGATCTTTACAATACCTTTCTGATCCCTTACTTTGATTGGAGATAAAATCATATTAAGAGAATATATGGTTTAAAAAAAAACTTTAATGTCAAACCCCACTCACTCGACAAAATAGATTAGGAGTGTTCTAGTTGAGTCAAGTAATCTTTAAATTGGGTGAAGTTTCCTGTGTCTTTTTCTCTAATTCTCCACGTACGCCTTACTGTTGCGTATTGAGTGTTAAATTCTTTCCTTTGGGCCTCAATAAGTGGGGTTTCACACGCTAACAGCACGCTTGTCACATTTTCTTTCGTAAAATCGATATCTAATAGCTGGACATGCAGTCCTCCGTGGTTTAGAAATGCTCTTGCGACA
>SDBU01009056.1_pt1 | contig 11223 bp, 18 predicted proteins | sample 2277071 | NCBI WGS metagenome assembly SDBU01 (sample SAMN10397929, study PRJNA504765) | marine sediment metagenome | isolation source: marine sediment core GS08_GC12, 126 cmbsf | place: Arctic Ocean: Gakkel Ridge, Loki's castle | collected 2008 | reverse complement strand
CTTGGGCACTGCCTTCGGGTCGTAGTCGATCGTCTTGTTGTCCTGCGTGATCCGCAGGGCGTTGCGGCACAGCGGGCAGATGAGGTGGATGTACGTCGGCGCATCGGGAAGCGCGTAGACGTCGGCCTCGAGCAGAAAGTCCTTGTAGGCGATCTTGGGGTGGCCCAGCGCGGTGCGGTCCAGCCGCATGGTCGAGGCTTTGCCGCGCAGGCCGGTGCCCCGGGGATCGGGGGCGTCGCCCGCGACGTGGAAGATTTCCTTGGAGGGCTGTGCCGCCATCAGTCGTCATCCTCCTCGTCGTCTTCGTGCAGCAAAATCTCCGCCGCTTGCTCGACGTCCCACTTGTCGTCGATGGCGTTGTAGATGTTGCCAATCAATTCGAACTCTTTCCACCCCATCGTCGGGTAGGGTTCGAAGCCTACATCCTCGAATTCATCGCCGCCTGGCAGCGACGCGAGCATCCGGCCGACGAGCTCCATCAACTCGGCAGCTTGCTTGTGTTGGTAGTTTTGGAGCCACCACGCAAACTCCTCGACCGCCGTTGTGACTTTGGCTTTGCTCATCAGTAGTCGATACTACTTCCTTCGACGTAGAGCCAGGAAGAGGACGAGCGCCCCCCCGCCCAACGCAACCGGGAGCACCCAACCGGGCGTCGCGGGCCGCTGCGCCGCCGCAGCCGCCTGCTGGCGGGCCATCTCCTCGTAGGCGGCCGCCTGTCCGGCGGTCCGTTGCGACTGGCCGTAGAAGTCCAGGGCGCCTTTGAGGACCCCCGACGCGCCCGACTTGATGTCGGACATGCTCAGGCCCAGATCGCCATAGCCCTCGCGCGCGATCAGTTCAGTCTCTCCGGATGGGAAGTAGCTCATGGTCATCTCCTGCGTAGCATCAGAAACAAAACGAGGGCCGCGCCGGCGCCGCCGACGACCAGCAACGTGGGGAACTTCTTCTTGGGCGGCGGTGCGATTGGCACGGGGACCAGATCCTCGACGAACTCGTCCTCAACGAACTCGACCTCGCGCGGAGCCCTCGGCTCTTGCGGCGCCTGGCGCCATTTGCCGCGCTTGGTGTCGCACACCACGGTGTAGCCCGGCTTCGCGGGCGGCGGCCGGCTGCCGCACGGGGTGAGCTCTACCGTGCGCAGCGGGACAGCGGCCTGGCCGATGCCCGACCCGATCTGCAGGGTGGTCACCGCGACCTCGCCGAGCGCGCGCACGACCGTCACGCCGGGATAGACGCGCTTGGTCCGGTACTTGGCGGCCGCCGCCGGAGCTCCGCCCGGGCCGTCTTTGGCGGCGACCGCGCCCACGCCTCGCGTCCACTCGGTGCCGTCGTTGACGTAGCTATCCATGGAGTCCTCTCCGAGCAGTTGCCGTCCGGTCCCGACGTTTTTCCAGCTCTCGATCGCGGCGTGCTCCCGAGGCCGTCCCACGGTCGTCGCTTCGCGGATCACGCAGTTGGCGGAAAACACCGTGCGCCCATCGACTTCGACCGTGCAGGCTCCGGTCTGCGCGCCGTCGGGCACCACCACCGAGCCGCCGTAAGGGCCGGCCATCGCAATGGCCTGCGCGGGGGCGCCGACGAAGCGCACGAGGACCTGGCCCTGAAACTTGCCGGCGAACGGCCCTGTGACGTTGACGACATCTCCCCACTGCAGCGTCGTGGGGAACAGCGCCGCTGGCACCGTCGCGACCGGCGCGCCGATGGGAATGCCGGGCGATCCGGGGCCCGGCACAGGCCCGGGCAGACCCCCGGGAAAGCCCGGAAACGTTTGCGGGCCAAAGTCGCCCAGTGAGCGCCGGTACGCCACCGTTCACCGAGCGCCCTTCTTGCTGCCGCGCCCCAGGAAAAACCCAAGCAACAACACGCCCAAAGCGGTGCCCCCCACGACCAGCGGGATCAAGTAGGGCTTTTCCCGCGTCGTGACGAACATCCGCAGGGGCTTGACGGCGTACCGGAGCCCGATGCCCTTGCCTGGCGACGCGGTCTCCGGGATCTGCGCGCACGGGGGAGGCGCCTTCACACCGCGCTCGAGCGCGTTGAGCCGCAACACCTGGCAGACGACTTCTTTGAGGTGCGGGTCCTGGGCGATCCGCAGCACGGCCGTGCCGATGTCCATCTGCCCCAACGCGCTGTAGTTCGCGTAGCTCACGAAGTTCCTCTAGTGGCCCGCCCACAGGGCGAAATTGGCCCAATATGCCGCCAGCTCTCCGGTTGTTCTGGAGCACAGACCACCCCTCCCGGTCGACGAGCCACCACAGGAACCTACGAAACACACGCCTATCCCCCCTTCTTTTTCTTGAGCACTCCCGACATCCGCTCGCGAAGACCCATCCGATCCCACACGAGCCAGCCGACCACGGCGATCGCCCCGAACTTGAGCCAGAAGCCCGTGTCGGTACAGGCGCCAGCCTTGATGCACTCGATGCGCTCGCGCTCTTTGGCGACATCGGCCTTGGAGCGAATGGACGAGGTGATCACCATCGTGATCGCACCCACGACGATGACCAGCGGCCACATCCAGATGATGCCCGCCGCCTCTGGCGACCCCGCCTCGCCGGGCAGCTTGCCCGAGATCGCAATCGCCGCCAACTGGACGGCGGCGTCTGCGTTTTGCGCCAGATCCGGGTCCGGCAACTGCGCCGGGTCGAAGATTTCGGACAGCAGCGTGTGCAGCTCGAGCGCGAGCGGCTGCTCGTCCGCGGCCCGGGCTTGTGACAGGACCAGCGCGTGCGCGACCGCGGTGGGCCTGCGACCGCCCGGCGTCCGCAGCAGCGGCCGCTTCACCGGCTGGCCAGCGGCGACCGCGTCATTGATCGTGCGGTACTTGAGCCACGCTTTGAGCGAGCGCTTCATGCGCGCGAGATCGGCCCGCGCGCGCGCCATCTCCGCGTTGGTGACCGGACGGTCCTGTGCTTCGAACTCGGCGGCGCCCATCTGGTACGACGGTGGTGAGTAGATCTGCGGCATGGGGGCTAGCCTCGGAACCTCCGGGTCTGCGCGCATCCTCGGGGGCCGCAGCCGACGCTGCTGCGGTAGTAGTTGCCCATGCCCTCGAGTTGTTCGGCTTCGATCAGGTGCTGGCACTCCGAAAGCGGCGCTTTGTCGCCCGCTGCCGTGAAGCACATGGGCGCGCCCGACGGATCACGCTTGAGCACATAGCTCCCCGGCGGGGCCACTGGTTTTTTTGCGCCGTTGCGCAGCAGGTAGTACAGCCCGACGCCGGCGCCCAGCAGCATGAGCCAGGTCGTGGAGCCCGGGTTTTTGCGGTAGCGTCTGCGTCGTCCTCGCTTCATCGATTCGGCCTTCCGTTAGAGGTTCGCGATGCGATACCCGATGAGCGACACCACGAGCTGCCCCTGGGTCGTCGGCTCGGCCGGCGTGGTGTCAAAGAGGATGTTCTCGAAGGTCGGGAAAAACTGCGGGGTCGCGTTGGGCGCGAACACCGTCGGCACGGGCAGCGGGACGAAGTTGTCGGGACGCGAGAAGATCGGGCCGGCGACCTGGTTGTTGAAGTTACGCTGGGATCCCCCGTCGACGAACTCGTAGCTGAGGTCGATGATGTCGGTGTCCAGGACCTGGTCGGGGAGCGGCCAACTCGTCACCGGGCGCCAGCGCCCGAAGTTGGTCGCGAGCGCGGGAAGGTTCGGCTTCCACAGCACCAGCGGGTAGTGCGTCATGATGAACGGCCCGTCCTGAGAGACCAGGAAGGTGAGCGCGTTGCCGCGCAGGCCGTCCTGCGCGATTGTGAAGTTGTCGCGCGCGGACAGGTGGTAGAAAATCCGCCGGCCGGGGATCGAGTCGATCTCCTCAGCCACTGACCGAGGCTGCTCTTCGCACGCTTGTACGAAGTCCTCGAACTTGGCCAGCAGCTTGCCGTACTTTTCGTCGGACGCCTTCTGCCGGCGGAAAAGCGCTCCGACGAGGCTGTGAAGTTTTTCGTTGTGCATATCGTGCTGTCTCCCTACCGATGGGGTTCGCGTCACCGCGCTCCGCAGCCCGGTATTTGGCTGCGGGTCCGAAGGGAGCGCCCCGCGGTTCGGGACGCCCCCTCGAGCACTCAGTTGTCAGGATGCGAGGTCGGCTGCGAATGCACGTGGTCGACGCGACGATCTACTGGACGTCGCGGGTCTGTAACCCATCGATCATATACATGATAACCATCTGGTCGTCGGTCGCCGCGCTGTTGATGGTCGTCAGCACGTCGGTGGTTCCGATGGGGAAGAACGTCAAGTCGACGCTGATGTTCTGGCGAACCGGGATGATCACCGGCCGCGCCAACTTCAGGATCGCCTGTTGCGTGGGCTCGCCGTGGTTGAAGATCGAGCCCGTGTCTCCGGTCTGCCCCCAGATACCGCCGCCCGCCGGGTGGTACCAGCACGGCGCGGTGAACTGCGGCTTGTCGCCGAGTTGGAAGGTCGTGTACAGCTGCGACGCCACGCCCAGATAGAGCAGGCGGCGGTTGGTGCCGTCGAAGAATAGCCAGATGCGCAGCGCCAGAACGACGTACGTCTGGTCGGACGCGAGCTGTCCTGCGACTTGCAGGTTCGTCAACGCGAGGTTCCCGACGTTGGCGTTACCAAACAGCGTCGAACGCGCCGCTACCGTGACGGCAGGCGACCCGGTCGAACGGACCAATGTGTCCCAGACAAAAAGTGTTGCGCTGGCCGTTTATGCCAGCTCTCCGGGTTTCCCCGGAGTATCGGACTATCTCATCCAGTGGGCCTGTGCTCACTGGCCGGGCGCTCGTGCCGGCAACGCGTGTAGTCATAGACGACTTTGTTGAGGTACTTCATGTCCGTCTTGTACTTCATCGACGGAATCACGAAGGGATCGATTAAAGCGAGAATGTTGTTTGCCTCTTTCGATCCGCAACGCAGGCGCCACCACTCCTTCTTGCTGATCTGTGTGGTGTGCTTGCTAGGCCGCAACGCCACTCCAAAACGCTCGAGTAGCAGCTTCGACGTCAGCTCAGCTTCATCCCTGTCGGTGTAGGTATTGAGATGAAGCTCTCTTGCGTGAATCCGCCCGTCTCGTTTCTTGTAGCTTAACGAGCCATCGTCCATGTACCAAAGTGCCAAACCTTGAAGCGTGAGGAATCTGATGACGTTGCTGGCCTTCTTCCGACCGCCGCTGTAGAGCCATCGACGAACCGTTCTCAGGTACGGATGGCTTTTTACGATCTGTACGCCGGGATAACCGTTGTTATCAATCGACGTCACCTTTGGGGCCTTGCATCGGAAAGCTTTCCCAATGAGCAACGACTTGTGCTCGACATATTCGCGCTGCTTCGCCGAGTGCTTTATCGCGAGACGAGCCTGCGGTTTCGCGTTGGGCCACCTCTTATCGCGCAGAAGCGCTATGTGTCCGTCTCCGATTGCCATTCCGATCAGTAGTCCTCTTGCTTCCTTGTTCAACTGCTCGACCCTCCTTGGTCAGGCTTTTGTAGTGCGCGTTGTCCGGTAGTCTCTACACCTTCCTCTTTCGAGGCTTGGCTCGGGATTACCTCGCTATGGAGCGGGGCTTCCCCGAATTCACCCGGTGTTCACCGCGGCGTCGCCGCCGCGGGCCGCCCTAGGTTGACGGTTGGTGGCGCCGTTCTCTGACGCCGTGAAGTCGTGGCATGGTGAATTCCTTCTTTCTCTCTTGCGGGTCTTGCTCAAAACGAGCTGCCGTACGTTTGATTCGACGAACGATTTCGCCAGGCAGGTGCCTCCTGCCCTGGGGCTTCCATTCCGTCAGCGAGTGCGGGCGCGAGGTCGGAAGCGAGTTCGTCTACGAGAGAAAGGAATGAATAGGTCGTCTACGAGAGAGCGCGAACTCTAGCAGCCGAAGCCGCCGGAGAAAATACCGGTGTACAACACGCCGGGCTTGTCGTAGCCCGGACCCGCCTGCGGCACCTTCTTGGTGAACGATCGCGCCGGGACCGGCGCGAGCATCTGCCGCTGGGGGATCTGCTTGAGCATCGACGAGGGCATCACGCCGCCCAAGTTGGGTCGCTGCCACGCGTTGGACGGAAGGGCGCCCAGATCCTCTTCGACGCCGAGCTCCTCGGTGATCATGCCGAGCTCTTCCTCGACCTGACCGACCTCGATGTAGTCGCTCAGGGTGATGTCGTCGTCGATCGGCGGCGCATCGCCGATTTCGATGTACTCGCCGATCTCGACGTACTCGCCCACCGGCGCGTACAGGGTGTCGTTGCCGAGCCCGAACATCGACTTGACCTCGGCCGGCGCGACCGCCGACACCAGATTGTCGATGAAGTTCAGGGCGGTCCCGACCATGATGCCGCCGCGCCACTTGCGCAGCCCCGCGATCCTCTTGGTGAGGATGTGCGCCCCGAACAGGACGATGCCGGCCATGGCGGTGCCGGAAAAGTCCCGGCCCCCGAACTGGAGCCGGTCCAGACCCGGGATCCGCGGAGCGAGCGAGAAGCTCAGCGCGCGCGCGCCGTACAGAGACAGCGCGACCGGAACGGCCTGGCGCACCGCGCCCATCAGCCCGCTGGCTGCCGGGTTGCGGCGGTAGCTACGACGTCCGGTGCGACGCCGGGTTCCGCTACGCCGGCGCTTGCGCCAGCCCTTGCGGGCGGCCGTCGCGTGACGCCGCTTTTGGCCCGACCACGCGTTGCGGCGACGACGCCTACGCGGAGACGACGGGTTGCTGCGGCGACCGCTCTTGCGCGAGCGCCAGCCCTTGCGAGCTGCGGCGCTCCGCCTGGCCTTGGATGTGCCGCCCGTGCGCCGCTTGCGCGGAGCGGCGCGACGCTTGCGCCTGCGGGGTGCCGCGGCACGCTTGCGCTTGCGCCAACCCTTTTTGGAGGCCGCCGAGTGCCTGCGCGGCTGGCCAGCCCACGCGTTCTTTCGCCGCCGGCGCGGCTTGCGGGTGGGGGACTTCGCGCGCTTGCGCTTGCGCCAGCCCTTTTTGGACGCTGCCGATCGCTGTGCCTTGGTCATGGAACCGCTCCTCCGTTTGGTAGTGGTGGTTTTCTTGCGAGCCGCAGGGCGCCGCTTCGCGGTAGTCCGCTTGCGCGCCGTGGGGCGCCTCTTCGCGGTGGTCTTTTTCCGTGCGGGCGCGCGCCGCTTGGTCGACGTCTTGCGCTTGCGGGCCGCGGCCGCTTTTTTGGCCGCCTTGCTCCGTTTGATCTTGGTCAGGCGCTTTTTCCGAGCTGTCGCCGCGGCGCCGTAGAGCTTGGTGGTCTTTTTCCGAGCCTTCATCGAACTCCTCTTGGGGTTGCGCTTGGCCGAGCGGACGCCAGGCGGACGCACGCCGGCGCGCTTTCGCGTCTTTGGCTTACGAGGGGTCGCCCACTTCTTCGTCGATCGTCCGCTGGCCTGGTTTCGGCGCCGGGGGCGGTACGGGTTGACGTAGGTGACGGGCAAGCTCTCTCCTTATATGTGTGCGGCATCGAGCCGAAACTCGGGCATCGGCGCATGACCGGAGAGAGCATGTCGCGACGCCCTGTTATCTTCGGCAGGACGGCCCTACATGTCAAGCGCCCGGAAAACTTCACCGTGGGGTCCTCCGGCGCGGTTTGCGGCCCGGGAGCCGGTCTAAAATCTCGTCAATCTTGCTGCCTTGGGTCGTTTGGCTGCTTTGGACGCCCTCGATGAGCTCGCGCTGGGCCCATTGCTCTTTTTGGATGCTCGAGACGTTTTCGCGCAGCATCTTGTGGCCTCGCGCTTCGTGCAGGTCGTCTTGCTGCTGAATGACCTCACGCAGCTGGTCGGTAGTCGGTCGGTCGCGCAGCATGTGGGCGAGCGCCCACAACGCGCCTGCGAACGCGACGAACACCGCGAAGCTGATGGCGACGACCTTGGTCATCGATGGCGGCCGCGGCGTCGTGCGGTCCTCGACGGTCTTGAGTCGGTCAGATTGCGACAGGAACACTTTGCTCCCGTTTTCGAGCCGCACCCGGTGTTCGATGACGCCCGTTTTGATCTCGGCCACTTCCTCCCTGATCTCCGCCATGTCGCCGCCAAGCCTCGTGATCTGTCGTTGCAAGTCCTCGTCCGCCATGACTCACCCGACGATGCCGCGCCACTCCACCCCGAGACCACCCCCCCAGACCAGCGCGAGAACCTCCCGCTTGTCCTGCACCACGACGAGCGCGTGCCCGTCGGGCGTCGTGTACAGTTCGGGCAACGGCGCGGTCGATTTGGCCTCGACGCCAGCCCCGTCGCCATCGACGTAGGCGTAGCCCATGCACTCTCCGAGGAGCACGAGCTGCTCGCTGCCGTGCAGCCATGAAGGAACCGCGATCTCGCGGCCATCGATGTCGATGCGGTAGAGGCCCACATCGCCTCCGTGCTCGTGGATGTAGTCGATCTCGCCCTCGTCCTCGCCGGTGCCGGGATTGAGCTTGTCGGACCGATAGAGCACGTAGGTCGCTTCTCCCGCGCAGACCGCGCGGTGCGGAATCCGAAATCCACGCTCGAACGTGCCGATGTCGCGCGGCTCGAACTGGTGAAACTCTCTAAACTTTTCGACCGCCCTGCGCATTACTTCTTTTTGAGCACGTACTTCCACACCAAGAACCCCGACAGGCCCAGCAGTCCGATCTTGGCCAGGCCGGAGTCCACGCCGATCGCACCCAGCGCGCCTCGGCCGGTGCTCGCGATGCGCCCGCGCGCGAGCGGACCTTGCCCGACGCGCTTGGCGCCGCCGGGCAGCGGCCACCCGGCCTCTTCAGGAGTGATGCCGAGCTGGCGACCGCCCCGCAGGTGCGTGGGGGGCTCGACGTTGACTTCGCGCTGCGGAGTCTTCGTCGCGTAGTAGTCGAACATCCCGGTGCCCTGGTTCCAGACCGAGTACGTCAACGGCGTGCGGTCCTCCGTCGACGCTTTGCCTTTTTACGCAGCACGAAATACCACAGAGCGCCGCCGGCGCCCGCAAGCAACGCGAGCCGCTTTTCGTTGCGCGACATTCCTTCGAACAGCCCCATCGGCGCTTCGCCCGGGTCCAGCGGCTCGGGGCCAGCGGGCCGTACCGCGGGCCAATCGCTCAGCGCCGGGAAGTGATGTTCTGGGGGCGCGCCTGATTCCTCGAGCGTGAGCACGCCCAGCGCGCCGACCTCGGACTGCAGCGAGCCCAGCCCTCTGCGCACGGCCCCCCGCGTGTTGGTCATGATCCCACCGGGCGCGCCGGACCACTGCGCGGCATAGCGGCGAGGCGACGATCCGAACCGATAGTACGGCGAGCTCACTTGCGGCCCTTGCGTTTGGCGAAACCCTGCGCGACGGCGATGGGCACTGCGAGCACCGGCGCAGCGCTCCCGAACATGGCCCACAGAAGCGCCCACCAGCCCGAGCCGGTGCGCTTGTAGCCGTGGTAGGCCATCGCGGCAAACGACAGCGTCCGCACCGTCGGCGACCACAGCACGGTAATGCCCGGATTGCCTACAGTTTCGTACAGACCGCCGCGCGGACCGATGTCGAGCCGGGCGCCGGGGGCCACCATGTACGGAGCTCCTTGGTTGGGGTTCATGTCGCGGCGCCTCCGTACTTGGCGCGGTAGGCGGTTCCTTGGCCCAGATCCTCGTAGTCGGTCGGCTCGTAGTTTCCAGTGCTCTCGACGGTGCGGCGCTGCTTCCACGCCGCGGCGGTGGCCGCCGCTTCTGGACTTTTCGCGACGACGCAGTCTTCGAGGAGATCATGGTGTGCCTTCGCACCGAGCTCAGCTTGGCAGACCGTCCACACGTCGGGATACATCTCGCGGAGGGTCGCTCGCTGACGTCCGACCTGTTGCCCTGCGGCGCTCGGCGGCGCCGTCAATCCCTCGCGGCCCGCATATCTCCGCTGCGAGACTTGAGTGCCCTTCGTTCGCGACCGGAAGTAGAGAACCGCGGCGATCCCGCCGGCGCCGGCGAGCATCACTAACCATGTGAGATTGTCGGGGTTTCTGCGATACACGATGTTCTCTTCCTTACACCCAGGTCGTGATGACGCGCTTTTTGTATCGGGCGCCCTTTTTCCGGCGCTTGCGCTTGGGCTTTTTGGTGTACTGCCAGATCAGTAGACCCCCCACCGCCAGCGCCGCGAGGCCCAGGGGCGACGTCACGAGCGCGCCGAAGCCGGCCTGCTTGAGCACCGTGAGCTTGCCGGTGGCGGGATCGCGGACCGCGACCTCGTCGCCGCCGCCGGCACGGCTTGGCGATAGGGGCGCGCTCACCCTGGGAGGCGCACCCATCTGGTCGGCGGCTTGGCCGAACGCATCGGCCGCCGTGTCTGCGTCGGTGGCGACATCGGTCACGGTGTGCGTCGGAAATCCGCGCACGACGCTCATGCCGACGAAGTCCTCGGCCGCGGTCACCGCTGCGACGGTGTTTTTTCCGATCTTGCCGTCGGAGCCGATCTTGCCAAAGCCCGACTTGGGCTGCGCGGCGAGCCGGTTCAGGTTGTTCTGAAGCCGCTCGAATTGTTTGCGTGTCGGCCCCTTTGCAGCGTGGTCGACGGCGACCACCGATCCTTTGGGCGTGAGCGTGAACCTCGACGCATCGATGGCGCCCAGACCCTCCGGGTAGAGATAGCCCAATCCCTCGGGGTAGGCGTAGCCGTTGGTGTTGTAGTTCATGTTTTTCTCCGAAGGAGGTAGATCAGACCCACGAGACCGACGCCGGCGACCGCGACGTACGGCGCAAAGCGCCGCAGCGTGCCGATGCCCGGGATCATCGCAGCCCCGTCGGGCGCGCCCGCGTCATCTCCTCTACGCGGCATCGGCGGCAGCGGCATCGCGGTCGCGACGCGGTAGGCGGCGTTGAGTCGCTCCGCGCACTGGCGTTTGAAGCCGGGCGATTGGCAGACGTCTTCGGCGATCAGGTAGTTGCGGATCGCCTTTTGCGATCGGCCCCTCGCGCTCCATTTGCGCATGTAGGCCAGGACCTGGTCACGCGTCCAGTGCTCGGCCGCGCCGCCAATCGGGTGGTAGCTCATCGCACGCCCTTGCGGAAGCCGAACCAGTAGATCGCTGCCGCGGCGGCGATCCACGGCAGTGCGTTTTTGAGCACGGTGCCCCCCGCGTTCTGGCCCAGCGCGGCAACGGGGCGCGGCGCGCGCGGCTTGGCCACGACGAACGGTTTGGCGTGTAGGACATCGCCCATGAGTTGGAGCCAGCTTTTGTCGTACCAGCGCGGGCCCGAGACCATCGTGATCGCGGCAACGGTGCGCTCGCCCAGGCCCCCGTCGACGTCCAGATCGAAGCCCAGCTTGTTCAGGCCCCGCTGGATGG
>SDBU01009055.1_pt1 | contig 11223 bp, 7 predicted proteins | sample 2277071 | NCBI WGS metagenome assembly SDBU01 (sample SAMN10397929, study PRJNA504765) | marine sediment metagenome | isolation source: marine sediment core GS08_GC12, 126 cmbsf | place: Arctic Ocean: Gakkel Ridge, Loki's castle | collected 2008 | reverse complement strand
ACTCTTATCTGTGTCATCCTGCCCCCGATCCAGTCCCACGGAGAAGATGAGTCCCGCTCTGTCCACATCCATCCTCAGTATTCCAAGCCTGCTGTCCCCTATACTCATATTGGCTATATCTGCGAAGTCGAGGACGTCACCGACTTCGTATTTCACTTCGGTGTCGTCTGTATGTGGGAACACCTCCTCCGCCACAGGCGCGCTGTTGGCCAGGAACCAGAAGCCGTATGATACCTTCAGCGGTTTGCCCTTCATAGTTTCATTATTCATGTCCAGATTCAGGATGAAGTCGTCTGTGCTATTTATCCTGTAGACCTCTGCCGCACCCGCTGTATCAGCGTTGAGGTGTAGGAACTGCTTGAGGAGCGCCTCGTCCCTCACAAGCCACACTGAGCCCCACCTGGTTGGGAGCGGCACAGATATTATATCCATGTTGCTTCCTGGCTTCTCCAGTTCCGCATCAGCGAATACTACAAACTTGGCCTTGGGGAGCAGTCCGCCTATATTTCTTTGATCTCTACACAACTCACATACGCTAGCTTCATCGGCCGCATCCCCGGGATCTTCCACCAATTCCACCACACATGATCTACAATAGGTGGGGTTGCCTATCTTGTCCTCCGGCGGCATGGTGAAGTCCTCCATCCCACTGTCTATCAGCCCCCGGTATTTCTCCCCCTTAGCTATGCTTATCCTGTCATTAATGCGGTCGAGTATGAGCCCGAACTTCTTGAATTCATCACGCGAGAAGTCCTCCCTGGCGAAGGTCATGCCAAGCTCGCCGTGGAGTTGCTGGAACAGTCCAGCTTCGATCTCTGCTATGGCCTCATCCACTGCATCTATAGTAGCTCTCTCATTGGGAAGGAGTATCTCGAACTCGCCGCCGCCGCAGTGGAGTAAGTTCACTATCTTCAGCCCTGCTGCCCTGAGTATATATCTGGCCGCCGCCTCGGCCATGACTATCACGTGGAACGATCTGCCCCTCAGCCTCTTAGACACGCCCTTCACACTCTGGGGTTGGGCGATTCCGTAGACGAAGTTCTGGATGCCGGAGACATCTCCCTTCAGGACAACGAATTCCTTATCTTTATCTATTACTTCACCTTCATCAAGTCCATAGAGGCACGAGGCTATCGCGGCGGTGGTAATGGAATGGTCGAGGAGGGATATGTCAGGGTAATATCTACGCTTCTGTTCAAAGGTGGCGGATGCCATGCACCACGTATATCTGTAGAGTATGTGATAGATGGTTACTATATCATCCTCAAAGTTGAGGTCGGGCAGCCTCCATGTCCCTGGTTCCAACACGTCCTGCTCCATCTGTTCTTTAAGGCGGTGGTAAGCTCGCTCCAGCTTCATTATATCCTTCTTCGGGAACGCGGAGTGATCCCAGATGTCCAGCGGCGCCAGGTCGTATCTGTCACCTCTGAACAGCCGCTCCTGAGTGGTCTCCACTTGTGCGAAGACCGAGAATAAGGGTGTAGATATATCACCATAAGGCATCCCCGCAGCCTTGCTGTATTCCTCCTCATATTCCGCCGACATCTTGCTCCGCTCACTGCTTGACAGGCTATCAGCGATCTGGACGAACTTCTCCGGCCCTTCTCGCTTCGTCGTATGATGATAGACTGACAACCTGGAGACTTCACCCGGTTCCGAGAACAGATGATGATTATCCTTCAGGAATGTCTCGCTGTGAAGCGCATGAGCAAAGTTCTTCACATTGACTCCAGGATAGTCCTCCTGTAAGGCATCCCTGTTGACCTTTGGGCGCAGGCGAACCAGGAATTTCCCCATATCGTGTAGAAGTGCCCCTAGAACAAAGCTGTCGTATTTCAGTGTAATCACCTCCCTGGCATTATATACTTCCCCATCCCGAATGTCGTACCCTTACCAACGTGGATCAGCTCACCCAGCTTAATGAAGGGCAGGAATTCCTTCAGATTACCCCCCAGTCTGACCTGACCTGTAAATCCGAACATGGTCACCCCCACGTCCTGCCGCGCTGAATACCTCTCCCACCGTTCCACTGTGTGGTCGGGAGCATCGGCGTTGACTTCCATCGCCCTCTCCAGTAGTGAACTATAATCCAACTCCCACTCTGAGGAGGAGAACAGGGACGCCAGCGTGGAGGAGCGACGGAATACAGCCCTCATGAACGGCTCGAATTGGAACCTACTCCCGACGAGGAATTTCCCCTGGCTCATTATGCGCGTGGGTGTGATGAAATTCAGAGTCAGCGAATCCGATGGGAGGCCCTCCAGCGACCCACGGATGGTATCCATTCCTATGTGGCCATCGCCATCCAGGAGACTATCATCCTGTGAATAGATGCAGCGACTTCCGCTCAGTGATATAGAATGGACTTCATTGAGGCGGAACCTCCCCCTCGTCCTGCCCAGTCCGAACCTCCGCCCCAACTCCTCGAATGAGTAGATGAAGTAGGGCAGATAGTCAACTACATAGCCCAGGAGCACCAGTCCGAATACGATGACTTCCCCTGGTCCGTAGACATGCCGCCCATCCATCGGTGGCTCTATCACGAATGGTCTGGGCGCATCGGACTGCCCGGACATCCTCTCCCAACCTGATGGGGGGACAGTGTCGAATACACGCGGGAATATGCAGTTGTCCCTGAGGAGGCAATCCGTGCACTCCCGTTCCCGGCTGGCGCACAGTACGTTCCTGAATGCCCGTCCGAATCCGCCCCGGAGAGTGGAACCAGAGTATCTGGGCAGGTGTATCTCCTCCTCTGCGACCAGGTGGAACTCATATCTCGCCAGTCTGAAATCTATGTTCATATGTATCCCCTAAAACGGGTCACTACCTCCTCAAGTTTCATCAAATTAGGGTATTTGACAAATGGTCTGACGTTTCAATCCCCTAAAACGGGTCACTACCTCCTCAACGATTGTAGTAACAGGGTTAGTAGCTTTGATCGTATTAAGGTTTCAATCCCCTAAAGCGGGTCACTACCTCCTCAACAACACCCAATCAAGAGTTCTAAAGTCGTCGCGTAGTCGTCTTAATCCCCTATAAGCGGGTCCACGGTTGCTGCTCAGACGGGCGGACAGAGCGCACTGGAACTGAAGGTGCCACGATCCCCTAATAATCGGGTTCACGGTTGCTACTTTTACACGTCACCAGCAAGACGCGGAGGGCATCAAGTTTCAATCCCCTAATAAGCGGGTCCGCGGCTGCTACTGATGGATGGCTCAAAGAAGCCGGTGGAGTTGGTGGTATTTCAATCCCCTAAAACGGGTCACTCCATTCCTACGTCCGCAAATTTAACGTTCTTCACAATAAACACATGTCGCAATCCCCTATAAGCGGGTCACTCCATTCCTACCATCCACAAAAATGGCCCACAGGTCTTGACAAAACTGTCACAATCCCCTATAAGCGGGTCACTCCATTCCTACACCACCTCCGTAACTCTGCACCACGACTGGCTCAGAATATGGACTTCCGCTAATCGCCTCTGGACATACCATCTTGGAGTCATATTCCACCGCCAATCCAATGTCTGATTCACCTGTAGAGTCGCATCATTGCTACATTCCGCCCGAACTCAATAATCCGCCGCTAATCTCCTATGATTCTAGGCTACCCAGGGATTAGCGCCGTACTTCCGTCATCAGGTCCAGCAGTAGTAATGGTATATGAAGTTAATAGCACAACTTACAGCGCGGGGATAGTGTACCTCTGGAGAGTTGAGATGTCAACAGTAAAATGTCATAACTCGACATAGTGGGAGACGCCGCCAATCTGGCCGCGTCGCTGTGATGCAGGATTATCACGGGATGACCAATAGCAGAAGTGCGCCAGCCACACTGCCTGATTCTGGATAACGGACGATCTTCGTTACCTGATATGAGCGGGATCCGTGACTATCCCTTAACCACATATTGAATACATAATATATAGTAGCTGTCATGTCTTTATGTGTGTATTGTAGTCATCTATCGCACTATCTTGCGAACGGTTTCATAGGCAATGCTATGCTATGGGCATCTGCAATTAACGAGTGTGATGTTACTCTAATTCCAATTACAATAACAGGATACTAGGTGGCGGGCAGATTGCTGCGGAAATGCACGCTAAGGCTTTTTGAGAAGACATAAACCATCGTGTCGGGTTCCCATACCTCCTTAAACCAGTCCACGAATCGATCAAAATACTTTCGCTGACGGTCGAATTGTTTCTTGAAGTCGTATACAGGTCTGCCGGTAATAGTGATCATCCCTTTCGATTAGAAGATAACGGCGGTTCAGTTCGGAGGCGGCCGCTCCCGTAGAGCCTACGCCGGCAAAAGGATCAAGAACTAGACCGCCTACATTGGTAGATGCCTCGATGTATTCCTTTAGTAGTCGGACAGGCTTTTGAGTCGGATGATCCAGTCGTTCCTTCCCTGCACATATAGGAAAGTCCCGGCATTTCTTCATCCTGTCCTGACCGAGCCAGTTGAGCGTATAGTCATCGCTGGCAGTAGCGTAAATGAGGTACTCCACGTTTGACCGGTAGTCACGCAACCTCACGGACGGCGGCGGGTTTGTCTTCTGCCATAGATGAAGTCCTTGCATCTTAAACCCTTGTTCCGCAAGCGCAGACCACATCTCCGCGATGTATCTATCAGCAACAAAGCAATAAAGCGATCCGTCCGGCTTTATTGCGTGCCGAAAGACTTCTGCCCACATAGGGAATTGACGAGCCACGTCGAGATCGTCCCAATCTCCCGCAGGCTTTGACATATTCTCTCGATTATCAAATGCTATATCCGCCGTCTGTCCCAGACCAAACGGCGGATCGGTTAGAATCAGATCAGCAAACTCCCGATCCATTTGTTTTAAGACCTGGATCATATCGCCCTGTACCGCTCTGCCGTCAGATGTGATCGGGTTCACCTTTGCGGACTTAATATTGGAACGTCCTTCCTCCGTTTCGACCTCCTTGTATAGTTGAAGCGCCGAGGACGTGGTAATCTCCGCAGATTTTTGTGTCATTTCTTCCAGGAACGCGTCGAACAGTTTTCCAGGAATCCGGGCTATTTTCTGCCATTTGGATGACTGATTCCTGGTTATCCCGAAGTCGCTTAGGGAGGGACTTGACCCAATTGTCACCCTGGGTGACAATTGGGGGTTTCCTGCCGTTATCCCCTGCTCCATAAGTAGCTCCCCAGCGCGCCTCTCGTACCTCAGCCTCATCTCCGCACAAGCGTTCTGCAATTCCAATGATTTCCCTGCGCTTTTAGCATACCCGCGAAGCATTTCAGCTTTGTCCCTGAGATCTTTTACCTCGCCCATATCGTTAATGGTGGCGATCTCTCGTTTCATCTCACTGAACACGGCGATCTGCTCCACAGTCTCAATTCTCGACTCTAGCGACTGCCTCTCTGGGATCTTGTCCTTGCCTTTCTTCATTGCGCTCCTTTTTACCAGTTTCCTCCCCAAACCCCCATAATGTGTAGTATGCAGCCCAGGCTCTAACCCCCCGCTATGACTGGGTTTACAGGTCTATAGTTTTGTTGCTCTGTCAACATGCCAGCCAAAACACTCCTATATAACCACAGGAAATACCACCTCAACCACCGTATTCGTTGACGTTCAACCCTGTCTCATATGCGCGTTCTAACATGGCATAAAATCACCTTATGAGACATATGTCTCATTATGTTGTTTTACCTATTCTTCAGCATCCTCTACCGTCTTTATGGGAAGCGTCTCCCTGCTCAAATTCTGGTGTCTACCCAGTTTTTTATTTTGCTCACTTCACTCAATGTCGCTATTGTGAAGCGCGCTTACGTCAACGCCCGCATCGCGAATCAGGTCGTTTTCCGTAGCCTCCACCAGGCCATCCAGGATCATGTCGGGCATAATCCCTGGCGTCCCGCGCAGTTTTAGAATTGCGTTGTTCCTGAGTTCATGGCGTTCCTCTTTTGGAAGCCCGGCCTTGTAGTTCTTAAATGCGTCCCGCTGCTGCTGCTCCAATAAGCGGCTATGCTCAGTTGCCAGTCGTTCTTCTTCCATAGCTGCTTTTGCTTCCTCGATCTCCTCTTTCTTCTTGCCTGCCGCAATAGCCTGGTCGATCATGTGCGCTACGATGCCAAAATGCTTCACAGGTTCTGTTGCATTCTTCGGTATCCAGTCGAGGGCGTAAGCTATTTCCCCTGGTAGAAAACCACCCGCCATGAGGTTCTTAAAAGAGACGATAGCTTTATCTCTCACCGTCTTTGAAATCCTGTTTCGGCCAATGGAGCGATAGAATGCAGAAATGAGTTTATTCATCTCTGAGAGTGAGATCTCTTCTTTTTCTATTAATAAGGATAGGGCTTCCTCACAGAGGAAGGATCCGTCCTCAGAGAGGACGGATTCCGTCCTCTCTGAGGAAGTCTGCGACGTGATGACATTCCGTGATACGCTTAAAGCGGCCTGCAAATTCTGGATCGTTTCCTGCATTTCACCCTGGCGCGCCCTCAACTGATCGATTTCCTCCCGCATCCGCAGTGGCTGAAGATAAGCGTCACCTTTTTTATAAAGCTTGGGTAGGTAAACGCCGCCGTCCTTCATCTCAACTACTTCGATCTCTACCCAACTCGGCCATACCTTATCATAAAAATTCCCGGAACTTTTCGATACTTTCTTGCCGATCTCATATTTTGTCGCGTGTATTTTGCCTGCGACCCACATCCCATCAGTATCGGTGATGTGCTGGATGTGAAACTCTTTTAGCATAATAACGTAGAGAGTAAAACACGATGGGCCTTTCTGTACTAGCAACTCAATAACCTCAACTGGTAACGGCACGAAGCGCCCACCCATTTTAGCCATCACTAGACCTCACTTTCCGCTAAAAGCTATAAGTTCGTCCTGGAATTCTTACAAATCTATTAAAGCCAAGTAATACAAGGCTTGAACCGGTACAACCAGATGAAAATGCTCCCCATAAGTTCCATCATCTGTTGACCCTTGCAACCGCTGCGCCCAGTTCAAAGCCTTCCGCCCTGAGTGTGGCGATCTCAGATAATTGTTCAACTAACTGGTTCGGAAATCGCCGCTGTTGGGTGCTGCCAATCTTGATATATTCAGGCTTGATCCATCCCCGCCTTTCGAGGTATCGGATCTGCCGTGGGCTGAGGCCGCTTCTTTTTGAAGCTTCAGAAATGCTAAAATCAACCTCCCGCATCGTTTTCACATCCTTTCCTTTGCTATGTCATAGTTGGTATTGTAAACACACTCCAGACTAAAGCAGGATGTGTGCCAACTTTGTGATACCTTTAGGGATATTTGTACCGTGCTTGTAGAGCCAGTATTTTCAAGGGTTTGCGCAGATCATGCTACGGGAGGCTACGTTATATATGAATGGGGAAAATTGGTCGCCGAACAATTTGATTCTGAAAATGGGGCAGGCGAATTTGCCGTTATCCAGCATTATAGTTGAGTTTACGAGTTTTTGGTCGGTTTTTGGTCGGTTTCTCGTGAGTGACCAATTTATTTGGCAGGTTTGAATTCTTTCGGATCTATTCCATATTTCTTTATCCGTCTTTTGAGCTTGGAGATATTCCATTCCAGATCTCTGGCTGCCGCAGAAACATTGCCATGATTTGTCTTCAGGGTGTGCAGTATCATTTCCTTCTCAGTATCTTCATTCTTCTCATTTTGGATTTCATCGGGGAGATCACATACGCGAATCATTGCTCCCTCTGTCGTGGTTATTGCGCTCCTTATAGCATTCATCAACTGACGAACGTTACCAGGCCAGCTATAGTTGGCTAGCATTATCTTAGCATTTGTGGATATGCCCCGAACTTCTCCATCAGGTCCTGAATATAGATCTATGAAGTGGTCATGAAGTAACGAAATGTCTTCTTTCCGCTCGCGCAAAGGTGGAATATGTATCTGGATCGTATTTATGCGATGATACAGATCCATGCGAAACCGCTTGTCTTTAACTGCTTCATCCAGGTCCTCATTGGTGGCTGATATAACTCTTACATCAACTTTCTTAGGATCCACTTCTGAACCGATCCGCTTAACTTCTCCATCCTCAATAATGCGTAAGATTTTTGTCTGCAATCTTACACTCATAATCCCTAACTCATCCAGAAAGAGTATTCCGTCATGGGCTTGCTCGAAGATCCCTTTCTTAGGATAGTCAGCCCCGGTGAATGCTCCCTTTTCATGCCCAAACAGCGTGTCATCCACCAGTTCCTCTGGAATTGCTGAACAGTTCTGGACTATGAAGGGTTTATCCCTGCGATTACTCATCTCATGAATGGCTCTTGCCGCCAAGTCCTTTCCTGTTCCAGTTTCACCGGTTATCAGAACGTAGAAGTCAGTTTGAGAAGCCTTTTTAATCATACTAAATACTTCCTGCATTACTTCGCTTTTCCCAATGATATTGTGAAAGTGCTTATGTTCCTCTCTTTCTCTGATAGGCTGTATGGTATCCAATTGCTTGTCTGTTAGGTATAGCCTATTGGATGATCCGTCGTTAGCGCCCGTTAATGGCTTCAAGGCTGCCGCTCTCTCAAAATAGCCTAAGGCTTCCCTGAAATCGTCCTTGCCATAGTAGAGACAATATCCCAGGTTGTTAAGCGAACGTTGTATCACTATTGTATCTATGAAGGCCACTGGACTGTCCTGTGATGCATGAAGTATGGAATCCATGAATACTGTAATAGGTCTAAAGCAATCACTTGCTTCCTTCCATCCTTTTTCGTAAAGGTACGTCATTCCCAGATTGTACTGGGTTGCCAGTGAGCTCGAACATGTATCCAAATCCCAATACTTCCTCGCCATTTGGAAATTCTGCTTCTCAAGAAGATAAATGGTCCCAAGATTATGTTTGTCATGACCATCCATTGTACTCTTTCCCTCATAGAACTCGATAGCACTGTCTGGTTGTCCTGCCAGTATATATAATATAGGGAGGACTGTGTTGATCTCAGGAACTGAAGAATTCTCCTTCAGAAAATCTATAACCGCTTGGAGACTTGGATATTTTATTACACTGTCTTTTTGGGGTTCCAATGAGGCACAACGTGGCACTCCCTTGTAACGAGTGTAATATTTCCCCAAAATATGGTAACGGTCTATGGCACTATCAATATCACTATCAGCGAAGTCTTTGCTGATTTTCTCTCTCAAGATTTTCCCTTGTTCTCTATAGGCAGAGATCCAGTTATATTTATGTAGGCGTTGCCACAACGGAAAACCGCTCTTTTTCAACTCGCTGGAAAGAACCTCGTTCGGTACCCTACTGGAAGTCTCAGCTACACACAACATGATACTGAAAACTTTCATAGTATCCAGTACCTCGCTAAACGGCTTAACATCTTTCATTGCCATATAGCCCAATGCTTCTAAGGCTAACATTACCTCTGGTGGCAAGAAATCATGGATAAGGCCGATTTGTTGAGGCGATTCAAGTGGTAGCAGGGATTTATGGATAAGGTTTATGTCTCGAGCCAATTCCAATGCTGACAAGATATCATAGAAAGAGCCGATTTCGATAAAGCCGATTTGTTGAGACGATTCAAGTGGTGGCAGGGATTTATGGATAAGGCGCATGTGTCGAGGCAATTCAGATGGTGACAAGAAATTATGGATAAGGTCGAGGTGTTGAGTTGATTCAAGTGGTGGCAAGGGTTTATGGATAAGGCCGATGTGTTTAGGCGATTCAAATGGCAAGAAATGTTTGGTAAGGCTAATGTGTTCAGGTAATTTAAGCTTGTAATACAACGGTGGGCTAAACTCAAGCTTGCTCGATTCTGCATCCATCATTTTCCGTCCCAATCTGCTTTCATGCAGCAACGGCGTAGACACTCCTACCTGCGCCGTAGTAGCTATCGTAGACGTGCTGGAAGACGGCGGCATCTTCATCCATGAGATCTATCAGGAAAGCGTGCCGCTATAAGGAGTTCCTGGTCAACTGCTTATCCATGGCCTCCTGTATAAAGTGCAGGTATTTCTGGGTGGTGGTAAGGCTTTTGTGACCCAGGGCCTTCTGCACCACTATAATCTCCGTTCCGTTCCTCATTGAGTGTGTTGCGAAGGTGTGGCGTAGCGCATGGAAAGATGCCCCAGCTATGCCTGCCTTCCCCATGTATTTCTTGAATATCTCGCTTACCACGTTGGGCGTGCAGGGCCTGAGTCGGTTGTTGAGGAACAACTCCTGGTGCTGTGTGTCATGTGGCCGCCCAGCCAGGTATTCCTTCATTGCCCTTTCTGCGGCGTCATTCAAGGTCACCATACGTTCCTTCCCGCCTTTGCCCTTTCGCACTCGCACGTGCCCCACTGTAGTCCTGGTGGAGAACTCCACATCATCCACAGCCATGGAGCATATCTCCGAGATCCTCAGCCCGGTCTGGAGTGCCAACTCAAGTATCGCGTAGTCTCTGACGCTGCTCTTGCGCCGGCTTCCCCGTACCACATCCCTGAGAGTCCTGTACTCCGTCTCTGTGAGCACTTTCATGCTTGCGGCGTTCATCTTTGGCATATCCTGGAAGTCGCTCAAGGGGTTCTTTTCCAGTTCGCCCAGCTTGCACATGGCAGTATAGAAGGTCTTCATGGCTTCCATCTTCCGGCGCTTCGTGCTTCCTTTCAAATTCCGCTGGGTGAGATACTCCAGGAACTGTAGGAGGATCTCATGGTCAACCTCATGGACTTGGGTCCCTCTGGAGTCAATGAACCCCAGGAACTGTCTCACGTCTTTTCCGTAGGACATGATGGTGTTCTCTGCCATGTCCATGGAACGCATGTATGATTCAAATCTATCCAGCATTTCTCACAGCACCTGATTAAAAACCGAGTATAAATAGTGTGAAACTGTGTTTATTATACGGTAGGAAGGCTTTTTTGTCAAGAAAACCGTGGATAAATACTTTTATCCACGGTTTTATTGCGTAAAGGCCTCGCATGGCCGTCATTGCTTTTGCCGCATCTGTAGTGGAATTCAGTAATCGTCGAAGTAATCATCTTCGTCTCTCTCCAAGGAGTACTCGCGAAGTAGCATCATGAATAGCTTTGCAGCCGGATCCTTTATTTCACTGTCTTCGTCGTCGGAAGCTTTGGAGTAATGTATATACTCAGGTGCGCCGCCTATTCGGTATTTGTATCTTCCTAATTCAGCGTTATTTTCGTCATAAAGGGCCGCTTCAAAGATTCCTGACCCAAATTCTTCCTGTATATACGATTCCATGGAAAAACCGCGTTCCGAGTATAT
>SDBU01009054.1_pt1 | contig 11224 bp, 10 predicted proteins | sample 2277071 | NCBI WGS metagenome assembly SDBU01 (sample SAMN10397929, study PRJNA504765) | marine sediment metagenome | isolation source: marine sediment core GS08_GC12, 126 cmbsf | place: Arctic Ocean: Gakkel Ridge, Loki's castle | collected 2008 | reverse complement strand
CATAGATATTGATCCTGATACCGGAATTGTACCCACCATCGGGACATCAGCGGCAAATTCGGCCGCTTTGTTGGCTTTTGTCAACCCCGGAGATGAAGTATTAATTCTTACCCCATTCTATCCATCTTATCTAAGTCAAATAAAAATAGCCAAAGGAAAGCCGGTGCTTATCCCAACTTCGCCCGAATCAAACTTTGCCCCTGATCCCGAAATAATTGAACAAGCCATCACACCTCGCTCAAAAGTACTAATTCTGCTGTCTCCAAATAATCCAAATGGAGCAGTTTATGATAAATCGACCTTAGAGGCGATTGCCGAAATAACGCAAAAACATAATCTAACAGTGATCACCGACGAGGTTTATGAGAAGTTTGTATATGAAGATGCAGTACATCATAGCATAGCCAGCATTCCCGGCATGGAAGAGCGAACAATTATTACAAATAGCTTTTCCAAAACATATGCAATGACGGGATGGCGGATTGGCTATGTTGCAGGTCATAAAGACCTTATATCCCAAGTTATGAAATGTCATTATGGTTTCAATTTAAGTGTGAGTCCATTTATTCAAAAGGCCGCCGTTGCCGCGCTTACAGGACCTCAAACATGCGTTGATGAAATGGTTGCGGAGTATGACCGTCGACGTAAATTTATTGTAAAAGAAATGAGTGCAATTTCAGGAGTTAAACTGGTTCCACCAAAGGGTGCGTTTTATTTATTCCCGGATATGCGAGCATTTGGGAAATCCAGTTGGGATCTTGCAGAATACTTAATCCGAGAAGAAGGGATCCTCACCCGACCGGGGATGGAATTTGGAGAAGCGGGTGAAGGGTTTATGAGATTCTCATTTGCAACTAGTATGGATAACCTTAAACTCGGAATGGAACGCCTGAAGGAGGCTCTGGAAAAACTCTAAATGAGCTTTCATCTCAAATCGTATCAATCGGTTATTCATTCTTTCGACCGGTAGAGCAAACAAATGGGTATTAAGTGGAATATTGGCTTTGAAATGCGACAGCATGCCGGTTTAACTCGGTTTGTGTGAGGTATATCATAGCAGGAAAGAATACGATTGCTAGGATGAATACTAATATGCCTTCAGTTGAGCGATTGGAGATAAATTCCACACCCATTGCATATTTCCAGGCAAAATAGAGATTTGCCAGAGGTATAATCAGAAACCAAGCCGTTGGAATATCTGCACCCATATTAACCATTTCATTTTTTGTTGTGACGATCCAATAAACCAAGTAAACTCCCAGAGTTACAATTGAAAGGATAATCACAACAATCCAATCTCGGTTTTCAACGCTAGCCATGCGAGGTCTAACTCCACGAGGGGGCTGCATCTGGCGTACACCGCACTGTGGACAGATTTCAGCAAGAGCTAGTATTTTCTCACCGCATTGTGAACAGAATTTTTCATCCGGACCGCGAACGGGAGGTGTAATTGGCTTAGTCGCAGTTGGATCCGCTACAAATGGTTTCTGAGAAAGGACGGGTGTTCCACATTCCGTACAGAACCGATCATTGACATTCATTTTTGTCCCACATTGTCGGCAATATGATTCTTCTGTCATTTTATTGACCTCACCTTTGTTTAGATTTCAGATTATTTCAGTCCCTGCATTAATTCTGCGTTATACTGTTTGGCGAGCGAATTTGCATCAAACACACTAGCAATCCATAAGACCGGTAATAGAAGTATCCCGACAATTGTAAAGATAAGAATGATTGTTAAAACCCAATATCCAGCGGCCCGAGCCACCCTACCAACATAAACCTGTCCAAGGCCCAAGAGCAGAAATGATAGTACGATAGCGGTGCCGGTTCCCTTTTTCTGGCGTTCGTATAATGCTAGTTGCTCTAGATTGTAGGAAGAGGGGGTACCGATGACAGAGCTTGAGGATGAACGTGGATCAAGGGGTCTGGGAGTTGATTGGGGTGGATGTTCCAAATACGGCTGTTTATCAAGTGCAGGGCTTCCACAATCGGTACAGAATCGAGCTCCAGAATCGAGTTTACTTCCACAATTTCCACAAAATACTTCTGCTGTCATTTTCAAAATCCTCGTGTTGGTTTTATTTGGGTTTTACATGAAGTTAATTGAAACTACTTCAATTATGATTTACATTTACAAATATAACTGTACTTCCCACAATTTAAAATTATCGACGCATAATCTGAGTAATACCAATCAATGTATTATATTAATACGGGGAGACCTTTAATTTCTTTAGTGAATTGTGCGAGGTAATCTACGATATATTGATGTCGGGATTCGGCAAGTTCTTTCCCAATATCAGTTTGCATAGCTTCTTTTACCTTCAAAAGCTTGCTTTTAAATTCAAGAACTGGAGTATGGGTTTGATAGTTAATAAGAGAGGGTGATATCGTAGTTGGATCAAGATCGAGGTGATTATTCGTGTATAATGATAAACGATTTTCCCCCGCATAGGCAAAACATCTAGCGATCCCTATCGCACCTATTGCATCTAAATTATCGGCATCAAAGAGGATTTTTGCTTCTAATGAGCCTGCGTGTTTGCGGTTTCGAAAACGATGGGCAAAGATACAATGGGTTACTTGTGATATGATCTCATCATCATAGCCAAGTTGTCGAAGTAGGGGTTCTGCAAGCTCGGCACCTCGTTGTCCATGACAGACCTGTCCATGACTGTCATCTTCTTCACGACGGGCAATATCATGAAGTAAGGCGGCTAATTCTAGTATTACTAAGTCCGCTCCGGTTTCGGATCCCATATACAAACACATCTGAACCACGCGTTGAACATGAGACCAGTCATGGGAACATGGGGTGTTCTGGAAATACTGTTTAGCAGTAGATCGTACAGTTTCAATCCTTGTATCATTTGAATATTTACTCATGATAATGCATCCTTTGCTGATTCCAAGCATATAACGAATTCAGAAGTCAATAGTACTCCATATCGATTCGGATCAACTTACAATAATGTATAGGAACCGACGGGATCAATTGAAAATGGAGTTATATTGAATATACATAACCCTTCCAAATATCACAGACCTTTGATAGTAATGCATAGAAATATTCGTTTTTCTAAAATTATGAAGTTGCAAACACCGTGGAACCAGCTTCGTTTGGTAAAATCGCGATTCGACAATTGTATTGATCAATTTGTAGAAAAGTACAGAAATGGGAGAACATTCTAAACAGAGTTCATTGTATTAGGATAGACTCTGAGAATAAAGGTTAATAATTTTTCTTAGCCCACACTGACATATAACAGTGTTAAATGCTTGAAAAAGTCATAAATCACCTTTTATAATTTTTGTCGATTTTAACAAAAATTTGTAGCTCGAAATTCAAACATTTTACAGCCATAAGTTTTTAAAATCTTCAACTTTAATTATATATGAATTAGTACTAATTATTTACGGGTTTCACGTTCTTTAGAACGAATGATGCCAAGAAAACTAGTAACAATAAAATTAAAAAATATTCTTTATATTAGGTGAGATATGTTGCATAAATCTGATTATCCGCAACTTATAATTGAAAAATGGGTACTCCCAAGGGAAGAAGTCCCTGTTCAAATCAGATGGCATTCTAAAGAAATACTTAGTGAAATTTATGTAACAGTACCGCAAGAACTAGAAATTGTTGACGTCCTAAATGTTGGTGTTGATGGGTACAAGATTAATAATAACAAAATACATGCATTTGATCTACGAAAGAGCTTAAAAAATGCTGAATTTGGATATTTTGGAGTAATATTGACTGCGCCACACATTGATCAGATAAAAAAATCGTATCCGATCATGGTTGAACTCATTTATGAATCAAAAAAACCCCAACGCCTTGAAGGAGATGTTCGTGTATTCCGTCCGATGCTCAAACTAGTTAATGCACCCAAAATTTTCGAATTGAATGATGAAAATGCTAATAATGCTGAAATCAAACTTGATCTCATGTATTACGGATTTGGAGAGATTCAGATCAGTCTTGGGGCAACAATAGATCAAAAAATTATAATAGAACGTCAAAATTTCTTGAATGTACTCCTGAAACAGATCATCCGGATGATTCGCGGGATTAAAACCGACCAAGAACTGGAATATGTTCCAGAAATTGTTAAAATAAGTTTAAACCCTGAAACAAACGCTCAAATTCGCAATGATATCTTAAAAACCATCGATGAAGACCCAAATATCTCTAAGGATGTGCAAGATGCGCTTAATGATCCGAAAATAAAGAAAAAATTTCGTGAAATAATTAATGAACGGATCCCTGACCTCACAATAAGAATAATTGATGATTTTGTTAAGCGACATCCAACAGAAAATGTCTCTTTAGGGCATCCTTCAACATTGATAATAATTCCCAGAGGAATAACATCCGTGACCGTACGCGTCAATTATCGAGATTTACGGAAAGAAAATTATCCACCACTAGATGTCCCAATACAGATAAACGATAAAAGATCTTCAGTGCCTCCCGATTTTTCTTTTAATATTCCTATTCGAATTGGAATTGGTCGAATTAAGGAGGATCCTCTGTTAAATGTTTTGGAGATAGATTTAAATGACTAGTTTGGAAACTACAGCTAAGGCGCTTGAAGTCGCAGGAACAATTGTATCTAAACTTGGTTGGATGAAGAAAGTCTATTCAAATTTCGCTCCATTCAATCCTGATCTCCGAAATATGGAGGTAAGTTTCAGATCTCGCGAAGCCGTTGTTAGAATGTATATTCATATACCTGATAGTATTCGAAGGAAGGTCCGAAGAAAGATTACGATCCCTAAATTTCCTGGTCTTGATGTAGGAATGATTAGAGATGAGACATTTCGAGAATATCATGATTTGTGGCAATTAGATGCGGACGGGAAAAAGTGGGTAATTAAAGGAAAAAATCTTCCTTCTGGTGAACACTTCTTGTTTGAATTTTCTGGAAAACTCCCTCCAAGAGCAATGCAGTACCTAGTTCGCATTCAGCCTTCAGCAAATCGTGATACAGACGGGGCTTATGATAAATACTGGCTCAATTCTATGATAAGAGATGTTTCCATTGTAGAAAAAATTTGGGATGAGCTTACTATCTTGGACGTGGATGTTAAAGTTGAAGTTAATATCCAGCAACTTGTCAAAACAATAATTCCTCCTGACATGAGAAAAGAAATAAAAGCGTTTATGGAGTTTATTCAAATAGCAAGAATTCGTAAAAGTCGTCCAGCCGAAATTATGAGAGCTAGAGCGATATGGCTTAAATCCAGTGAGAAAAAAATTCCGCTGGATGATTTCATTGAGAAAAGTAAAAGACTAACCATTCCTAGCTTTTTTAATCATTTACTTAAGGTAGATAACCCTTATAAAAAATTAGAAATCACTTGTGGTAAGTTAATTTATGGATTCATACCGGAAAGAATTCGTGTAAATCTTGCAACAGATCTAAACCTTGATCATCCCGCAGCTACAGGTTATCTAAGGTTTCATCGTGAAGAATACAAGAATAAAATCGAAAATTTTATTGAAGACTCATACAACCGTGCTTTAGAAAGTCCCAAAAAGAGAAAAAGCTTACCAAAGAAGTAACTATTCTAAAAATGTGTTAAAAACGAAGGGATGCTTCAAAATATCACATATAATATGCACAATGCACGTAAACATATTATTTAAACAAAGTTAAGGTTACTCTATAAATGGTGATAGCCTTGGTCAATCAGAATCAAGAAATGGAAGAAGCCACCCCACAACAAACCATTAAACATTTCATTGATTTTTTAAAAGCAGATGAGAAAGCGAAAGAAACAATCAAAGCATATCAAAGAGTTATTACTCATTTTAATGATGAAGTGAATAAACAATTATATTCTATTTCTAGGAGGGATCTCGAAACCTATCTGGCAGGTTGGAGCGAAAAGAAAACCAGTCCGAGCTATATGAATTTCATTCGTATTGTGCTGAAATTATTTTTTAAGTGGCTCTATGGTGAAGATACGTATCCTACTTGTGTGAATTGGATTAAAACTAAAACTATCAAACGGGAAATTGATCCTAACGATATTCTAACAGATGAAGAAGTCAAACAATTAATCACAGCAGCAGAAAGTGCGGATCATCAAGCAACAGCGGCACGGGATAGGGCATTGATATCTTTGTTATATGAAACAGGAGGAAGAATAGGGGAACTCCAAAAGCTCAACAATGGAGATGTCACCTTTGAGAAGATAGGGGACCCAAAACCTATATTAACTGTTAAACTGACAATTCCACAAAGAAAAACAAAAGGGAAGAAAAAAGGGAAAAATCTTCGTTTAGTCGATTCAGCAGAAGCTATTGAATCATGGTTGAAGGTTCATCCAAATAATAAAGCAGATCAACCTATGTGGGTCAGTCTTCATAAAAATCGTGGGGGGAGGATTCATGTGTCTACCATCCGAAGAATATTGAAAAGACTAGCCAAACAATGTGGAATTACAAAACCAGTGAATCCCCACAATTTTAGACATAGCCAAGTGACTGCTTCAGCCTCATATCTCGCAGATCAAGAACTTAAAAAGAAATTTGGTTGGACAGCTGGATCTAGAATGCTTCAAGTCTATTCTCATATAACAGACAAAGAAGTAGAAGACAAAGAATTACAAATGAGAGGAATTAAGAAAATCACAGATACTAAGAAACGAATCCTCACTCATATTAAATGTCCGAGATGTGGAAAAGTCTATTCAGCAGGGAAAAGAATATGTAAGTGTGGACGACCCCTCGATCCCGATCTTGCTGAACGATGGGACCAGGAAAAACAAGAACTCGAAGACGTTCAAAAAGCTTTTTGGGAAGAAGTTCAATCAACTGATCTTGAGACCCTTAAAAAAATCACCGAGCTTTTAAAAGCTGCAAAAAGGTCTTAAAGTCAGTTTTTTCTACTTTTTCTATTTTCTCTATTGCTTTTTTAAACGCTTCTAGGTGAGAAGGTAACCTCATCTGTTCTTCTTCTTTTTGTTTGGATGCTTTCGACATAGTTGGTTTCACTCCTCTTGGTTAAAACAGGCATTATATTCCCAATATTCTGTCTTATCGGAGACACCGGCTATTACATCAAAATAGTAGCCTCCCCACAAGATCCGATACAATAATCTAAGAATTCTAATCTTTATTGGCTTAGCGCAAACTACGCACGTTCGGTTGATCGTATAAGTCAAGAGTCTCACAGTCACTCCTCCTGTTCTTCGGCTTCAGCTTGCTCTAATATAGATTTAACAGTTTCATGAAGTTCTGAAAGGTTTGATTCAAGTTTTATGTAATTCAAAAGTTCATAAATAAGCCGTAGTAATCTTATTTTTTGATACACCTTTAATTCTTCATAGGATTCAAGATGGTCGGGGCTAAAGAAGCGATAAAGGCTTGTGGCTAGTTTTTTAATGCGTTCCTCTTCTGTAGGAGGCATCCACATTATAGGTAATAAAGGATCAAGCCGCTCAAACTCGATTAAACCGTTCAGAATGTTCTTTATGCCATTTTGATGAATTTTCCAAACAGCTTCGCATGGATCTTTCCATCCACATTTGGGACAATAACTATACGGCTTATCCCATGTCTCTAAATCGGCGCCACATTCCCGACAATTTAACAGTTTTTCATTATCACTTGACCATACTTTCATTTTCCGTCACACTCCTAAATGTAGGTCCGATTATATGTTAGGAAGTATTTTTTCTTCTTTGCTTCGTTAATTTGGTGTTTCAAATATTCTTCAGCTCGATCCGTTGTTCTGCGATCTTGAAATACTCCTCAATTTTGGCCCGGCTTAATCCGGTTTTTGTTGTATATAGGTTAATCACCCTCCAGGGATGCACGTCTGCATGTTCACGCAGGAAGGATTCAAGCATTGTAATTATTTCTAAGCGATTATGGCACGGATTTTTTGAAAGAGAGACCACTGGCGAGTTTATTGGTTTCCTGGGGAAGAATTCGTCCAGTGTCACGTTACCTCCTCCTTTGTGATTTGTGGAGATTTCCACGCGCCCCGGATAGGATCCCAATTTAGGTTATATTGTGGACTTCTCTGACACGTTTCAGGATCTATTAAACATTTTTCACAGTTCTTGGGGTGATGATACCACTTCCACTTTCCTGCCTCCACCTCTACTCTATATTCACACTCCCCCTTTTTCACGCGCCGTCTCGGTTTGAAGTGTTTACAAACAAAGTTGCTCAATGTCCAAATTCCTAATCTTTGGCTCTGTAAGAACCACGTACTTTCAGATTTGAAGAGTCCCCAGCGACACCCAATACAACACCGTTCACGACTAAAAGATTGTTTCCAACCCGCATGCTCGGGTGACGGTTTAATCTCTTCCAGTGTACTCTTTAACAGCTCATAACGCATTGGGATTCCCTCTAATCGTAGTGGATGTTGGTCTTTCGATCCGTCCTTCAAAAGAAAGATTCTGGAGTAGGTGTTGGATACGTACAACCGATACTCCCGATACCTTCGTTCTAATCCTGTTGATAATAAGCATTTCTTTATGTTCTCTCGGTTCTTTGGAGAGTAGACTAATAATAACACGTTGTAGGTCGCGGTCACTTGGGGGGGGATTTGGGTCTGAAGAGTCCTGGGTGGGATTGTGTTGCGCCGCAACTGGAACCTCTCCTGATTTAGATTTACGTGCCAAACCTGCCGTATCTTGGGTAGTGACACTTGGCTTATCAAGTGCATGTATGAGTGGAGTTGCATTCGTATCTGCTGCGCAACGTAGCACGGTACCATCCAAGCATTCTGCAAGCTCCTCTTCCGTCCAACCGAATAGATCAGATGCAGCACCGCCCAATCCCTCGGGAGTAGGCATAACTTTATAACGCCATGGTTTCCTTTTTTTCTCTTGTTCAGCGAGTAAGAGGCCTTTATTTCGAATTGCGGCCATTGAGTGAGTAATTGTACTTCGTGCGAAGGCTACTAATGGTGCAATCTGTTTTGTAGAAAACCATCCATCTTCTTCCGAAAAATTTTCCAGTATTATTTTGTAGATTTGTTGCGCCGCTGGAGAGAGCTCTTCCATGATCGCAACGAGATCTTCTCCTGCTAGTTTGAGTACATTCGTCCATTGTTGGGGGGAGGCAATTATCTCTCCCGTTTCTGTCTTTGGGAGCTGTTCTTGGTGGATCAAGGCATCGACCTTGATCCATACAAAAATTCGATCAATATCGTCTCTCCACCGCAAGGCTTTGTTTCTTCGGACGAGATTAATTAGTTTGAGTGTCAAAACTCTCGCCCAAGGGATCTTAACTTGTTTCTTGCAATTTTCACGAAACCAATGTGTAAATTGCATTAAAAACGGAGAAAAATCCGATGGCCGCTCCCCCGTCTCATAAAATTCTGTTTTTTTCCACATAATTTGCTCAGTTTGTTCAAGACTTTCATTAGCATGAGTCAGTTGCAACCTGGAAGACGTAGTGATTCGTGGACGGTAGTTGGTCGTGGAAATAAACAAAGGTTTACCATGTAATCTAAGCCGCATGGGTTTATTACGTACCACCGTCCCTAGTACACGGTCTCCCTCGGAAAGGAGTAGATCTAAGATTTCATCCCCCATAAGGTATTCTGAAGCCTTGTTGTTTTGGTCCCTCTGAGTAAATTGATTGAGATAGAAGATTTTTCCATCTGTAAGCTCTTCGCAATGATCGATAAAAGTAGTAGTGACGCGTGTATATGCTTCAACCACATCAGGATCGAAGCATTTCAACATTTTCTCAATAGGAGTTGTTTTACCGCCCCGGGACTCTCCATACCATACATTATGAACACGTTGTGAAAAATCTTTAGTAAGACAGCAATAAAGCGCTAGTGTTACTTTGTTTTTAATTCCGACAAGACCTAGGTCCTCCCATGTATTCATAATCCGTAATAATAACTCAGGATCGGTTAATGCTGTCAGAAAATCATCTGAGTATTGACTAGTAGCTTGTTCGTAGGCTTCACGCCACATATGTCGTTCTTCACTCTCGAAGAACTCTTCAACTTCTTCGTCGTCGATCTCAAGATCCTCTTCGTCTGCGTCGGAAGAATCGATAGATTTTTTGCTGTTAGTATCCAAAGGTCACTCACCACAGTTTCCTTTTTTTTAAACCTTGTTGACAGGCTGTATAATCGCTGTTTGTGGTTTTTCTATTTTTTCCACAGTTAACTTTAGATAATCTCCAGGTTGGATGTCTAATAAATCCCGAACGTATTTAGGAATCGAGAATCGCCTGTGTCGTTCATGGAGAACACGCACAATTATATCCAAAGTCATTTTTTCATTCAACTCCAAGTTGGTAGTATTTGTTAAGATTCGGCCACATAAAGTTTTAAATGGTTGTTTACAACTAGGATGTAACCAATTGGAGCTTATATATCCAAGAGGTAAGCGGTAAGGACTAAGTTCAGCCTAGAGATTAAGTTTAGTAATAAGACTAAGTCTGATATGTAGAAAAAGTATAAATGTTTAGACTTAGTTCATTCACCTATACTAAAATAGGTGATGTCTATGAAAAATGGAAAAGTGAAACGTAAAAAGATCTTTCCTTCCTCAAATGGTGTATTCTATTTTTCGGAAAAAGATCCACGGGAGATTTCGATTCTAAGAGCGCTTACTCAAAATAATATAAAATCAAATGCCCTAGTGGAACGTTGTATGAATGAAACAGGGTTTAGTAGAGGTACTATTCGTGATGATATAAAAGATTTGATGCGAAACAAGTATATTAAATACGAGCGTGATTGGGAGGATCCAAAGGAGGCCAAAAAATACATGCTAACCCAGGAGGGTCTAGAATATCTCTCGACAAAGAAAGTTGCTTTAAAGTTCTTTGCCCTTGAACCTAAGCAAAAGAACGATTATATTGAGTGTGCTGGTGGTTCTGGTCCCAACCTACCGCCCATACTTATTGCCTTTCTAATGGCGTTTAACAGCGAGAACCGTATAAAATATGGGAAACTGTGGACTAAGAGTGAGAAAGATGAATTATTTGCAAAAAGACTATCGGGGTTGTGTTCTTTTTTTATATATAGGATATTTAATTATGCCTTACAAGACAACCCCCTTCCTGAACATGGTCCTGAGCATGTTGACTGGCCTGGTATTCTTGAATTGTTAGAAAATTGGCAGAAAAAAGTTGAAGATAAAATCAAAGCTATTCAAGCGTAACTATTGTTACCAGATCCTTTTTTTCGATCATTAGTTGGGAGAGAGAGTTGTCTGCTGC
>SDBU01009053.1_pt1 | contig 11225 bp, 8 predicted proteins | sample 2277071 | NCBI WGS metagenome assembly SDBU01 (sample SAMN10397929, study PRJNA504765) | marine sediment metagenome | isolation source: marine sediment core GS08_GC12, 126 cmbsf | place: Arctic Ocean: Gakkel Ridge, Loki's castle | collected 2008 | reverse complement strand
GCTCTTCAGTGCGCGTGGCAGCGCCGCTGATGCCGGTCCGCACGCGGGGGAACGGGGCATGGGCTTGGAGACACGCTCGCCAACAGAAACCGAACAGGAGACGCTCATGAGAATCACCGACGTCACGACCACGGTGCTGGTCCGCCCCCAGGAAAGGCCGGTATACAGCGCAACCTCGCTCCCGTCCAGACCCGCGCCACTCGGACGTGACCAACTCTTCATTCACATCAAGACAGACGAAGGCCCCGAGGGTCTGGGGATTGGCCAGGCGTCGCCGGGAGTGCGCCAGGTGGTCGAGACCGGGCTCAAGGACCTGCTCATTGACCAGGACCCCTTCAATATCGAGAAGCTGTGGAGAGACATGTTCTGGGGCGTGCGCAACTACGGGCGCAATGGCATCGGGCTCTACGCGCTTTCTGCGGTGGACATCGGGCTGTGGGACTTGAAGGCAAAGGCGCTGGGACTCCCACTCTACAAGCTGCTGGGGCCCTACGCAGAGTCGGTGCCCATATACGGCAGCGGCGGCTGGACCAGTCTCACAAGAGCGGAACTGGTCGCCGAGATGGTCGGCTACGTACAGCGTGGCATCAAGCGCATCAAGATGAAGATCGGCAAGGACTTTGGCAAGTCAGAGAGAGAGGATATCGAGCGTGTCGCCGCAGTGCGCGAAGCGGTGGGCGACGACGTAGCCTTGTACATTGATGCCAACAGCGCCTACTATCCCAAGCAGGCGATATACATGGCAAGGGAGTTCGAGCGCTACCAGGTTGGGTGGTTTGAGGAGCCCGTCCTGGCGGACAATATCCAAGGTCTCGCGGAGGTCAGAAAGGCTATCAGCATGCCCTTGGCCACCGGCGAGAACGAGTACACCAAGTACGGGTTCAAAGAGCTCTTGGTCAACGGCGGCGCGGACATTGTCCAGCCCGACGTCAAGCGAGTCGGCGGCGTCACCGAGTGGTTGAAGGTGGCTCACCTGGCTCACGCATTCGACCTGCCGGTAGCGCCACACGCGGCCCAGCTCATCCATCTCCACCTGGCCTGCGCTACCCCCAATCTGAAGGCGGTTGAGTACCTGAATATCGAGGCGGAGGCCGACGAGGAGTGGTACACCGAGATCCCTCAGCAGCAGGATGGCATGTGGTCGCCATTCCCTGACAGGCCCGGCTTGGGCCTGGAATTGGACCCGTACGCCGTGGAGAAGTGGTCGGTGTCGTAGCGGTCGTTGTTGCGGCAGTCTGCTCACGCGGGGATCGAGTATCGCTGTTCACTGATCATCCGCGTCGTAGGGTAGGGCAGTGGCAGGCGTTGCTCGACCAGGGCGACACACCGCCCGATGGCGCCGAAACGAGCCCGGCGCTCTGCCAGCCTGCTTCTGATTCGGTGATTTCACACATTCGAGCGGAAGAAGGGCTTCTGTTCTCTTTCCCTTGACGGCCTATCGCTGGCCCCGTTCCTCTCTCACTGGGGTGTGCAGATCCAAGGGCAGCGTTGTTCCACAGGAGCATCTCCCGTAGAGACGCCCCAGCGGGGCGTCTCCTTCGCTCCCAGCAGAGCGACCTCGACGTGGCAACACGATCTATAGATGTTCAGAGGAAGAATCGTGATTTGCATAGGCCCCGACTCGTCGGCGCCACGATTGGGCGAACACACAGGTTTGCCCCTACCCCAAAACATCACCTGAACGTCTATAGATCCCTCGTCGCTACGCTCCTCGGAACGGCAGGTTGCGGTGAGTCTCCAGATACGATACCTACCCCAGTGAGCCCCTTCCCCTGCTCTCAGCGGGACGCTTCCCTCCCATTCATGATGGTCTGCCCGTCGAGACTCTCTTCGACAGGTCGGGGGAGATCCCGCCGAAGGGTAGGGGCGTTCCCTGCGTCCCACGTACCAGGTCTTCCCACGGCGACACAGGGAAAGCGGGCTTGACTGCGTTCTCAGGGTCAATCTGACCACACCAATTCAACGCCAGCGTAGGACGCGGCTGACACGTACTTGCTCCCGCGTCGTTCCCATGAGAATCGCCCTTGGCGTATACTGGGTATGTCAACTCGCAGCGAGATCCATCATGGCTGATAGTCAAGTACCTCTAGCAGACGATAACCCAAGCCTTGCCCTCGTCACCGCGCCTCTGAAGACAGAGCAGTGACTCAGAAGTTGGCTGCCACGTCCGCTGTTCGCGCAGACGACCTCTGGAAGCGGTTTGGCGACCGCGAGGTGGTCCGGGGCGTCTCATTCTCTCTGGGACCCGGCCAGGTGTTGGGACTGGTTGGCCCCAATGGGGCAGGCAAGACCACCATCATCCGAATGCTCCTCGGCATCGTCGAGCCGGACCGGGGCGAAGTGACCATCCGGGGGAAACGACTCGGCAACGATACGCGAGAGCGCATCGGCTACCTCCCAGAGGAGCGTGGCCTCTACAAGGGACAGCGCATTCTTGAGACCCTGGTCTACCTCGGCGAGTTGAGAGGGCTTGCCCGACATGATGCTGCCCGCAGGGCGGAGGACCTGCTGACCCGGCTTGGCATGACGCCCCACCGTACCAAGAAGATTGGCGAGCTTAGTCGCGGACAGGCCCAGCTTATCCAGTTCGCCGCCAGCGTCATACACCGTCCAAGCGTCGTGGTGCTTGATGAGCCCTTCGCTGGCTTGGACCCGGTGTACGTGCGTCTCATCAAGGAATTCATTGTCGAGATGCACGGGAACGGCGCCGCACTCATTCTGTCCACCCACCACATGGACCAGGTGGAGGACCTGTGTGACCACGTTGTGATGCTCGACGAAGGGACCGTCGTGCTGCGAGGATCCCTCACGGAGGTCAAGCGTCGGTACCGTGGCGACACCCTGGCCGTCACGTGCCAGCCCTGGCCGGACGCCATCATCGGGGTCAGAGACGTGCGCCGCAATGGCGACGGCTACGTGATGCACATGCTTCCAGGCACGACGCCGAACCTTGTGCTAAGCCAGCTCATGGAGCGTGGGAGCGCTATCGAGCGGTTTGAAGTCGAAACCCCAAGCATGGAAGAGATCTTTCTAACCGTGGTGGGAGTGCGCGATGAGTAAGACGCTCATCGTTGCCCGGCACGAGTTCTCGGTCACCGTGCGCCGCTACGGTTTCCTGGTGGCGACATCTCTCATCCCAATCATCGGACTTCTTGGCATGATCGGATTCCTTGTTGTGGAGGCTGGCGCCAGGGACAGGGAACCGGACAGAATCGCCGTTGGCTATGTGGACAGGTCGGGCCTCTTCACTCGGTTTCAAGAGCAGGAACTGGGATCCTTCCGCCCATTCCCGGACGAAAGGGCAGGAACAGATGCCCTCCTCTCCGGCGGGGTAGCCGCCCTGTACGTCATCTCGCCGAACTACCTGGAGACGGGCGAGGTGACCCAGATCAGCAAACGTCAGCCGGGCATCCCGGAGGACGAGGTAATCCGAAAGGCTCTGGACCAGTTCTTGCGGGACAACCTGCTCGCCGACCAGCTCCCGCCTGCCCGGCTCGCTCGCATACGCGACCTCGTCCGACTGACCATCGTGGAGGTGGACGAGACGGGAGAGGCACTGGAAGACCCGGTCGATACCGAGCGGTTCGCGTTCTTCTTCGGGGTAGCGGTCCTGGTCATGATGTCCGTGATGTTCACGTCGGGGTACCTGCTTCGAGGGCTCAGCGAGGAGAAAGAGAGCCGCATCATGGAGGTCCTTCTCTCCTCCGTGACCTCTGACCAGTTGATTCTTGGCAAGCTACTGGGCCTGGGGGCGGCTGGGCTGCTCCAGATAACGGTCTGGATATCGAGCGGCGTGCTCATATTCCTTGTGCTTCGCGGCGCCAGTCAGGACCTGAGCTCGGTGGGGTTTCCCAGCCCGATTCTGTTCGTGCTGGGGCTGCTCTACTTCTTGTTGGGATACGCGCTTATTGCGACGCTCCTCGGCGCTATGGGCGCGGTCACTTCCTCATTACGAGAGGCCCAGCATCTGACCTTGATCGTCGTCATGCCCAGCATATTGCCGTTCTGGCTCAGCTCAGCGATTCTGGCGGACCCAAACCATATCGTGGTCCGGCTCCTCAGTTTCATTCCCATCACAGCGCCCACAACGTCCCTGGTGCGCCTCGCGTTAGATTCCATGAGCGCCCTCGACCTGACGGTGAGCCTGTCAGTGCTGACCGTCGGAGTGTTGCTGACTGTGGTCTTGACGCTGCGCATTTTCCGGGCGTACCTGCTCATGTACGGGCAGCGGCCCAACCTGCACGAGATCGCCCGCGCCCTGACCCGGGGGTAGGTGGCTGCCTTGGGATGCACCGCACAGCCGCCGATGCCGCACAGATAGGGAGAAGAGAGAAACGACTACTACTGGGTAGCTCAGCATTTTGGCAGGGGACTGCACAGCGCTGGCGCACGATGCGCAAATGAGCGGTCTTGCGACCAGAGTCAGGCATCGGCGCCACTCCTGATCGTGTCCAACACATTGTCTGGTCTGGTGTCTATTCCAAGTTGGCCCAAGAGCGGCGTCGATTGACTGTAACAGAATGATCGGCAAGCAAGATGGTACTCATAGATACGCCTGAGGAGGTGAAGATGACACAACGCGAGGAGCAGGTGGAGGACATCAACGAATCCGAAGAGACCTCGCCCTACCGCTACAGCATCACCTCGTACGGTGCTGATTACCCCGTGGATGGACTCGTGAAGCGTCTGGAAGCTGGGGACATCGTAGTGCCAATCTTCGATCCGGAGGTGAACATAGGGGACGAGATAGAAGGCTACCAGAGGCGATTCATCTGGACCAAGCCCCAATGCGATCGCTTCGTAGAATCGCTGCTCTTGGGCCTACCTGTACCCGGGATCTTCCTTGTGAAGCAGGACGATGGTCGGTTGTTAGTGCTAGATGGCCAGCAAAGACTTCGTACGCTACAGGCCTTTTACAAAGGAGTCCTGAGGAGGAGAACCTATTCCCTGCAGAACGTCCAGGACAAGTTCGAAGGCCATACCTACGAGTCACTCGATGCCGAAAATCGCCGGAAACTCGATGACAGTATCATTCACGCAACGATCGTGAGACAGGACGAGCCGTCCGATGATCAGAGCAGCGTTTACATGATTTTCCAACGACTGAACACAGGCGGGACGACGCTCCATCCTCAAGAGATTCGGGTAGCATTGTACCGTGGCAAATTGATACGCCTCTTGCGTAACATGAACGATTTCAGACCGTGGCGCCAGATCTATGGAAGGAAATCCGATCGTTCTAAGGATCAAGAGCTTATCCTCCGGTTCTTTGCCCTGCTCTTCTGGTCAGATCGGTACAGGCGTCCTATGAAGGATTTTCTCAACCGCTATGTTGCCGCGAACAAGGACTTGGAACTCCAGGATGAGCCGGAGCTTCGGCAGATCTTCGAGACGACGACGGAGATAGCTAGGAGTGCCATAGGCCGACGGGCTTTCAGGCCCAAAGCGGCCATAAACGCTGCCGTCATGGACTCAGTGATGGTCGGCATAGCAAATCGAGTGATGGTACAAGGTCCTATTCGCGACTTCGAGGCGCTCAAGTCAAAGTACGATCGGCTCCTCCAGGACAAGGATTACCTCTCAGCAGTCGAGAGCGCAACCTCCGACGAGGAGAATGTCAGAAAGCGTTTGAGACTATCGAAGGAATGCATGCTTCAAGTGGGGTGAGACTCATGCCCGGAAGGTCTGATGTGCATGCAACCCGGACCAGACTCGACGCAACATTTGCGCGCGTGGCAGCGCTTCCCATTGAAGACATGGAGGTTCGGTCGGATTTCGCACGTTATTTGTGTGTCCTTGTTTCGGGTTTCGTGGAGACAGCAGTCTCGAACTTGGCAACCGAATACTGTCGCAGGTGCTCCGCTCCCACCGTTGGCAACTATGTGCAAGGACAGCTTGCCCGGCTCAGGAACATCAAGTCCGATCGGCTGCTTCAACTCATGGGTTCTTTCGACCCTAGTTGGCGACCTGAGCTTGAGGAATACATCGAAGGTTCCCGCAAGGATGCGCTTGATAGCGTTGTGAATCTCCGCAACAAGATAGCACACGGGGAGTCCGTTGGCGTGACCTACAGTGTGATCAAGGGCTACTACGGTCGGGTCGGCGAGATAATCGATTTCATCGAACACCAGTTTGACTAACAACCCGCCTCCGAGTTTGCTAGTTCCTTCGATGTCGAGGCAGTCTAACTCCCTGTTTCGTAGCTGAGTCTCGACCTGATTCCGCGCCGAATCAAGATTCATTCATAGGCTGTGTGGCTGACGACCCTTCAGTGCGTTGTCCTGGAACGCAGTCAGCCCAGAGAGGAGAACGCCAGTACCCTGCATGTTGACAGGGGTATGATAATCCCGTCGGTCTCCGTAGGACTGCTGACGAAGGCAGCCAATCTGGCATGTGACCAATCGGGGAGGAGGAGCTTGATTAGTCTGGCGAGAGAGGGTATCCTGCCCAGCGTTGGGTTGTGGAGAGGACGCTGGCGTGGCTAGGCAAGTGCGGAGCCCTGCTGGTCCGTTGCGAGAAGAATGCATCCGACTGCCTGGGCTCCTGAGACTGGCACGCGTGCGCCTAATAGTCCCGGCGCTGGTGGCGCCTCAGCCTTGTGACATACTCATTTGCGGAGGAGGAGACATCGATGAAGGTCGTGATGGAACGTATGAAGCTCACCTACGGGTCCGAGGACGAGTTCGCGGAGCAACTTCGGGCCGCTTTCCCGGCGGTTACCTTTCGGCAGACCGCCACCGAAGAGGAAACCAAGACCGAAATTCGGGACGCCGAGGTCTACTACGGGTGGCCGTCCCGCGAGGTGTTCGTGGCTGCCAAGCGGCTCCGATGGATCCACACCCCGGCCACGGGCATAGACCCCCTCACCAAGATCCCCGAGCTGGTCGAGAGCGACGTGGTGGTCACCAATTGCCGCGGTCCGCACGCCACTTCGATGGCCGATCACGTCATCGGCATGATGGTGATTCTCGCCCACTGCATGCGGGAGCAGATGGAGGACCAGCGGCTGCACCGATGGGACAGCAAGAAGTACCTCGGACGCCAGGTCGAGCTGACCGGGAAGACCATGGGCATCCTTGCGTTGGGTGACATCGGCACAGCCATTGCGCGCCGCGCCCGAGGCTTCGGCATGGAGGTGTACGGCGTCGATAGGAACCCGAGGACGGCTCGACGACGCGCCCGCCGATGGGTCAGAGAGGTATGGGGCCTGGACCGGTTGGTGGACATGCTGCGGATCTCCGACTGGTTCGTGGTCGCGTCCCCGCTGACCCACGAGTCGCGTGGGATCATCGACAGGCGCAACCTCGGATTCCTGAAGGACGGCGCGCACGTCCTCGTCATATCGCGAGGTGGGATCGTGGACGAAGAGGCGCTGATCGACGCCCTGCGGTCGGGACGAGTGGCCGGCGCCGGTCTGGATGTCGCGGCACACGAACCCTTGTCCGATGACAGCCCCCTTTGGGACATGCCCAACGTCGTCCTGTCCCCACACAGCTCGGGGGTGACGCCGGAGATGTTTGAAGGCCGCAGGCAGATCTTCAGGGAGAACCTGCGACGCTACCTGGCCGACGAGCCCTTCCTGTACGTGTGCGACAAGAGCGCCGGGTTCTGACCGAGAAGGAGTTGACCCGGACTGCCAGCAAGGTTCTTGCCTACCGGCGATTGCAGACCCTTCCGAAGTGGGGCAGAGGGCCCCCGATCAGCGGCCTGGCGTAGTCGATGAAACGCTGGGTCGCTGCGAAGTCTGCGTGGTCGAAGTATTCGCCAGGCATCCGTTTGACCATGCCTGCCACCTTCTTCAGTGGCGCCAGCCCTGTGGTGCAGACGTAGTCGCTGTCTCCCCCTCTGACGAGCGTGACCATCTTGCCGGTCTCTCCCTCCAGCGCATATCGCACGGCCGCCCGACCCACCATCTCCGCCTCCCGGGCATCGGTGCCGGACACGCAGGCCGCCATCGACCGCTGAATGGTACCCGGCTTCTCGTATCGCACCCGTGTGTTGAGGTGGCTCCCAACCAGCATAGCCAGATACCGGCCTGCCCCTTCGTAGTAGGCGTGTCCGAAGTCGTCGACGTACCAGGGCTCCTGCTTCGCACCGAGCACCCCGTCCGTACCCCGCGCGTTCTCCGCGACCACCGCTACCGCGAACCCAAACCTACGGTACGCGTTCTCGATAAGGTCGAGGAAACGTCGTTCGTCAACGGGCGCCTCAGGTACGCAGATAACGTGGGGCGCGTCCATTTCATCGCGCTTCGCTAGAGCCGCCGCCGCCGCCAGCCAACCAGCGTCTCTTCCCATCACCTCGATGATGGTGACGGGCGACTCCTCCCCCATAGTCTCATTGTCCCTTCCAGCCCCCATCGTCGCCAGCGCCACAAACCGGGCGGCGCTGCCGTAGCCGGGCGAATGGTCGGTATGCAGAAGGTCGTTGTCTATCGTCTTGGGGACGTTGATCACGGTCAACGGCATCCCTGCGTTCCGGGTCTCTGTCCCGATTCGATAGCCCGTCTCCGCCGAGTCGTTGCCTCCGATGATGAAGCAGTACCGAATCCCGCGCTTTGACAGGACGTCCACAAGCGTGAGGATGTTTTGAGACCTGAGCTTGCGTCGAGATGAACCGAGGGCCGCCCCTGGGGTACGCGCGATCCGGTCCCATTGGGCCCTTGTCTGCCGACCAAGGTCGGCGAATCGCTCGGACAACACACCGTCCAGCGCGTGGACGGCGCCGTACAGCTCACCGAACTCCTTGTGCTCGGACGCCTCGCGGACGATCCCGAAAAGGCTCCGATTCATCACCGGGGTGCTGCCGCCCGCCTGCATCACCAAGACGCCGTTCTGCTTCATCGAGACCACCCCTCAGACTTTCCTCCGCAGAAACCCCTACGGCTAGTAACCGATGGTGCTAGTTCTTCGTGAAGCGAATCGCACGACAGATGTAGCTATCGAGCGCATAACGTCACGATGTGCCTCATGGCTTACGAATACTCTTAGCAGTGTAATCACCCTCACCTCAGTCCTCTCCCTCAAGGGAGAGGAAGTGAAGAATTGCCCTCGCTCAACTAGCACCAAAGGTTAGTAGACCACCGCCGCGAGAGCAGCAGTGACGCCCATTATGGCAAGTGCGGCGATGGTCAGAGCGCTGTTCTCAAGCGTGATTGCGCCCAGATACATCAGGGGGAAGTCTGCCGCGATCACCCCCAAGACGACCTGGCGCACCCTGTTCTTGTCCATTCCTCACCTCGCCGAAAACAGGTTGAGTATGATCCACGCCTGCACACCGACCAGCAGCACTATGGCCAGGCAGTACGGGATGGTCCGGCGCAGCACGTCCCGCTCCCTACCTGAGAGCCCGACGATCGCGGTACCCACCAACACCTTGGCCGGGGCGATGGAGGACCCCAACGAGCCCCCGATGGACTGGATGCTGGCCACCGTCACCGCCCCAATCCCAAGAGCGTTGGCCGTCTCCAGTTGCAGTGCGCCAAACATGACGTTCGAGTTGGTGTTGCTGCCGGTCATGAATGTCCCGAGTACGCCGATGTAGGGCGACAAGATGGGAAACACAGCGCCGGTCCCGTTCGCAATAGTCTTGCCTAGCAGTGCCGTCATTCCTGTGTCGGTCATCACGAGCGCCATCATCACCATGGTCGCAATGCCAACACTTGTCGAGATACACTGCCCGTAGGTGCGCCTTGATGCCTCCGATGCGGCTCCGGGCTTCCATCTGCCCATCACCCTGTAGACAAGGTAGGTCAAGGCGAGGGACAACAGGATTAGCGGAGCGGGGTGGCGCAGCAGCCCTATCTTCATGTAGGCATCCTCGCTCTTAACGATGAATCCCAGGCCCGTCTCAGTGCCGGGGTAGTCCAGACCCCAATGCCAGCTTGCTCCCAGTTCCTTCACCGCCGGAATCTGCGACAGAATGCTGAACAGGAGCACCAGGTAGTAGGGCAGAAAGGCCAGGTGAAAACTCGGATTCCCGGCGGCCTGTGGCTCGGTTCTCTCTCTCGCTTGCTCTGGTTCTCGGCTGGGCTGCTCCTTTCGAGCGCCCAGTAGGGGTGTCTTTACCACCGTCCAACCGACGGCGCATCCGAGCAGGCCTGACACGATCGATGCGATCTGGGGAGCGCCGATGAGGGCCACTACCCAAACGGTTGTCGCCATCACCCCGCCCATGACCAGGATGGCAGGAGCGCCCCTGCGTACCGATGGCACGCCACCCTCCAGATGGGCCACGGCGAATCCGGTAACGATGGTTGGCAGGGCGAAGAGCGCGGCCATGTGCGGCCCAATAACACCGCCGTCGATCCCGGTCACCAACTGGATGGTGTAGTACGAAGAGCCCAGCGACCCGAACGTCACTGCCCAGGCGTGGCCGACCAGGACGATGGCCGCTGCCCTGGCGGGAGAGAACCCCATCAGCACCAGCAGAGGGGCAACCACCGCCACCGGCACGCCGAAGCCGGCAACGCCCTGCATGAATCCAGCGAAGGCCCATCCCACGATCAGCGCCTGGGCCAGCGGGTCGCGGACCAGGCGAGTCATCGTGCCGCCTATCACTTCGATCCCGCCTAGCCGATCGATGATGTTGTACAGGAGCACCGAGGTCCATATTATGGACAGGACAAACAGGCTCAGGCTCAGCCCTTTTGCGCTGCCAATGGCAAGCAACCGCGCGTCGGCCCCAAAGACGAGCAGCGCCAGCGTTGCCGCCACCAGCCACGAGACCGCGCCTGCCTTGGGCGCATTCCACTTCAGCGCCATGACGATGAGCAGCACGAGAGGCAACGCGGCCAGCGCTACGTTCGCAAGATTCAACTCCGGCCCGTCAACCGACATTCATGTGGCTCCAAGACAAGGCAACGTGACGCAAGGACTGGCACGCCGCCGGGGATTACGAAAAACGTCAACCTGACGGATTGTAGGCTCGCGCCGGTACCGTGTCAACCGTTGGGCAGGCCGGCGCAGGGCCTTTCGGCTATCAAAGGAGTGTTGGCTAGCGGACCGATGATTCACCCTCAACCCAAGCCCGACGAGTCGGGTAGGTTGCTCCCTCTCCCGCCGGGCTATGCCTTGCCAGCAAGTCGTGTCCGGGGCTCCAGTAGGTTCCTCGGCCTTGACGGGTTTGCTGCGCGACGGTCTTCGCGTCCGGGCCTCGGAGTAGATCCAAGGCACTCAGCAAGTGCTATTGTAGGGGCGCATGGCGTGCGCCCCACTCATTCGCAT
>SDBU01009052.1_pt1 | contig 11227 bp, 6 predicted proteins | sample 2277071 | NCBI WGS metagenome assembly SDBU01 (sample SAMN10397929, study PRJNA504765) | marine sediment metagenome | isolation source: marine sediment core GS08_GC12, 126 cmbsf | place: Arctic Ocean: Gakkel Ridge, Loki's castle | collected 2008 | reverse complement strand
AAACCGATGCGGCAATCGGATCGTCGCCGTTGCCGGAGATCTCGTACGTGCCCGGTTGCAGGACTATCTCGTCCGGGCCCCCGGCCGCGTTTGCCCAGAAGGCTTCCGGGTCATCTGCGTTCGGGAATCGACAGCCTAGCCCGATGATCGCTATCGGATCGTTGAAACCGGTAGCCGCCGGGTTGGGAGTCGCCACCGGTTGGTCAGAAGTCTCCGCTGCCAGATGGCGGGCCAAACTTTCGATATTCGGGTAGTCCCAGGCCAGGGTGGGCGAGAGTCGACGGCCAAGCCAGATTTCCAGATCGCCCGTCAGGCCGACGGCCTGCACCGAATCCAGCCCGTAATAGGTAAACGGCTCCCTGGGATCAATCTCAGAAGGAGGCAGGCGGATGCGGGATGCGATTTGATCGATCAACCAGCCTTCGATGGCTTTTTCGGCCTCAGGTTTAAGGATGACCCTATTGGCGCTCGCAGCCTCTGCCTCGGAACTGGCGGTTTCCGGCAAGCCAGCACGGTCAGGCGCCGGCATACTGGCTCGCCATTCTGCGATGGTTTTGAGCGTTCCATCAAGGAAGCCCGCTTTGCATGCATGTCGTTTAACCTTCCCGCTGGAGGTCATCGGGATGCTTAAAGGCTTCAATAGGACAACCACGTGAACCTGCAATTGGTGAATTTCGGCAATCGCTCTCCGCACGGCCGCAAATATTTCTTCAGTATTGGCATTCCGATGTTTACGCGCTAATTCATGGACGATGACTAACCGCTCCTCGTCGTCCACCTCAACCGAAAAAGCCCCGCCAGAGATGGACTTTAACGCCTTATGGCTCTGTTCAACGGTCAGTTCAATATCCTGGGGGTAATAATTGCGGCCCCGAATGATGATCAGGTCCTTGAGGCGGCCGGTGATAAAAAGTTCGCCCTCCTGCATAAATCCAAGATCGCCGGTACGCAGGAAGGGTCCCTCCCCTGTATCGGCCAGATAGGCTTGAAATGCCTGTCTGGTCTCAGCAGGCCGCCTCCAATACCCCCGGGCCACACTTGGGCCTGAAATCCAGACTTCGCCAACTTCATCCGGCTCACATTGAAGATTTGTCTCGGGATCGACGATCAGGATTCGATTGCCCAGCAGCGACCCCCCACTCCCCACCAGCCGCTTACTGTCCCCATCATTCCCGATCGCTAAGACGACTTTGTTCGCCTTCAGGGCATTCCCAATGAACTTCCGGACCACAGGCACACCGGGGCCTTCGCCCCCCGAAACCAGGAGGGTCCCTTCTGCCAGGCCGTAGCAGGGATAAAACGAATCCCGCCGAAACCCATAGGGCTCGAAGGTTTCTGCAAAATGTTCGAGCGTTTCCGCCCGGATGGGTTCGGCCCCGCAGAAGGCTGTCATCAAGCTGCTGAGGTCCAGACCTTCGCGCTCTTCGGGTGTGGTCTTTGTGACGCAAAAGTCATAGGCAAAATTAGGCGCGCCGGTAATGGTGCCCCGGTAACGGGTGATCGCCTGTAACCAGCGGATCGGGCGCTGCAGAAACGAGATGGGGGACATCAGGGTGGAGGATTCGCCGATGTACAATGGTTCGAGAATGCCGCCGATCAAGCCCATATCGTGATAGCTGGGCAGCCAGAATACGCCGATACAACCCGCCTGAATTTGAAATCCGTGGTTGATAATTTTCAGGTTATGGACCAGGTTTCCATGGCTTAACATGACTCCCTTCGGCACAGAGGTAGAGCCGGAGGTGTATTGTATAAAAGCCAGGGTATCCGCGTTGATCGCTGGTTCCTGCCAATCCGCTTCCAAATTCTCTGGGAGTCCATCAGTGTTCCGCCATTCTAAGGCGGCCAGATCAGGGGCATGCTCAAAACGACTTTCGATATTTTCGAGAATCGCCGATGTGGTGAGGGCTACTTTGGCACGAGAATCGGCCACGATCGCCTGGATGCGAGGCACTGGCCGGTTGAGGCGGGGTGGATAAGCGGGGACGGCCACGACACCAGCATAGAGGCAACCAAAAAATGATGCGATATAGTCCAACCCAGGTGGGTAAAGCAGGAGCGCTCGCTCGCCCTGCATGCCGAGATCCTGGAGAAGCGCGCATATCGCCAGGGCCTGGCTGTCCAGTTCTTCATATGTCAGGTTGATTTCCTGCTTCTCCCCATCCACCAGATAGGTATAGGCCAGTTTTTTGGGCTGGCGGAGCGCCCGCCATCGTAAGAGCTCGACCAGGTTGGTTGGGTTAAAACCAGTAAGGGACTTCTTGACCATGTATCAAATTCTCCTTTCCGCTCCCAATTAATTTCTGCCCCGTGTGCACATTTTTCAATTATGTGAAAAAGATTTGCACATCGAATTTATTTTACCAGTCAGAGAAGATCCAAAAAGGAACTTCTGGCAATTTCCAAGCGTTGATTGATTTTTTTCGAGAATGTCTCCAGTGAGTGGTGTTGTAATCAGGATAAGATAATTAATGGTACTATTTATATCACAAAACTCCATTATCTCCTTCTACAACCTTGCGTGCACACGTCCAAAACGGGGTAGATAACTCGTCTGGTATTGAATTTTTTATATTTTTAGGCATTTATTTTAATAATTGCCCCTATTTAGGGTTGCATTATCCCCTTATATCAGTTTATAATAAGTCTTTTCCAGGGGTTAGGTCAACCAACTCATTTCTACGGACTCACGACAAGCGAACTTTTAACCCCTACAACCTGCACGATCATCCTAATAAACGATTCCGTGAGCTTTGCTGAGCTAAGCCTTCATACCAAGGAATGGTAATAGTGACCCAGATCAATTCCAAAATCGTGGTTCGGGAAGGTCCCAATCCCGGTCAAGAGTTTGAATTATCCCAGACTCTAACCGTGATCGGACGTGTACCCGGCGCACAATCCGAGATTATCATCAACGCCCTCGGCGTATCGCGCCGCCACGCCCAGATCAGCCGCAGAGATAACCAGCACATCATTGAAGATCTCAACAGCAGCAACGGCACATTCCTAAACGGCAAGCGTTTAGCAGGGCCCTCACCGTTGAAATCTGGCGATGTCATCGGACTGGGTCAGGCAGTCAAATTAGTTTTCTCCGAACCCACCGCCCCTGAAGTCCAAGATGTTCGCGATATGCTCCCTGCATCTCCAGATTTACCGGGAGGGATTGCCCAAACGGTTATCGGTGAAGCGCTGCCCACGGATGCCCAACTGGCAACCCCTCCTCAATTCCTGGTAACTGTCGCCGGCGCGTCGCCGGAAGTGTATACATTAACGACCGACAGTATCGCCATTGGGCGGAGTGTGGACAACGATATCACCATCGCCTCAAACATCGTATCCCGGAGTCACGCGCGGCTTGAGAGAGCCGATATGGGCTATCAAATAATCGTTTCACCCCAGGCCGGCAACCCAGTCTACGTGGACGGATATCCCGTAACCACCCCGCGCCGGCTCCGCCACAATGACAAGCTCCGCATCGGCGGGCAGGATCCTGGCTCCCTGGTCACGATGATCTATAACTCTCCTGCGGAGGCGATCACGCAAGAAGCCATGGAGATCACCTTCGAAGAGAAATCCTTGATTTCCATCGGGCGTGATCCCGCCAATGACATTGTACTGGATATGCCCCAGGTTTCTCGCCACCACGCCGAGATCGAACGCGTTGGCCAGCGTTTTCGGCTAATCGATCTGAACAGCTCCAACGGCACTTTTGTAAACGACGAACAGATCGTGGGGGAAGCCTGGCTGAAACCGACGGATACGGTCCGAATCGGATCTTATCGTTTCGTCGTCAGCGAAGAGACTCTGACCCAATTCGACGATTCGCTCAGCCTGCAGGTGGAGGCATTTGGACTGAACAAATGGGTCCGCAAGGACTTAAATATCCTTCAAAATATATCCCTGATATTCCAACCCCGGGAATTTATCGTCGTTGTCGGACAGAGCGGCGGCGGCAAGTCCACCCTGGTGGACGCCCTCGCCGGCTACCGTCCGGCCACCCATGGCCAGGTGTTCGTTAACAACACCAACGTCTACAAAAATTTTGACGCCATCCGCAATATCATCGGCTTCGTCCCTCAAAGAGATATCATCCACATGGAGCTGACGGTCTTCCAGGCGCTGGATTATACCGCCCAGCTGCGCATGCCCCCCGACACCACCAAAGATGAACGGCAAAAGCGGGTTATGGAGGTGCTGGATGACCTGGACCTGGCTCACCGCAAGGATGTCCAGATCAGTGGCTTGAGCGGAGGGCAGCAAAAACGGGTTTCCATTGGCGTTGAATTGCTGACCAAGCCCGGGCTCTTCTTCCTGGACGAACCCACCTCTGGCCTTGACCCCGGAACCGAAACCGCATTGATGCAGCTGATGCGCCGGCTGGCAGATCAGGGACGCACGATCGTGTTGATCACCCATGCAACCAAGAACGTGATGCTCGCAGACAAAGTGCTTTTCCTCGCTCGCGGAGGCTATCTTACCTGGTTCGGCCCTCTGGATGAGGCCCTGGCGTATTTTGACCAGTACCGGTCCGATCGTGAGCGCCGGACCCGCCCGATGGAATTCGACCAGATCTATGGCATTCTGGATGATACGAGCAAGGGCACGCCGGAGGAATGGGCCGATCGGTATCAAAACTATCCCGCTTATCAAGAATATATCCGGAAACCCTTAGAAGGCCACACGCCGGAACTTTCTGCGGCGACCCCGGATCAACCGGCCACGGCGCCCGTCATCAGCCAGACTCGGCGCCAGATCTCTTCGCTGCGGCAGTTTATGATCTTGTCTTCCCGGAATATAAATATTTTACTCCGAGACCGCTTCAGCCTAGCTATGATGTTGGCCGTCGCCCCGCTGGTCGGCCTGCTGGACGTGATCCTGGCGACAATAATGGGCCGTGATCCTTTCAACTTCGCCGAAGGTGATATGCCCAGTGTTCTGATCTCCCTTTTCCTGTTGACAATTTATGCCGTAACGGTCGGTGCATTGTCGCAGATGCGAGAAATAACCAAAGAGGCGGATATTTATAAACGAGAACGCCTGGTAAATCTTAAAATTGTGCCCTATATCCTCTCAAAGATATGGGTTGCCCTTCTCCTGGCCCTTTACCAGACAGCGACCTATGTCATCATCCACTATCTCGCTTTTGAAATGCCGGGCGGAACGCTGGAAATTGGGATCATCTATGTGACTCTGGCTCTCGCGACCATGGCAGGGATGATGCTGGGTTTGTTCGCTTCGACGCTTGCCCCAAACCCTAACGCAGCGCCATTGATCGTGATCTTACTGATACTCCCACAAATCGTGTTGGGAGGGGCTCTGGTACCCCTGCCGGAATTCATCAGCGCACCGATGTCCACCCGCTGGGCTTTCCAGGCATTCATGGGCACCGTCGGGGTCGGCTCGGATGTGGCCGCTGACATATGCTGGACATTAACTTTAGAAGAACAGGCCTTGTTGACCCTCGAAGACAAAGAGGCGCAGGGATGTAAATGCCTGGGATTAAATGCCCTGCGTGAGGATTCATGCAATTTCCCAGGTGTAGGAAAATTTTACACGGAGGCCATAAACCGACCACCACCAGATGAACCGCCACCGCCCCCGGACCGTCCCCCTGACCCGGTCATTCCCGACCCACCCCCCGAGCCCGAAGACCAGACCGACACGGTTGCAGTCGCTGATTACCTGGCCGACTTAAAGGAATACCAGAACCTGGTAAAGAAGATTCAGGCGGATTCCGAGGCGGACTTTGCAGCTTACGAAGCCGAGATCGAGGTGTATCAGGTCCAGGTGATCTCCTACCAGGAAGAACTGGTCAATTGGCAAATCACCCGGGAAGCCGCGGCCCTGCCTGCGGAAGGATTAATTGGTACCTTCAACGAAGATTTCCGCTGGACATTCGTTGATAAAGACAACCCGGATAAATTCTGGCCGTTTATCTATAAAACCTGGATCGCCCAAGGTGTGATCATCTCGATCTTATTTTTCGCGATTCTGATTTTGCAAAAGCGTAAAGACATCAGATAGAAAAATGATCATGTCCCGAAATTATCTCATATTCTTTGGGCTCAGTTTTATCGTTCTCTTTGGCTCAGGCTGTAGTTCGAGCGGAGCAGATGAGCAGGAAGCAACGGCGAGAGCCCTTGGCCAGTCGATTTTTCAGACCGCAACGGCCGCGGCCGAGGCCGCCTTCGACCCGCTGGCGAATCAACAAACAGCCGAAGCCGCAGCGACCGCCGTCAGTGAGGCGGCTGCTGCGACCCAGGCTGCCCAGACCGTGGCGGATCAGCAGGTACAGGCCGCTACCGCCACTGCTGTAGCCCCCATTTTGGCCGAGTTGCCCAATTACAACGTTGATCCGGCCGCCGGCCGGGTAGGTTGGATCCACCCGCCCCTGGAAGTTTATACAGAAGGGTATATGCAGTACGACTACGGCAATAAATTCCTGGGGACGGTGGCAGAGGATTTTGTAGTTTCGGCAGATATCACCTGGAACACGCTTTATGGGACCGCGGCGTGTGGTTTCGTGCTCCGCTCCGATGGGAACGAGGAAGCTTTCAACCAGTATCTCGTCCTCGCCACCCGGGGCGGAAACGGGCGGGTGATATTTAACACTATGGCCCAGGGGGAGATCTTGGATGGTTACGATCTCTACGCATATGGGCTGGATCCGGAATTTGATTGGCGAAATGACACCACTAACCGCTTGACAGTGGTTGGACGCGGCTCGACCTTTACCATCTTTACCAACGGGACGGAGATTGGGGTGATCAACGCCGGAGAACCGCCGCCAGCCCCCTATATCCCCACCGCACCCGACAAACCGGCCGAAAACGCGGCCGACGAAACAAAAGAGGCCTATTCCTTGGCGAAAGCGGAGTATGACCAGGCCGTGGCGTCAATTTGGGCGAATTACAACGCCCGCTTGAGCGTCTATGAAGATCACGGAACCGAATTTCCTCGCGGCTTTATCGCCATGGTGGCCCTAAACGAATCTGGCCACACCAATTGTAAATTTGATAACGCCTGGTTGTGGTTGATCAATTGATCAAATTACAAATAATCGAACTTATCTATTGAAATAATCAGCTCGGAGAATATAAATGAGTATAAATGATTGGATAGGAAAATCACTTTCAGGAAGATATCAAATAGAAGGACTAATGGGTCAGGGCGGGATGTCTGCCGTCTACAAAGCGAATGACCCTAACCTTAAACGTGTAGTAGCGATTAAGATGATCCACGAACACCTTTCCAGTGACCCCGGGTTCGTCAGCCGCTTTGAGGTTGAGGCTGCAGCCATCGCCCAATTACGCCATCCCAACATTGTCCAGGTATATGACTTCAACAACGATGATGATAATTATTACATGGTGATGGAATTCATTGCGGGTGAGACTCTCCAGGAACAATTAAAACGACTAAATGAAGCAGGTCGATCTATGCAACTCAAAGATGTCGTCGAATATTTGATCAACATATGTGAGGCGAGTGATTACGCTCACAATCGGGGATTGATCCACCGCGATATTAAACCTGCCAACATCATGTTATCGGTTCAAAAGCAAGCCATTTTGATGGATTTCGGCATTGCTAAGATTATCGGCGGTCAACAGCACACCGCCACTGGCGCGGTTGTTGGCACCGCGCAATACATGTCGCCCGAACAAATAAAAGGCGAACAGCTTGACCGGCGCAGTGATATCTATTCACTCGGTGTGACCTTGTTTGAGATGGTGAGCGGTCGTCATCCTTTTGAGGCAGATTCTGCTATGACATTGATGATGATGCACATCAACGATCCAGTTCCTGATTTGCGGGAGGTCAACCCGGATGTCAACCCTGGGTTGGTTGCAGTGGTCAACAAAGCCCTGGCAAAATCAAGGGAAGATCGCTACCAAACTGCAGGTGAGATGGCAGCTGCGTTAAAGGGTGTCTTGGGACAACCCGTTGAAGTTCCTCCAGTGGCCCCACCAATTCCCACTGATGCTACTATGGTTGAAGAACCACTGCCTTTCATTGTGGCAGAGGAATCTGAAGCGACCTCTATTCAAAAACCGGCTGCAACCATCGCAGAGGTTGCCGTGGTGTCTCAGGCGGTCTCAGCAGCTGGCGGGCAGACAATCGAAGAAGCCCAGCTCCCACCCACATCCCCACCAGCTCCCCCAGAATCAAAAGGGCTTCCGCTGATCGGAAATATAAAACCATTGTATTTATTCATCGCGGGTGCAGTTATTCTGATTGGGATCCTGGCGATAATTTTTGGCGGAGATATTATTTCCGGTTTGACCTCTGGTGACGGAGGTGATGGGTTACCAGTCGCCGCTGTCTCACCTACCGAGGACATTGGTTTGCTCAGCACCCAAACCCCTTCCAATACCCCTACCGAGACCGCAACACCTGCTCCGCCGACGGCTACTTTCACACCCACAACTTCTCCCACTATCACCTTAACCCCCACGGGAACTGTCCCGCCTGGCATTCCGTTTTCTCGCATAAATGACATCACCATCGACGATCAAAGCCGCTATGTCGTTGAGTACGAGACCTTCGAATTCACAGAGCTTATCTCCTCAACCACGCTGCATGTGCATTTCTTCTTCGATACGGTAACGCCCGCAGAGGCTGGTGTTCCTGGCAGCGGTCCCTGGATTTTGTATGGTGGTCCCCGGCCTTTTACCGGCTATACTGCCTCCTCACGTCCCGCAGAAGCTGAACAGATGTGCATTCTAGTGGCAAACCCCAACCACTCGATACAAATGGACAGTGGAAATTGCTTTGAGCTACCTGATGTCACAAATCCATAAGAGAAATGTCTGATCAAACCCAATAGACTTCAGATTATCCTGAGTTCGATTTAAGGGTACCATGCACAAATATGGTCTCCCACGATTTCATCTTGTGCCTTGAGAGCGTTCGTTGAGCGTACTCTCTCACAGACCTCAGTTTTAATAATAAATATCAACAGTTAGTGGAAACCAATCCTGGAAAAATCGTCGCTTTTTTAATTTCAAATCAGTGGATAAACCTTGTGATACAAAAATATATGAGTTAGAATATCTAAATACTGGATTTTATGCACTGCATTTCGATAATCATCCCCGTAGTATAAGCGAACTCAGATGCTCGAGTAATAGCTATTTATAAGCTTTGATCTTGATTACATTGTTCATTATATCCGTGCCCATCAAGTTGATCGCAAGCAACGGTTCTTTTCAGCCGTCTTCAATAAGGAAAATGGTGGGTGATATCCAATCCCAAGTGGCATTCAGAGTCCATAATAGTGTTATGAGTAGAATGAAAGGAGTGTAAAAAGCAATTCAGTTCCCTGCTGAGGTTCCAGATAATCATCATATTTTCAGTTATAAGGAGAAAGGAATGACTAGAAAACACGGTTTAGTACATCACCACGAATCCCACTTTGTGGAACAGTCACCGGTTGAGCCGCGCGCCGACCATTCCGGGTACTTCCCCAACACAGAGTACCTGGGGAAAAATGAGATGCGGGTGATCATTCTGGGCAGCGGTATGCCCAACGCCCGCAAGAGCCAGGCCTCAGCCTCGGTCATGGTGGAGCTGGGCAACGGCGACAAGTTCATCTTCGACTGCGGGTCGGAGTCGGTCCAAAACTTGGGGGCGCTGGAGATCCCCTACGACTGGCTGGACAAGGTTTTCATCACCCACCTGCACCAGGACCACTTTGCCGACCTGCTGGCACTGTGGATCGGCGGTTGGACCGGCGGCCGGCACGGGCCACTGCGCATCTGGGGTCCCAGCGGTGATAAACCGGAACTGGGCACCAGGGCGGCCATCGAAGGCTTCAAGGCCTCCATGCTCTGGGACCTCACCAGCCGCTTTGGTGAGGTACCTGCAGGCGGCGGTGAGCTCCAGGTGCACGAGTTCGATTACCTGGGCGAGAACCAGGTGGTGTTCCAGGAGAACGATGTCACCATCCGTTCCTGGCCGGCTGTGCATGCCATCGACGGTTCGGTCAGCTACAGCCTGGAGTGGAACGGATTGAAATTCGTCTTTGGCGGCGACACCTACCCTAACAAGTGGTATGTCGAGTATGCCAAGGGTGCAGACCTGGCGATCCACGAATGTTTCCCGACCATGGATCAATTGGTCGAGCAGTACAAATTTGACCCTAATACGGCGATAAACGTCGCCATCCATGTCCATACCGCGCCTTCGGCATTTGGAGCAGTGATGGCCGAAGTCAAGCCGCGCATGGCTGTCGCCTGGCATTTCTACAATGACTTCGATACCCGCTATGACGTCTACGACCAGATCCGCTCGACCTACGACGGCCCATTGACGCTGGCGACGGACCTGATCGTCTTCAATGTGACCAAGGACGAGATCAAGGTACGTGAGGCGATCGTTAATCCAAACACCTGGCCAGCGCCACCCGCTTCGAAGGCAGAGCCACCTGATCACAGCCAGCTGACGCCGCGTTCCAAGTTTATCAATGACGGCATGCTGACTGACCTGGTCGATAAGGCGGTTGGCCCCGAGCTGGCAGATTTCAAGAAACGCCATGGGATGGATTAACATTTTTCTACCTAAAAACCGAGTTTTTCCGAGAGGAGTTAATAATTATGTGTTTTTCACAATATGCCCAATACGCACCGCGACCGGTATACCAGTATGAACCACCCGAACGCCCGGCAGGCGCGGCACCAACCAAAGCCGAGCTGGATGAAAATCTCTACGGGCCGGTGCCCCTGCCTCCTGAATGGCAGCAGCCGAATGCGACTGATCAGGGCAATGGTCACATTCATGATTCACACAGCCATCAGCAGGCGACCGTCAGGTCACCAGCTGCCGCGGCTGCCGTGCATGTGGCCAATGTCCAGGGTAATGGCTCCGCTGAGATAGCCTCCGTCAAGACCCAGACAGTCGAAGCGGTCGTTGTAGAGCTGTCCAACGGCACCAAATTACTTATCTGCCCTTTGTAAGGGAGCATCGAATATGTAAAGGGCGAGCTCAAGTAGGGCGGGTTTCTTACCCGCCGAGAATGCCGGCAGATAGGGAAATCTGCCATACATGCTATAGGCATAAGCCAGGCTTCTGAAGCAGGAAGGTACACTGCTGGGAGAAGCCTGGCAGAATATGAGAATGCAAAGGGTGACTTCACTGCAAAAAGGGTTGGCAACCCTCCTCAAAAGGCGAAATCTTTAATATAATCAAGGCATGTTCAAGAAAAACACTAAACATCTACAACCAG
>SDBU01009051.1_pt1 | contig 11228 bp, 9 predicted proteins | sample 2277071 | NCBI WGS metagenome assembly SDBU01 (sample SAMN10397929, study PRJNA504765) | marine sediment metagenome | isolation source: marine sediment core GS08_GC12, 126 cmbsf | place: Arctic Ocean: Gakkel Ridge, Loki's castle | collected 2008 | reverse complement strand
GTACCCTCTTGCCCTCCCGATAGGATTGGCGTAACAGGATGGTCGGGTGCGACCCTCGGTTTGGCACGGCCTCTATGTGCATGACTACAGTATACCACACACTAGCGCTTTGTCAATAGTGCACTATAGAATTCTCCCCGTTTATACATGACTACGTTTTGAACGGCGAAACCAGCCGAATTGCCCACTCACGCCCTCGAAGCGGCGATTTCAACCGCAAAAACCGCCAGTCAATCCAGGGAACTTCGGTTTAGCCCGCGCGGATACGCCGAATGTCGTAGACTTTCGGATGTCCGCGACACCGCGCCGGCTGAAGCCGGCGGCTCGCTGTTTGGCGGCGGCCGAAGCCGCGCCGTGCATAGGAGTGGCTGCAATGAGTTCAACACAAGATTGGCATCTTCCGACCCGTCGGCCTCGCAGGCTGCGTCGTAGCGATGCGATCCGCCGTCTGGTTCGTGAGACCCGCCTCACCCCGGACCGGTTGGTGCTTCCGCAGTTTATCGTCGACGGTAGAAGGCGCTGCGAACCGATCGACGCCATGCCGGGCCGCAATCGGCTTTCGATCGACCTGACGATCGAGGAGTGCGCCCGGGCGATGGAGCTGGGTGTGCGATCCTTCGCGATATTCCCCGCGATCGATGGGTCGCTCAAGACGCCCGAAGCGACCGAAGCCCTCAACCCGGAGAACCTCGACTGCCGCGCCGCGGCGGCGATCAAGGAGGCCTTCCCCGAAAGCTGCGTGATCACCGACGTCGCCCTCGATCCGTTTTCCAGCCTGGGGCACGATGGGCTCATCAGCGATAGCGGCGTGATCCTCAACGACGAGACCGTCGAAGTGCTTGCCAAGATGGCGGTGGTGCACGCAGGCGCCGGGGCGGACATGGTCGCTCCTTCGGACATGATGGACGGCCGGGTGGGTGCCATCCGCAGCGCGCTGGATGAAGCCGGCCACACCGAGACAGCCATTTTGAGCTACACCGCGAAATACGCCTCGGCGTTCTACGGCCCGTTCCGCGAAGCCCTGGACTCGGCTCCGGTCGATGCTCCCAACGTGCCCAAGGACAAGAAGACCTATCAGATGGACCCGGCCAACGCCCGCGAAGCGTCCATCGAAGCGCTGCTCGATGAGGACGAGGGGGCGGACATCATGATGGTCAAACCGGCCCTTCCCTACCTGGATGTAATCGCCAGGCTTCGCGCCGAAACCGCCCTGCCCATCGCCGCCTATAACGTCAGCGGTGAGTACGCGATGATCAAGGCTGCGGCCCAGCGCGGCTGGCTCGACGAAAGACAGTGCATGACCGAAGTGTTGACCGCCATCGCCCGGGCCGGTGCGGACATCATCTTCACCTACGCCGCCCTGGACTACGCCCGCTGGTGGCGGGAAGAAGTAGGTCGGGCTTTGCCCGACGTTTGAGCGCGGTGTCGGGCTAAGGCCGACCTACCTACTCGGCGCGCTCCGGGCTCGCTCCCTTACGGTCGCGCTTCGGTTTGCTTGGCGATTGCGGTTGTCAGGGAGTCGAAGTTTGGCTGCGGTGCTTCGACCCAAGGGTCTTTGCCGAGTTTGCGGATGGCCGTCGATGTCGTTGGGCCGATGCTGGCGAAGGGGAGAGCTACGGGTCCGACAGCCTCGACGGCTGATGGGCTGACCACGCACACCACGTCGACACGTTCTATCACCGTGCGATCAAACGGGCGCGGCAACGTCTCGTACAGCACCGGGCTGAGCAGTTCCACGCCCGGCCAGGGATTGGGAGGGGAGGCCAGCGATGAACGCGGATAGCATACCTTGCACGTCCGGCGTGGGGGAAGTCGAGCATGATCCTTGCCCTCCTCGATGTGCTGAGCAGACGGCCGCCGCGCGGGGCGGTCGCTACGGGCTTGTGTGAGCGTGGTAAGCTGCTTGAAAAGAGTCTTGCCGGTCCCGTCGGAGCTTACCAGTTCGACGCGGAGTCCCTTGGCTAGCGCGGCCTGGCGTGAGGCTTCGCCGACTACCGCCACGCGCGGCGCGCGGGCGGGTTCCGCTGCGACAGCCTCGACTGCATATACGCTGGTGAGTACGAGCCAGTCGTCAGGACCCAGTTGCGAGATTACGTCGGCTGCGTCGGTGACCACGCGCCGCTGGAGCACCGGTTCGTGAACCACCTCCAATCCCGCGGCGCGCAACGCGGATGACAACGGTCCGTCACTCTCCTCGTCACGTGTGACCCAGACTTTCACGAAGCATTCCCCGGTAAGTGGCCCGCACGGCGGACCCTACGCGTCTGACCCGCTCCCCTTGTCCTGTCCTCGCTGCCGGCCTTCGCCTTTCCTGCGCAGATCCGCTTCCGTCAGGCCGAGCCTATCGAGCGGGACGTGAAAGCCGCGCAGCGTACCACACTCCGGGCAGCGTGGGACCTCCAATCCTCTCAGATTGTACCCACATCGCAGACACAGCACCGGGTCCTGTTCGGAGGAACGTGCCTTTCGGCGCTGACGCGATTGCCTCCGGAGCATGCGGCGCGCCAAGCCCACCAAGAAGCACAAGGCGATGAAGGCAAGCACATACGGCATCAATTGCCCGATAACCGTAAACAACGACACGTCATCCTCACCAGCGCCAGATTCGCCCGGGCCAAAGCCCGCGGCTCGGTTAGTGTTTGCGAGCGTTCAACTCCCGAGCAAGGCGCTCTGCCAAGCGAACGCCGACGGCCTGTGGATCGTCGCCCGATTCGGTGCCTTCGACCATGCGCTCACCGGGGTCGTCGAAGAGCTGAGCGTGCAGGGTCACGGTCAGCCCGTCGACCTTGGCCAACGCCCCTACGGGGACGTGGCAGCCGGCGTTGATCCGGGCGAGGAAGCTGCGCTCCGCCCGCACCGCGCGGTGGGCGTTTGCATCGTCGATCGAGCGAACTACCTCGGCGGCTTCACCGTCCGTCCTGGTCTGAATTGCCAGGGCGCCCTGGGCGGGCGCGGGTACGAATCGGTCGGTGGGAAGATCGGTCATGTGCGGGTGCGTAATGCCCAGCCGCTTGAGCCCCGCGGCTGCCAGCACCACGCCGTCGAGCCCTTCCCGCGCGATCTTGTCGATGCGCGTCTGAACGTTGCCGCGGATGGGTACGATCTCGACGTTGGCGAAGCGGCGAAACTGCGCGGAGCGCCTTGGGCTACCCGTTCCCACCCGAAACCCCGAGGGCAGATCATTCAGATCGACCGCTTCGCGGGTCAGCAGCACGTCGTGCACGACCTCACGGGCCGGTACGGCCGCGACAACCAGGCCGGTCGTCACCTCGGTTTGCAGATCCTTGAAGCTGTGGACCGCGAAGTCGATACGACCGTGGACAAGAGCCTGCTCGAGGGCGCTGACGAACTCCCCCACGGGCCAATCGCCGCCCGGCGTCGCGGGACCGAATGTTGTGGGACCGGGTGTTGTGGAATCGAGTTTTGTAGGACCGAGTTTTGTGGAACCGGGTGTTGTGGGACCGGTTTTCCAACCGGTCTGCTGTTGCTGCTCGGTTGCCACGTCGCCGTGCGTCTTGATGATGATCCGCTCGATCTCCAACGAGGGATGAGAATTCCTTAGTTCGTCACAAACCCAGTTAGTCTGCCACAGTGCCAGATCGCTGCCCCGAGTGCCGACGCGCAAGCGGGTCACGAAGACACCTCGCGAAAGCTCGCCCGGGCGGCGTCGATGATCTTGGTGATCGATTCCTCGTCGTGGGCGGCGGAGACAAACATGGCTTCGTATCCGGAGGGGGGCAGCCACACGCCGCGATCCAGCATGGCGTTGAAAAAGCGGGCGAAGAGCTGATGATCGCACGCCTGTGCATCGGCGAAGTTGCCCACCGGGCGATCGAGAAACGCCATCCCAAACATGCCTCCCGCAAAACCGGTTTGCAGGGGCACCCCGGCGTCCGCTGCCGCCGAGCGAAGCCCCTCCGCAAGTCGCCCGGCCTTTACCGCAAGGGCCTCGTAGAAACCGTCCGCTTTGCAGAGCCCAAGCGTAGCGATACCGGCAGCCATTCCCAGGGGGTTGCCGCTTAACGTGCCCGCCTGGTACATCGGACCCAGTGGGCTGACCTTTTCCATGATCCACCGGGGACCACCGTAGGCCGCCACGGGCATGCCCCCGCCGATCACCTTGCCCAGACACGTGAGATCCGGCTTGATCTTGCAGACGTTCTGATAACCACCCCAGGCGACGCGGAAGCCGGTCATCACTTCGTCGAAGACCAGCAAGGCTCCATGTCGCCGGCTATGCGAGCGGAGCCCTTCGAGGAATCCCGCCGCCGGTTCGACAAAGCCCATGTTGCCCGCAATCGGCTCGACGAGGATAGCCGCGACGTCGTCACCGTGGGCCCTCATGATCCGCTCGACGGCATCGAGATCGTTGTAGGCCGCCAGCAGCGTCGACTCGGCGAAGGACTTTGGCACGCCCGCGGAATCTGGTTCACCGAAGGTGGCCGCTCCCGAGCCGGCGGCCACCAGCAATGCGTCGACGTGCCCGTGATAGCAGCCCAGGAACTTGATGATCCTGGTTCGCCCGGTGGCTGCACGTGCCAGACGCATGGCACTCATGGTGGCTTCGGTTCCGCTGCTTACCAGGCGAAGCATATCGATGGAGGGCAGGCTATCTACGATGATCTCAGCCAGGGCAGCCTCGTTAGCGCAGCAGGCCCCGAAGCTGAGGCCGTTTGCCGCCGCTGCTTGAACCGCCTCGACGACTGCCGGGTGGGCGTGCCCGACGATCGCCGGGCCCCAACTGCCGACCAGGTCGACATACCCGTTTCCGTCGACGTCGAAGATGCAGGGGCCCTGGGCACGCTCGACGAACACCGGTTGGCCGCCGACCGCCCCAAACGCCCGCACTGGGCTGTTGACCCCACCAACCAGAACCGAGGAGGCTTTCTCGAACAGGGCCGCGGACCGGGGGCGATTGCGGATTTCGGATTGCACGGCGGATCCTACCCTTTCACAAGGAATAGCGAATGGCGAATTCAGAATAGCGAATTGAGCGGTCTTCTTCTTTCGCTATTCGCCATTCGCTATTCGCTATTCGGAATTCCGATGTTTCTGCGTTTCTGCGTGCCCTCCATTAGATCATCGCCCGGGCATGTTGTCACGGCCCGGGCTTGTAGGCTCCCCTCACGTTGGCGACGCGGGGACGGCTACGTCGATCTGGTCGACTTCGCCCAGTGGGCAGCCTGCGTGACCGGTCCGGAAAACGGTCCCGTGACGGGATGCTGCGCCCTGTTTGACTTCGACAAAGACCAGGACGTGGATCACCGCGATTTGGCAGCCTTCCAGACCGCGTTTACCGGGCAGTAGGGCGGGTTCTACCGACCAGTAGCACATCCAGGCGCCGCTGTTGACGGGTGGGGTAGCTCGCCCTAACATATCAGGGTGTGTTGCTCGTCTATCAGTGTGGCGTGGTCTCGCTGGTTCTTTTCGGGCTTACCCGATGAGGCCGAGGGGCCTTATATCGTCGCGATCTTGTTTTCGTTTTTTCACCTTACTCAGTCGTCGGGCCGGGTATGTCCACGGTTCGGCGACACAACCCGAGCGGAGGAAGAGTCTATGAAGGAAACATCGAAGCGTAGTGGATGGAGGTCCCCACCGGCGGGGTTCTTTGAACGTATCGGTGGTGGTGTGATGCTGCTGGCTGCCGGCTTCCTGGCGATGTCGGCTACGGCTTATGCTGATCCACCCGAGCTCGTCAGCGTTCTGGTGCATCTCGACCCGGCGGCCGACCGAGGACCGGTGCGGGCCTTCGCCGGTAACCAGGGCGGCTTTGTCAAATACGAATACGAGGTCGTCCTGCCAAACGTCATGAATCTGCGGGAGCTCCCGGTAACCGCGCTGCAGGGGTTGGGGAACATCCCCGGCGTGGTTCTGGTTGAGGAGGATACTTACGATATCCGAATCAACCTCCACGACAGCACACCGCTGGTTCGTGGTCTGCAAAGCCAGATTGCCGGGGCGGGGTACTCGGCTGACGGGGCGGGGGTGCGCGTTTGCGTCGTTGATACCGGAATTGACTCGGATCATCTGATGTACTCCGGCCGGATCGACTCGGCTGCGGGGTGGGATTTCTACAACAACGATTCCAATCCCGAGGATGACAACGGGCACGGCTCGCACGTTTCAGGCATCGCCGTGGGGAGGACCGGCCTGAGCGTCGATTTCGGGTGCGTCGGCTCGGAGCCGTTCCAGGGCATCGCCCCCGAGGCGACCCTGATCGGGGTGAAAGTCCTGAATCGCTTCGGCGGCGGGTTCGATTCCGACATCATCGCCGGGATCGACCGCTGCGCCGACCCGGGCCTCCCGGGCGGCCAGGCCGACGTGATCAACCTGAGCATCGGGACCGGGCAGTTCAGCGGTCCTTGCAGCCATAGCTGGGCGGTGGCAGCCAACAACGCGGTCGATGCCGGCGTGGTCGTTGTGGCTGCATCGGGCAATGAGTGCTACAACAACGCACTCTCCTCACCCGCATGCGGCGACAAGGTCATCGCGGTGGGGGCAACCTATGACGAGAACTTCCCCAACTGCGAGGATTCGACTAGCACGTTCAACTGGGGCTGCTGCACCGACAGCGGGGTCAACGTTGATGACGTGGTGTGTTTCAGCAACCAGAGCGATTATCTGGATGTGACCGCTCCCGGTTCGGTGATCTACTCAGCCAGCATCGCCGCTGGCGGAAGCTCCATAACCCCGAAGAGCGGCACGAGCATGGCGTCGCCCCACGTGGCGGGCCTGGCGGCGCTGATCCTCGGCGTGGACCCGTCGCTGACCCCGGCGGAGGTTCGTCAGACAATCCGCGACGGGGCGATTGACATGGGCCCCGGCGGTTTCGACCGCGGGTACGGATACGGGCGCATCGACGTGATCGACACGCTCGCTTTGCTCGGTCCGCAATGTCAGACTAATCCCGATTGCGACGACGACGACGCCTGCACGACGGATGTCTGCACCGCGGGTGTCTGCTCGAACACGCCGATCGACTGCGACGACAGCGACGCCTGCACTTCGGACAGTTGCGATTCTGTGACCGGGTGCGCGAACGATCCGATCACCTGTGACGACTCCGATCCGTGCACGACTGACAGTTGTGATCCCGCGACCGGCTGTGCGAACGATCCTGTCGTCTGCCCGCCGGGTGAGACGTGCGTGAACGGTACCTGTGAGCCGCAAGTCTGCAACGACAACGGCGTCTGCGAAACTGGCGAGGATTGCAACAACTGTCCAGGCGATTGCTTCAGCGGCAGCGGGGCGAGCTGCGGTAACGGAGTCTGTGAAGCCGGCGACGGCGAGGATTGCGTCTCCTGCCCGGATGATTGCAACGGGAAGCAGACCGCTGCGCCTTCCGGGCGATTCTGCTGCGGCGACGGCGACGGCCAAAACCCGCTGAGCTGCAGCGACCCGGCGTGCAGCACCGGCGGCTGGGACTGTACCGATGTTCCGGCCACAGCCTCCTGCTGCGGCGACCTGGTCTGTGAAGGCAGCGAGGACGGCTCGAACTGCGAGATCGACTGCGGACCCGATCCATGCGGCGACGGGTTCTGCGACGCCGGCGGAGGTGAGGACGAGTGCAGTTGCCCGGCTGATTGCGGCAGCCCGCCGGTGGAGGATTGCACCAACGGCGTGGACGACGATTGCGACAACAAGGTCGACTGTGCCGATCCGGATTGTGTGGGCGATCCAGACTGCGTGTGTGGGTCCAGGGGTGATCCGTGCAGCATCGACAGCGATTGCTGCTCCAACGCCTGCAAGAGAAACGGGACCTGCAAGTAGCCCCAGGCGGTACCGCAAAGATCATCTTTGCCCTGCCGCAGCCGGGCGGTAGCCGGCTGACGCAGACCGAAACGAGGGGCGGGGATAGGCTCCGAGCCGATCCCGCCCCTCTTCCATGCGCCGATTCCCTGAGCGGACGCAGCCCGTCAGGCTCTTGCCCGCAGCCGTGACCACCGGTACACTCCATGTCCTTTGCGATTGTCGAACTCAGCGTGCTTGCATCGAGGATCCGTTCTTATGGCAGACTCAATTGCCCGCACGAACACAGGTGGGCAAATGTCCCTTCGTGGCAGGTTTTTTGGCCCCTTTGGCATTGCCGTCCTGTTGGGCTTGCTGCTGGTCACCGGCTGCACGGGTCCGGCAAAGGCGATCTTTGCCCTGCCGGGCGGTCTGACCCTGGGAGGCTGGGTGGCTGACTATGACACGGCCCAATCCCGGGCGCGGGAAGCGGACCGCGAGCTGCTGATCTTCTACAAAGACACTCGTCTGGGCGTCGATGACGACTCGTGGAAGTCGTTGAACAGCCGGGAGCTGAAGCGAACTCTGCGACCCTACGTGCGCTGCAAGTTGTTCAGGCCTTACGAGCCGGACCGACGCTTCGTCGCCCAGTATGGCGTAGAGCGCGCTCCCGCGCTGATCATCGTGCATCGCGACGGCACCTACCACGCCAGAGTGGGTTCGATGTCGGGGGCGCAGATTTCCGAGTTCCTCGCGGAGGCCTCCCCGCCGGGCAGTCCGCCGATCCTCAACCCTCATATTCCCCGGCGCGTCGAGTACGGCTGGCACCGATCATTCGAGTCAGCCCAGGCGGCTGCTGAGCAAACCGGCAAACCGATTCTGCTGGTGTATCATCGATGGCTGTCGCGCGACTGGGCCCGACTGAAGGAGCTCCTCACCACCCGCGAGGTGTACAGCCGGTTTGACGACATGGTTCACTGTCGGCTCGGTGGCTTTCCGCCGTGGACCGAGGCCTACATCACCCGGTTCGGGGCGATCCGCCTTCCCGCCCTGGTCGTCGCTTATCGCGACGGAACGCACCGGGCTTTGGAATTGCCGACCTCAGTCGAGAGCGTTGCTCGCTTCGCGGATGAAGTTGGAAGTAGCTATTAGCTGTTAGCCAGACCATGGGACAAATGAAACCTGATAGCTAATAGCTAACAGCTAAGAGCTACTACATGCCCTGGCTCAATTGGCCAAATCGGATCACCATCGCGAGAATCGTGCTCGTCGCCCCGCTGGTGATTTGCCTGCTGAATCTCAACGGCGGCTGGGCGGGATGGCGGCATCTAGCCCTCGCGGTTTTCGCCCTGATGGCGGTCAGTGACGCGATTGACGGGTTTCTCGCCCGACTGCTGAAGGAGGAGACCCCGTTGGGCCGGTTCCTCGATCCGGTGGCTGACAAACTGCTGGTCGCCTGTGCGGTGATCCTGCTGGCGATCGAGGCGACAGCCGTTCCGCACTTCAGGCTGCCCAGTTGGGTGCCGGTGATCGCCCTGGGTAAGGACGTGCTGACCCTGATCGGTTTCGGGATGGTCTATGCCACCACCGGGGAATTCCTCGTTAAGCCGCGAATCTGGGGCAAGGCCTGTACCACGGTCCAGTTGCTGCTGGTGGCCTACGTGCTCCTGGCCCCGGACTTGCCGGTGGATTCGCGGTGGCTCCAGCTCGTCTTTCGGTTCTTCTTCTTGCTGGCCAGCGGGCTTGCGATCGTCGCCCTGATAGACTATGTTCGGATCGGCAATCGATTCGCGAAAGAAGCTGTCAGTTGTCAGTCGCCAGTTGCCAGTGGCGATCCGCCGGCGAAGGACAAGGATAACTGAGAACTGATTACTGAGAACTCCTAGCTGATGAACGACAAATCGCCATTCTCTCCGCTCGAACAGGCTTTTGAGGACCTGCGCGAGGGTAAGCTCATCGTCCTGGTCGATGACGAGGACCGCGAAAACGAGGGCGACCTGGTCATAGCCGCCCGGAAGATCACGCCCGAGGCGATTAACTTCATGCTCAAACGCGCCCGGGGCGTGCTCTGCCTCTCCATGAGCCGGGAGCGCTGCGAGCAGCTCAACCTCCACCAGCAGTCGCCGCTAAACACCGCCCGGTTCGGCACAGCCTTCACCGTCACCATCGACGCCCACAGCCGCTTCGGGGTCACCACCGGCGTCTCTGCCGCGGATCGGGCCAAGACCATCGAGGTCGCCTGCGCCCCCGACACCCGACCGACCGACCTGATCAGACCGGGACACGTCAACCCTCTCATGGCTGTCGACGGCGGAGTCCTGGTCCGCGCCGGGCAGACCGAAGGCTCGGTGGACCTCTGCCGCCTTGCGGGCCTAATGCCCATGGCGGTCATCATCGAGATCATGAATGATGACGGCACCATGGCACGCATTCCCCAGCTCTCCAGGTTCGCCCAAGAGCACGGTATCCGCCTGTACACCGTGGCCGACATCATCGAATACCGCATGCAACGCGAGACGTTCGTCACCCGCGGGGTGGCGATCAAGCTGCCCACCAGGTACGGAGACTTCACCCTTATCGAGTATCACTCGCCGGTCGATCCCGAACCGCACCTGGCCTTGTGCTGCGGAGGCGTGGGCGAGCTCGATAGCAAGGGTAATCCGATCATCCATGAGGAGCCCGTCCTGGTGCGCGTCGAGTCGGAGTGCATGACCGGCCACGTGTTCCACTCCCGCCGCTGCGACTGCGACGAGCAGCTCGACGCCGCCATGCAGATGGTCAAGAAGGAAGGAAAAGGAGCCGTCGTATACCTCCGCCAGGAGGGGCGCGGAATAGGCCTGAAAAACAAGCTGAAGGCTTACAAGCTACAGGACGAAGGGCTCGACACCGTCGAAGCCAACGAGAAGCTCGGCCTGCCCGTCGACCGCCGGGATTACGGCGTCGGCGCCCACATCCTCCGCGACCTGGGTCTAAGGCAACTGCGCATCCTCACCAACAACCCCAAGAAGGTAAACCGCCTCGAGGTCTACGGCATCAAGATCGCCGAGCAGCTCCTCCTGCACATCAAACCCGGCGACCACAACAGCTTCTACCTAAAAACCAAACGAGAAAAAATGGGCCACCACCTGCGCGGCGTCTAAGAGCGTTTGACAAGACAAGTGTGCCACGGGTCTTCAACCCGTGAACCGCGACCGCCTGCCCTTTACGTCGCGCAGCGATGTCAAGGGTGAGGGAGTGGCCAATCCGAACCGCCCTGTCCCACTGGCGACTTGCCCGCCAGTGTTTTCCCGACGATCGACGACCTCGCTCAGTAGTGTCCCGTAGAAGCCCGCCCGCCGAGCAAGGGCGCCAGGGATTCTCGCATCACCCGTTTGCTCGGACGGGAACACGTATGGTGTCCCGAATGGCACTGCCGTTGGTAACTTCCGTCTTGGCAGGCACTTACGTTTTTTGGAGCGCCGCGCGTAGCTCGTCCCGTGGGTCGTGCATGTATGGGTAGC
>SDBU01009050.1_pt1 | contig 11232 bp, 10 predicted proteins | sample 2277071 | NCBI WGS metagenome assembly SDBU01 (sample SAMN10397929, study PRJNA504765) | marine sediment metagenome | isolation source: marine sediment core GS08_GC12, 126 cmbsf | place: Arctic Ocean: Gakkel Ridge, Loki's castle | collected 2008 | reverse complement strand
TTTCTTAACGATCGAGGAGAATTATGCCACAATTTGATAAGATAATAATTCCAGCCGATGGAAAGCGGATCACCTGGAAAGGTGACGCATTGGAAATACCGGATTATCCCATAATTCCGGTAATTGAAGGAGATGGCATCGGTCCCGATATTATGCGTGCCGCCCGACGTGTGCTGGATGCAGCGGTGAATAAGATATATAGTGGGCGAAAAAAAATTGCCTGGATGGATATATATGCCGGTGACAGCGCGGCAGCAAGGTATGCCGGAAATGTTTTACCGGACGAAACAGTGGCAGCAATCCAATATTATCACGTGAGTTTGAAAGGTCCCCTGACCACACCCGTGGGTGGCGGTTTTCGCAGCCTGAATGTTTCTTTACGCCAGATGATGGATCTGTATGCTTGTGTGCGTCCGGTAAACTACTTCGCTGGCGTCCCCAGTCCGGTCCGGGCACCTCAGAAAATGGATGTGGTTATCTTCCGTGAAAATACCGAGGACGTCTATGCTGGTATTGAGTGGGCCGAAGGTTCGCCGGAAGCCTTGAAAGTTATCCAATTTCTGAAAGATACTTTTGGGACCACTATTCGTATCGATTCTGGTATTGGGATTAAACCAATTAGTATTACGGGAACCAAACGACTGGTGCGGATGGCGATCCAGTATGCTATCAAACATGATCGCCCTTCTGTTACTATAGTGCATAAGGGCAACATCATGAAATTCACCGAAGGTGCTTTTCGGGATTGGGGTTATGAAGTTGCCCGTGAGGAATTTCCTGATCATACAATTACTGAAGATGAAGTCTGGGCTAAATTTGATGGCCAGGTACCAGCAGGAAAAATCGTAATTAAGGATCGTATTGCCGATTCCATGCTGCAGCAAATTTTAACTCGCACCGATGAATATGACGTGATCGCCACTCCGAATCTGAATGGTGATTACTTATCTGCTGCCTGTGCCGCTCAGGTCGGTGGACTGGGTCTGGCACCCGGAGCTAATATCGGCGATAAAGTAGCCCTGTTCGAAGCCACCCACGGCACCGCCCCCAAATACGCTAACCTGGATAAAGTCAATCCCAGTTCAGTATTGTTATCCGCAGTAATGATGCTGGAACATCTGGGGTGGCAGGAAGCGGCTGATGCAATCGTTTCTGCTGTGGGAATGACCATCCGGCAGAAAAAAGTGACCTACGATCTGGCCCGGCTGATGGGAGATACTGACCCGATCAAGACATCAGAGTATGCTGCGGTGATTATTGAGAATTTGTGATCTATATCCTGCGGTGGTGAAGCTGGTACCTATCCAGCGAACAGGGATTAATCCGCCGTAATACCGTCTTCGCCTGTAAATAACCTTCTCAATTCCAAGGGAATATTCATCAACGCTTTTTTATCACCTAAGGCATTTTCTCTGATTGCCCTGAAATACCCAATCATTGTTTTTAATTCGGGAATTTCAGAAAAAACTGTGTCAAACACTCGGTTGGCAGAATCAAGCTTTGTAGCAGTTTCTTTTTGCATAGGTGTCAAATAGCTAATCCAGCTCACCATCCCCGCTTGCATCAGTTCTACTTCATCATTAGAAACATAGATATCAACGATGGATTTTAATAATTTTACGTCGTTTTTTGCATATTCCAGTAATGGACCAAACTGCGAGATATTTTTTGACAATTCATCCTGGAATTTGTCTATTCCTTCCTTAACAAGACGTAAAGCATTTATAGTTTTGCCTGTACTAAAAGTAAAAATAGTAATCATTACATACGCCGTAACATTGTTAGGATCAAGCACTAATACCTTTTTATATATCTCAATTGTTGCCTCTAACTCTTCCTGTTTAGCATAATAATCAGCTTTATTAATGAGTGCTTCAACAACATATTGTATTAGATTTTCATCTTTACTTTCGCCATAGCGATTTATTACTTCGTTATAGGTTTTTAACGCACTATCCTCCTGTCCAATTTGTTCAAGGGTGTTTCCTTTGTTGGTAAGTGCTCTGGCAACTAATTCCAAAAAATCAGGATTGGCGCTTTCGGCATAGCGATTAATGACTTCGTCATAGGCTTTTAATTCATCATCTAACTGATCGAGTTGTCCAAGATTAATTCCCTTGTTGAGCAAGGTTTTGCTCACAAGAACCATTAATTCAGGATTATTGCTTTCTCCAAAACGATTTATGATCTCGTCATAAGCCTTTGATTCAATATCTAACTCTCTGAGTTTGCCAAGAGAAACTCCTTTATTGAACAGGGCGCTAGCCACAAGAACCATTAATTCAGGATTATTGCTTTCCCCAAAACGATTTATGACTTCTTCATAAGAATTTATTGCGATATCCTCATGGCCAAGTTCTCGAAGAGAAACTCCTTTGTTGAAAAGGGCTTTGCTCAGAAGAATTATTAATTCAGGATTTTCACTTTTACCATAGCGTTTTATTACTTCGTCATAGGTTTTTAACTCATCATCCAACTGGTCGAGTTGCCCTAAAGTAAATCCTTTGTTGAGTAGCGCCCCAGCTACTCGAATCATTAGATCGTTATTGTCGCTTTCGCCATAGCGATTAATGACTTCGTCAAAGGTTTTTAATGCATTATCTAACTGATCGAGTTGTCCCAAAGCAACTCCTTTGTTGAACAGTGCCATAGCCACCCGAACCATTAGATCGTTATTGTCACTTTCGCCAAAACGACTTATTACTTTGTCATAGGTTTTTAATTCATTATCTGATTGGTTCCATTCATCATAGACCGTTGCTTTACGCAGAAGTAGTTTGGCGACGGCTATCAAATTTGCAGTTTCTCCTGTGGCTTCCTGATGGGTAATAAATTCTTCAATTTTCGTTAATGCTGAATCATATTGTCTATCACTGATTAACGCATCGATTTCGTCGGCTTCGCTGGTTGTTTTTTTATCTGCCGCAGCTTTTGATTTTTTACTATCGGTTTTAATACTACCATCCTTTAGTACCATTCGGTTAAGAGCTGTTTGTGCCTGGCGATAATATTCCTTTATTTCCGGTGGCGCTACAGCTTCTAATTTTTTCAATTCAAAAGCTTCATACCAGTACTTCAGAAAATTAACGATTATTGGTAGCGGCTCATCACGGCCTTCCTTCATATCCAGTACAATGCGCAGTAATGGTTCATTTAGTTCGTAGCATGATTCTTTTCCGATCTTCACACTGCGGATATACGACCGCTGTTTTAGTAAATGGCACTGCTTAGATACAATCTGTGAAGTGGAGAAAGTAAATTGAGCGATTTCTTTCACCGTAATCGCCCGGCCGTGTTCTTCAGCGATTACCCGAATAATATTGTTTTGTTGCGGCGTCAATCGATCCAGCCGCTGCTGGTAGTAGGGCGTCAATTCGCGGTCAATCATTTGTACAAACGGATTCACCAATTCAGACAGGCCGTTAACATCCAAAACATTAGACAACATGGATAGCAATCGGTGATTTCCACCGGTCAATCCAAAGATGGCATTTACCCTGGCCTGCGATTTTTCTGACTCCAATTGTTTTACGAGTTCAGGTTTATTATTTAACTCAGCCAACCAACGCAAGAACTCACGTGCCCCTTTGTTGTTGAGCGGTTTGAGTGTACGAATCGAGAAAAAACCGTAAAACGGATGATCCGGTTTATTGCTCAATTTGAACAGTGATATTGCAGATGCAACAACAGAAATATTCGGCCGGGTTTGAAAGAAACCACGCAGTTTGGATAATTCATCATCATCGAAGTAACCCAAAGTCTGACCTAAATTCTCGATAAAAAGGGTAACCTTTCGTCCTCCAACCCGGCTGTCGAATAATTCCTCGATTTGCGTGAATGGTTCATTTTGATTGCCCGGTTCAATAATCTTTGAAATCTCTTTTGTTGTTAAATCCGAGGCACGCAAACTAGCCAGAATGAAGCCCATCGTGTCGGCAACCCCCCGCTCTTCCTCGGAAAACCGGAAAATTAAACGATCATCAGTTTGATTAAAATGTTGAATGAGTGTTTTATAAATATATGTGAGTAGGTGGGTCTTCCCAGATCCCCGGGGACCGATAAGTAAAGTGTAATTGATATAATCGGGATTGTCGATGTATTTTTTGATTATCTCATCACCAATTTTTCTCCGATTCGGAGTAATTGTTTGATCAAGAATATCAAGCGTACAGTTTTGCGGGCTGAATAATAATTGGGTGTTGAATCCGGTTTTCATAAGTTTAAGCCTCCCCGATATTCAAACCACCATTTCCTGACAATATCGAGTTTGAAAATCCATTTATCACCGTCTTTTATCAGATAATGATCGTCCTTTAATAATTGTAGTTGGTCGAGCAATTCATCTTTACTGAATTCCAATGTTTCCTCACGATGGCGAATGCGGTTTAATAATTCATTGAAATCAAGTCCAACTTCAGTGCGTGACAGGATATCTAAAACCACACGTGCATTTTCAGCCTCATTCGGATTATAATAATCATCCAGGCGACTATCGTAATAATGAAACTGAACCGGATCACCTGGAGCATCAAATAATTCCTGGAGTGCAGTGGGAATATCAGCTGGAGTAATTGGTTCGGGAAAATGATCTTTAATCCACCTAATCAGATTTTTTATATAAAACGGTACTCTGGAGCTGGCATTTGAAATTGCCAGTGCTACAGTACTAACATCGCTACAGGGTACTATTTCACCTAATAATAAACCAGCCGCTAAAGATAGTGAATCAGGCTTAGTTAAAGGTTCCACGTCAGCTGGAATTAAATCATTTATTGGGCTACCCGTGTAGCCACCAGCTTTTAGATTCTTGATTACAATATGTAAACCCAATGATCCGCAAAATATCATTTGCAATTTGGGAATAGTATGTCGAAAAGCCCTTAGTTTATCCAGTAAATCACAGGCGATATCGACGCCTTGTTTTTTATTGATTTTATCAAGTAGCAGAGAAATTTCATCCAATATTAACACAGCGGTTTTGCCTTCACATGATTTGACAAATCTAGTTAAAGTATCTTCCAGCATTTTTCCCCAGGATACAATATCGTCTGGCAATTTGATTATTCCTATGCCCTGTCCCTGAATATTCAAAACGAATTTATTGTACCACAACCGGGTTTTTTCGAACAGCTTACTGGAGATAAAGCCCTGTTTATGTAAAAACCGATTAAGTTCAATTACGAATTTTTCCGCTGAGTTAATTACCTCTGCATCAAAATACACTGACACATAGTTATCAGGTTGTCTGGCAATCAACAATTGTAAAGCCCAGGTTTTCCCCATCCGGCGCTCTGCTAATACGTTAAGACTAGCCCCAGATAAAATTTTATCCCAAAGTTGGTTTACAAAATCGTCGCGACCGAAAACCACACCGGGAGCATTTGCTGCGTCAGTTGTCCCCTCCATTAAAGGGATTGACTGCCATTTTATATTCATATAAATATCCTTTTATAATACGGCGAATAACACGTACGACAATTATAACGTACGATAATATTGCCGTATTATAAGCGAGAAAAATTTTCAATGCAAGGAAATAATGGCATAATACAACTGCAGCGAATTATTTAAGGAGACACAAATGAATCCAAATACAAAGGAATTTATAATCTATGGGCTGCCATCCCTTCTGGAGTTGGCGGCCTTAGCTAAATATATTTTTGTAAATCAAATATATAGGTCACGGGTGATATATAGTTAAAATATTAAAGTAGCGAATTAATCTGTAATCCACCAGGAAAATGAACCGGTCAAATCACTGTAGATTTCAATTTCATCACCGGTATTTAGGGATCCGACTCCGGCCGGTGTACCGGTGTAAATTAAATCACCGATTTCGAATTTCCAGATAGTACTGATAGCTAACAATATTTCCGGAATACTAAACAGCATATTGCTGGTGTTACCAACTTGTCGCTCCTGTCCGTTTACCCGGCAGCCAAATGAAATTGTTTCCAGGTCAATCTGGTCATTGTAAGGTAACAAATCACCGATTGGGGCACTGTTTTCAAATGCCTTGGCCTTTTCCCAGGGCAGACCTTTTTGTTTTAAACCGGATTGTACATCGCGCAGGGTCAGGTCAAGGCCAATCGTAATAGCCGCGATATAAGTCTTGGCTTTTTCCACCGATTTTACATACCCAGCAGTGCCGATTTGAACTACTACTTCAACCTCGTGCTGTAATTCCTGCCCATGTTTTGGATAGTGGATTGGTGAGCCCGGTTGTACCAGGCAAGAAGTTGGTTTCATAAAAATTACCGGTTCAGCGGGACGCTGATTGGAAAGTTCGTTAACATGATCTAAATAATTTCGGCCAATACAGAAGATACGCGTCGACTGGATGGTTGGTCTCATAAATTAGCCCCTACACTATTTTTATCAAGCTGATTGTCAAAGATACAATCGCCGTTATTATGGCGATGATTCCCGGAATTTTTAATTGTCGTTCGAAACAAACTCGTCCGGCAGCAGCGGCTAATAAGGCAAACCCCAGGGCTGGTGCAAATACGAACCACCGGGATAGGTCATTCATCTGTAGTTCCGGTCGCAGTGCGTAAGTAAAGCTCAGGATAATGATCAGCGTTGTAACGAACCACCCTCTGAAATTTGATAAGGGCACGCCATAGAACCGACCTGGTTTTTCCCAGAGCCACCGTCCTTCGTGAACGGCAATCGGGTCCAAAATAATATCCAGCAAGGTCACTAAAACAGGTGTCAATAACAATACCGGAAGCCCGATTTCAAAATTGCCGGTCTTAAAATCGGTAGTAAAACAAATGGCTGTCCACATCCCGGTATATACTAACCCGCACCAGGCCAAGGGATAACAGAGGGGCACGCCAAGAATGGATGGCAAGGGACAGGCCCGGTCGGTATATTTGAATTTTCCGGTCATCCAGCCGGTGTTGGTCCCAATGATCTCAAGGGTAGCGCTAAGAATTACACTGATTGCAATGAAACTGATCATGTTAATAAATCCCATTGTCAGTACACCATGTATCAGAAAAAACCCAGTAAGCAATATTACTTGGATCATCCTGAATCGTTCGGCCTGCGCATAGCTGTTACGTTTTTCGATCATTCGATAGGCAAACAGAACTGATATTATCAGGAGGAAATAAGCAGACAGAAGGATATTAATCATTTAACGAAAGGAATCCTAAATTTATCGGTAACACAAGTACTGCTTCCGTTCACATTTTGAAATTAGATGAGATTGAACTAAATAATTTTTCCATTATTGCTTTATTATTTTGAACTTTACGAAACACCCATTCCAATCGCGCTGGTGATGATGATAAGACACGTCTCAAGAAAAGGGATCGTCTAATGACCCTGTAGATTTCGGACTTACAGTGTTTTTCATATTCCTGAAGGGAGGCTAATGTACAATCATTTGTTGTTAAAGCATCGTGGATTACTTCTCCCGCAATTATACCGGAATGAAGGGCATTGCGTATTCCTTCCCCGCTGAGCGGGTCCATTAGGGTGGCCGCATCCCCGACCAACACGGCGCCATTGAATGCAACCGGTTTTAATTTTTTTTCCGCCAGATGATAGAACCAGGCTTTTACATTTACGACTTGATGGTCTTGAGTTAATCGCTCTCTGATGTGCTCATGTTGCAAGAACTTATCCAGCAAATCCTGTAAACTTGAATCGAGCGATTGATAAGCAGATACGTAGAGACCCAGCCCAATATTGGCTGTTGTTGGACCGGTAGGGAAAATCCAACCGTAACTGGGAAAGATTTCCTTTAGAAAATAATACTCTGCACACCCTGTAACTGTCTCCAATCCTGATATGTAACCCCTAATTCCGATTAATTTACTATCAGTATTTGTCTGATTTTGGTGCAGAGAACGGGAGACTATTGAATTTGACCCGTCAGCGCCCACGACGACTCGCGCTGTAATATCCTGACCGGATTGCAGTAGAATTCCGTTAATCTTACTATTATGTTTGCTAATGCCACTAACCCGGTCGGCTAAAAACTTGGCTCCTGAACTCAGCGCCTGTTGTTGCAGCAGGTAATCGAATTCTCGCCGAGGAGCAATATAAAAACCGGTCCGATTGCCCTTTGGTGTAAAACTGAAATCCAGCGCCATATTGTTAGGTGAAACAACCCGCATAGCATTAATCTGATTGAAACCGGCTGTCCTGATTTTTTCATCTAATCCAAGTTGGTTTAAAAGCTGGACTGAACCTGGTGGTATGCCATCACCGCATACTTTATCACGGGGAAATTTATGTTGATCGATTAATAAAACATCATGCCCTCGATTTGCCAGAATGATGGCAGCCGCCGAACCGGCAGGACCGGCACCAACTATTATTACGTCGTGTTGCATTATATAATATTAGAAAGGCTTGAAATATTTAACACAGGATTTTCTAACTGGTCAGATCAGTAAAAATAATAGCGGAGCCTGAATTTGCAAACCCCGTTAAAATCGTCAGAAGCCGTAATCGGTGGCGATCTGGAATCCGCGACCCCAGGCGGGATCATCAACGAAATCAATTTTTACAGTTTTTGTGAATATTGCGAGATAGGAATTGTAAACTACTTTGATTCCGTTTACTTCGATCGAATCATCATTGTCTTGTTGCTCATCCAGAGCAAGATCCAAACGGGGACCGCCTCAGCCATACCCTGGGCTGAATAAACGTAGTGTCTTCCCGCTGTTCTGTGGCTGATTGAAGAGTGATACTAATTGTTTGTGTGCTTTATCAGTGATAGTCATGTTTTTTTCAATTATTTTACATGACTAAAATGTTTCGATAAAAAGAAAACCGAAAGGTTACAATAAAATAAAAAGCGCTGTTTCCGCTGAAATATTAATCTGCTGAAACAAACGTTACAATATTACCGATAGGGAAAATGATTCCTATGGGTATAAAACCAATACTATATTGTTAGCGACTATTATTATTCGGTTGGTCTGCGCAGAACTTCGCGAATTATTTTACCAGCTTTAAAATGAGTCTTTCGGTGAGCCGGCACATAAACAATTTCGTTAGTACGAGGATTACGGGCTTTTGGTTTAGCCTTAGTGGGTTTTGCCTCAAGTACGCCAAAATTCCGAATCTCAATACGAACACGTTCATGATCTTCGATTAACATTTCGGCCATTACCCGAAAGGTTTTGTCAACAAAACCTTTCGTCTGGAGATCCGGGGCATTCACTTCTTTAGCAACACGGTGGATAATATCCTTTTTAGTGTAGGTTACGGTCTTCATTTTCCGACTCCTTAACAATTTAATTAAAATCAGTTTACACATAAAGTAGCTTTAGAACAAGTTAAAATATTAAAAAATTGCTAATATTATTGATGATTGTACCGGTTTTGCTGCAGGTTGAGGAAACATTTTGGTAACTTCAATTGATTTTAGTACAAATTCAGCCCAGTGATTTTCTTCAATTTCAATTAGAAGGGTAGATAGAATGATTGATTTACGCAGTGATACGGTTACAAGGCCTTCGAAAGGTATGTTAGCCGCAATGACGGCCGCTAAGGTCGGAGATGATGTTTTCCAGGAAGACCCGACCGTCAATGAACTGGAACGCAAAGCGGCCGTAATGTTTAACAAAGATAAAGCCCTGTTCTGCCCGTCCGGTACAATGACCAATCAGATCGCCATAAAAGGTCATTCACAACCAGGTGATGAAGTCATATGTGATCGCCTCAGTCATATATATCATTATGAAGGTGGCGGTATTGCCCGAAATTCCGGAGCTTCGATCCGCTTGTTATCCGGAGACCGGGGGCGCTTTACAGCCGAAGATCTGCTGGCGAATATTAACCCTGACGATGTCCATCACCCGATCTCGAAAATAGTGGTTATTGAAAATACTTGTAATAAAGGCGGTGGTAGTTGCTGGGATATACAAACTATCCGCGATATTCACAAAGTCTGTGTTAAAAATGATCTAAAACTGCATCTGGATGGTGCCCGTCTGTTTAACGCATTAACAGAAACACATGAATCTGCCAAAGATTTTGGCGATATTTTTGATACGATTTCAATCTGTCTTTCCAAAGGACTGGGTGCCCCGGTGGGATCGGTTTTGCTGGGAGACAATGAATTTATCAAACAAGCCCGCCGGATACGGAAAGTCTGGGGCGGTGGAATGCGGCAGGCCGGGTATTTGGCCGCTGCCGGTATTTATGCACTCGATCAAAATATTGTCCGGTTGGAAGATGATCACCGCCGCGCAAGAATCCTCGGTGAAACAATTGAAACATTACCCTATATTAAAGAAATAATGCCGGTAGATACTAATATTGTTATTTTTACCCTAAAGAAGGATGTTAACAGTGAATATTTTATTCGAACTTTAGCTGAAGCAGGAATTCTTGCAATTAGTATGGGTCCTCAAATAGTACGGATGGTAACCCACCTTGATTTCAATGACGAAATGTTATCAACGGTGCTGAAAGAGTTGCTTCAACTCGATATATAATCTACTTTACAAACACAACGCTATTAGAGTAGTATCAGACATTCCGGATTTATCCCGACAAGAAGAATACCACGTTACATTCACTTCTTTCAGTACAGGCACATTCACTTCTCCGATACACTCCACTACCCCGATACACTCCACTACATTCCGCTATCGGGGCAGGCTATTCCGCTATCGGGGCAGGCTGTTCAGTACATGCTTTAGGCGTGGATGAATTCCAAAATTCTTCCAAAGATCGGGATGTCGTTCCACAGGGCGTAAATTTAAAGTACTACGAGTTTACTCGTGGGGCTCCATAACACTGGTGATATGGTTTTAATTATCTGAAATGGTCAACCAATTTCACGATTGATACGCGCCAGCCGATCTAAAACATCGCTGTGATCTATTAGATTGACATCAGCATCCTTCCAGATATTAGCCAGCTTCTGGTAGTTTTGCCGGGCTTGGGATAAATTGCCCATGGCTTCATAGATTAAACCGCGCGTGTAAAATGAGCGTGGGTACACAAAAAATCTTGCCTGACGATTTAGGTTCGGGTTTTGCATATCTTCAGTGGTTGCCAGAGCTTGTTCGTAATCGCCTAAGCGTAGATAACTAATCGCTTTCTGGTAAAGAAAATAATCCTGTATTTCAGATGATTCAGTCATTAGGTTGTATTCCTGTAAAGCCAGTTGGAATTCCTCAGCCAAGTATTGTTTTTGAAATAACAGGGCATGATAAAACATGTCGTGGCTGGATTTCTGCATCTTGTCACCGTCCG
>SDBU01009049.1_pt1 | contig 11232 bp, 24 predicted proteins | sample 2277071 | NCBI WGS metagenome assembly SDBU01 (sample SAMN10397929, study PRJNA504765) | marine sediment metagenome | isolation source: marine sediment core GS08_GC12, 126 cmbsf | place: Arctic Ocean: Gakkel Ridge, Loki's castle | collected 2008 | reverse complement strand
GTTTTTAAGTATGCAGGCACTAATTAAGAATCAGATAGTAAAATAAAAGTCATTCCCTTTTCTATATAATATTCCTTTGTCTATAAGACTTCCAATACTCTTAATTTTATCATTAAATTTAGGCAGTAATATTATAGGCCTTTCATAGAAAGAACAATTTATAATCTTCTTAATCATTTCAGAATCAGTTATTTCTTTCCTTAATACTATACAGGGTAAATTATTCTTTTCAGTAACGCAGATAGGAATACTACATAAAACCCCTTCAACTTCCCCCTGATCCTTCTGTTTCTCCGGTGTCATCTTTATACACTTCTTCAATTAAACTTTGAGAATCTTCTAATAATTCCTGTATTATTTGATTTAGAAGAAATTTATTAATTTCAATTACATATTTTTCTAAATCATCTTCCTTAATTATATAATGTTTTTTAATTTCTGCGTAACTTTCTTTTATTTTTTCTGATAACTCTAGTTTTAAAACTCCTGCTATAGAAGTATATTGAACGTAGATTTTATGGGCAGCTAATCTAACTCCCTGAACTCCCTCAATAAGTGTTTGTTTCTCCGCATCCCCTAACTTACTAAGGTCAGTATTTTTAGTTTGTTCTTTAAGTTGCAATAGAAAATTTATATATTGTGCGTAATAATCCGTTAAAATTTCCACTTCTTTATAAAAATTAAAAATATAACTAGCGCCTGCTATCTTTTTTTCATCTATCTTAGAAGTTTTAGCCATTTCATTAAACTTTCCTAAATAGTTTTGGCCTGGTTAATCCGTATCTACCCTCTAACTCTTTCATTCTTTGCATCTTTCTTAGCATCATAACCGCAAAACCCATAGCTATAATACCTGAAATAATAGCACCTATAAATACAATATATGCGGAAGTTGCAGAAACCAAAAGAATAAATATTATAGAATAAATATAAGTATTCCTTAGCTGCACAACTTCTCTATAAACTTCAAAAGCTGCAGTTTTTTTAGGTATGTATTGATCAGGATCTTCCAACGCTTCTAACTTAACTGTTAATTGCTTAGTTAGTTTTTCAATCTCTGCCTTTTTCCCTTCATTAATTTTATTAGAATTATCTAATTGCATCTGTAATTCTACTAATTTAGGATCTATTTTTTCTTCTTCTGTTGGTTTTGGTGTACCTAAATCTAATTTTTTCTCTTCATTCGCTATTTCTTGTTCATCAATAGCTTCTTTACTTTCTTTCCCTTCTAAATTAATATCATCCATTTTTCATTTACCCCCTAATAACTTATTGCTTAATATTTTAACAGCTAAATCATCAGTTAATCTTATTATTTCAGGATCTTCTTCTAATATTTTTGCCCTGGCTTTGTTATAAGTAATCCGGGTATCTTCTTCAAGAACTATATTTTTTTTAGACATATTTTAATTAATAACCTAACTTCTATTTAAATGTTTCTATTCATTCTAACAATTCAAATTAATCAAAACATTTAAATACTAGTTCATTTCTAAACTGATTATGACAAGTTTTGAAGAATCTTTACAAAATAGTTTATTCTCCGGGCAAAGTGAAAAAACATATATAGATAAGCTGCTAGCTAAATCAGATGTAGATAGAATTAAAGAATTAATAAGAACTAATCCATTAAAAAGAGAAGATTTATTGGAATTACTTTATTTACTATCAGGGAACGAAGCTAAACTTTTAAATTATGGGGAATGGGATAGGTATATAATTCTAAAATTCTTTGTTTGGATTAGAGAGTTTGTAAAAATAGCGGAAATAATGTTTGATTATCAAGATGATCTAAAAAGAAAAGAACGTACTTGTAAACATTGTAATAATCCAAAAACACCGGATAAAAATAGCGATATTAAATGCGATTGTAAAAACTTTGAATCTTTATCTACAATGTCTGCAAGAACAAAGCAGCTTCTATTTAATAATGAAAGATACATAGAACATAATGTTAAATTCCTTATAGATTTATATTTAAATATCGGAAGAACAACTTTATCTTTAGGCGCTACCGGAATTATGGAATTATTAAAGAATAAATACGAAGTTGTTTATCCACAACCACAAGCTGCAGGCCAAATACAGCAACCGACACCATCAGGAGTAACAGGCATGGGGAAAAGGGGTTAGGAAATGATAACAGCAGATGAAGTTAAAACACATATTGATAAATTACTAGAAGAAAAACAAGATGTTAATCTTAATGTTGTAATCAGGGAAGGAAAAATTAAAAGATTAGTTGAAAGCAGAATCGTAGCAGGGGCTAATTAAAAATGAATAAAATACGAATAGCGTTAAGGATAGCAATTTTATTATTTATTGCTATGTTTTGGGTAACAGGATTAAAATTTATGCCTATATCAGCATCAGTAGGTTTGCTTATGTGGATAATAGCTAGTTTATGGATAATAATTTTAATAGTTATGGAAATATATGATACATTAACAAAAACAAAAAAGAAAACTAAAAAATGCTAAACCTATTCACAGTAAGAAAATATGCAGCTATCTTATTATCTGGATTCATAAGCGTAATATTATTTATAATAGGAGATATGTATTATGGATTCTTATATGCTTTAGGATTCCTGGCTATAGCATTAGTTTTATCAGTATTATTAGGTAATGTTTTATTAAAAAATCCTTTTACTTCAATGCTAGAAGGCAAAGGAATATTAGCTTTTAATTTTGACAGTACCGGGATAATAAAACCTTTTATTGTAGCATTACAACCGCCTTTTATTAAAGGAAAATTAGGCGGAAATACAGTAATAGATGTTTTTGACAGGGCTACAGTTTGGAATTTAACCCCACCAGTAGAAAACGATACCCCCGCTAAATTTACAGAAGATAAAAAAATAAAAATAGAGTTATCAGAAAAAGAATATAATAAAGCTAGATTCGGATTATTCCATTATCCAGTAATAATTTATAATGAACAGATCAAGAGTTTATTAACTAAAGATTTCTTTAGCGATAGTGAAAAAGACGCTTTCGCAGAACATGGAGTTTTATATTTAAACAGAAAATTAGAAGAACTAACAAGTGTAGTTAGGGATTTCGGAAGGTATGTAGTGGAATTAACTAAACCTAAATCTAGTTTTTTTCAGAGTAAATGGGCTATATGGTTAGTAATAGCTGTATTCGCAATTATCTTAGCTATGTTTGCGCCTTATATTTGGAACGCAATTAAAGGGGGTTTAGGATCAACAGCAAGCGCTATAGGACAAGCAGGCGGTACAGCAGGCGCAGCTATAAGCCCCAGGTAAAGATGGCAGAAGAAACAACAATAATAAAACCTAAAGATAAATTTACAGAACTAGCTAAACAATATCCAAAAAGTATAGATGTATCGCCCAGGCTAAAATTTGAAGAACAATTAGCTAACTTTTTAAGAAAGCATTTTAAAAAATAAATTTAAAAAAGATGGGAGAAACAGCACCTATAGACTACCATATTAAATGTATTACTCCATCAGATTACGAACTAGAATTTGCAATAAAAGCAGATAATAAAACTTTCCTATTCCTTTTTAACAAAGCTAAAGATAAACTATTGAAAACTAAGGGAATAAAAGTAGGAGATGCAAACACGGAATTAATAAATGAATTTGAAGTACCGGAATATTATTATAAATTCCTGAAAGTAACCCTAAGAAAAATATATCAAAATGTTAGGAATCAAGTTAAAGAAAAAAAAATAGAATTAATGACACACGATATTAAAAATGCAAAATTCAAAAGAAACGCAACTAACGATTGGGATATTACAATTAATTTAATGGGAATCTATGCGGATAAGAGCTAAAAATGCCAAAAACAATAAAATTTAAATCAAAACCTGAAAACTGGAAGAAAGAATATTCCGGATTAAAAAGAAATACAACAAGAATTTTTAATGAAGGTTTTGATATAAGAAAGGAAGTATTAGACGATTGTATAGCGGGAAAATGGAATTTAATAGATATTGAAATAGAAAATACAAAAACAACAGAAATATTTACCCGCCATGTTACAGATGTAACACCATTTGAAAATATTTATATAATTTCATGGTAATAAAATGCAAGAAAAACTAAAACTATTCATAATCGGATTCAGTATAATAATAGTATTGGCAGGAATATTTTATATAGGCGCTGCTTACTCCTGCAGAAACAGCAACGGAGAATTAGTAGCGGGATTAAATTTAATAAAAGTAAAATGCAATAATATAGACGTTATAGGAGTATGCGTAGATAAGGGCAGATACTATATACCTTATAATCTATCTGAAAATATAACCATTAAATTAGGGGGGTAATATGTTACTTGCAGTTTTCAAATTCCTATTTATTTCTGCAGGATTAATATATTTAAGTTTGTTTTTATATGGTTTAATTTGTGTAATCCTAAACAATGAAAAAGGAACTTTAAAACAATATTTGATATTTGCCCCTAGTTTAGTTTGGATATTTCCTTTAGCAGTTATAAGAATACTTTATAGAATGATAACCGAAAATGCCAACAAAAACAAAAACCGATAAAATACCAATCACAGATAAGATATTAAGTTTCCTTTATGCTATTGGTAGTGGAATAATACTTGTATTTGTATTTGTGAGAATTGTATTAATAGAATTGTTAAAGAATGATAAAAATTGATAGGAATATAAAATTTTATTGTTTATTCATAATATTTATTCCAATTAGTTTAATGTTTTTTGTTTTATACACAATAATAATAGTATTTGCATTGACAATTTTTATTATAGGTTTGGTTATAACAAGATTATTTATAGAAAAAACACAAAACAATGATACTAGACATTAACTATTGGGCCTGGTTTGGCACTATGTATTTAATGATATTGACGTATAAAGATATTAAAAACAGCAACAAAGTAGATACAAGATATAATTATATAATGATTGGAGTAAGTTTAAGTTTAACTTCTCATGTTGAATTTGCTATATGGAGAATCCTGGTTTTATTAATAGTAATATTCGGAATGTATTTTTTCCTTAAAAAATATGATGCTTTAGGATTAGCAGATATACAAAGCCTTTCATGGATCTATTTAGGTTTTGGTATTCTTAATTTAGGTTATCTGTTATGGTTTGTAGTTATTTTTATAATATTCACTTTACTTTATCTGTTATTAAAAACAAAGCTGCTTAAGATAAAAGGCCCTGCGCCTTTCTTCCCGGTTATATTAGTAGCTTTTATGTTTACTGCCTGGCTATTCGGGTTGTTTTGAAGATGAAAGTACTAAACCTATATGCAGGCCTATATGCAGGAATAGGCGGAAACCGCAAGCTATGGCCCAAGGAATGTAAAGTAACAGCAATAGAGAATAATAAAGAGATAGCTAAGATATACAAAGATTTCTTTCCTAATGATAAAGTAAAAGTAGCAGATGCACACCAGTATTTATTAGATCACTATAAGGAATTTGATTTTATTTGGAGTAGTCCGCCATGTCCAACGCACTCCGGAACTAACCATTTTTTAAATGCGCAGGGAGTAATAAGGTATCCAGATATGAATTTATACCAAGAAATAATATTATTGAAAACGTGGTTTAAAGGTAAATGGGTAGTGGAAAATGTTATATCTTATTATGAACCTTTAATTAAACCCTATCAATCAGAAAGACATTATTTTTGGAGTAATTTTTATATTACCCCATTTAAAACAGAAAGAACATGGAATATAGCAAACGCCAGGAGTTCTACTAGAAAAAGTGAAAAATATCATGATGCATCTTTAGCTAAATATCATGGATTTGATTTATCTAACTATAAAATAGCAAATAAAAGAAAGTTATTAAGGAATTGTGTTTATCCAAAACTAGGCTCGCATATATTCAACTGCGCCTTTAAGATAAAACAACAAACACTTAATACATAACCTATTCACTTATCTAATAAGTCTAAAACATCTTCTTCTTTAATTTCTAACATTCTATATAATCTGGAATGGCATAGAAAACCTACTAGAATAAATATAGCACTTAAAACATAAATCTTTATCCCTATAGTTACTCCGGCTAGTATCAGGCATATAATTAACATCATATCATACGCCATTAATCTTTGAAGTTTGGTTATTTGCATTTTAATTACATATATTTAGCTAAGGATCTTGCATTTTCAGTAATAATATGTTCTGGAAGTTTAACGTATATGTATGTACCATTATAACGGGGTTTACACTTATTAATAAAATAATCTTCATACATTTTTAATTTCTCAACAGGAACAAAACAATACCTAAAATATTCAAAAGGTTTAGCTTCACTATCAAAACCCCTACGCCCCGCTTTAATACGGCCATTAAACCATTGAGATTGAGAATAATGATACATTAATCTTCTTCTCAAACCAACAGATTTACCAACATATACTAATCGTTTTCTTTTGCTATATAAGAAATAGATACCAGGTCTACACAATTCTTTAGACATTTCAACTATCTTACTTTTATGAATCATTTTATCTAAGCATACTTAGCCAAGGCCTTAGCAGCTTTAGTACTCATGTGAGTATAAGGTTTAACACTAGCTAAAGTCTTAGCACCCTTCAAATTCATTATATCCCCCATAGATACCCCTTTCTCCGCTAGTGTACTAAACTTATTATGCCTAAGAAAATAAGGGGTTATGCTTCCATCTATGACGCTTTCAAACCACTTTTTAAAGTGATACCTTAGCTTATGAGTTGATTCTATATATTCTTTACCCCTAATCTCTCCACTTTGTAACTTCCAAGTTATATACCTTTGATTTTCACTTCTAAAATTATAGAACAAGAGCATATCAGGAAACACCCCAATAGAATATTTATGTATCTCCCTAACCAATTCATTCTTATAAGGCAAATAAATAGGCCTGGGCAAGCCCCCTTTACTGCCTTTCATTCTAATAACAATATAATTATCATCTTTTACTACATCCTTACCGCGCAGATTAAGTACTTCATTAGGCCTAGCACCAGTATAGTAAAGGATTAATATTAAGGCTTTACCTTCCCGGGAATGTTTGCCATGGACATTACCTAAAGCGGTTCTTATATTATCTTCTGTAAGAGTAGTTATAATACCTTCATCAAAGAACCGCCTATAGTTTTTGTTAGTTATCTTTGGCATCTGCAGCACCTATTTATTGTGTTGATCCTTTCAAAACAACATCTAAAATTATGAGATATTAATACTACCTATTACGAAAGCTACGACTTTCGCAATCACAACAACTATTTAAACTTTTCTATGCACCATATAATATAATAATATATAACAGGAAGTATTATATACTTGCTATATTGAAAATAAGCTATGGCCTTTTGCGATTTCGTTATTAAGTATAATCCTGATGTTGATACATTAGAAGATCTAACAAAGAAGATACTCTTTAGTATAATCATTAAGAGATTGAAGGCACACAAGCCAGTAGTTATCTTTCTTGGAGGGGATAGTGTTACAGGAGATTCTAGGTTATTCTTTAAAGAGAATGGAATTATAAAGTTCGGAACTGTTAAGGAAGCGATTAACTCCTTTAACAACAGCAATATAATAGAAGTTCAATCTATAAAAGGAAAGGATATAAGAAGCAATATAATATGGAGTAAGGTAAACGGGGCTTACTCACATGGAATTAAACAACTATATGAAGTAACATTCACAAATGGCAAAAGAATTAAGATAACCAAAGATCATAGTTTGTTTACATTACAAGGACAAAACAAATTAACAGAAGCAACAATAAAAGAAAGTAAACGTTTTATAACTGTTGAAGAAATAAACAGGCCAGAAATAGACACAAAATATACAGAAGATGATTTATTCTTTTTTGGTATTTGGTTGGGTGATGGGTGGTATGAAGCAAATAAAATAGTTTCTATAGCTACAGGGAATAATATTTCAATGATAGAATTTTTAGTACAATATTTAAAAAAGAAGGGATTAAAATTAAGATGGAAAAGAAAGGGAGATAGGCGTATTTATTCTACTAGCATGGTTAAAGAAATGAAAGGATTAGGTTTTTTACCAGGATCTAAAAATAAAAGAGTTCCAAAATGGATATTTCTATTACCTAAAAAAAAGATAGCTGCATTTCTAAAAGGTTATTTAATGGCAGATGGGAGTATTCATACTGCCGGTTCTGTAACATGGAAGGAGAAAAAATTTGAAAAAATAAGTATTGACTATAGTAGTGTTTCTAGAAGTTTATTAGAACAAATACAGATACTTTTGAATATTTTTAGTATTCAATCTTGTTTAAGTGAGCCTTATTTTTCAAGTGGTTATTATTCAAAAAATGGACAATATAAATTAAGTATTCAAAAAATACAATCTCAAAAAAAATTTATAAATTTAATAGGTATTCCAAAAGGAAAGGAAAATATAAAAGTATTGAGAATATTAAAAAAGTATAAGGGGATAAATGATAGAAGATTATCTTTAAGAAGTGTTAGAAAAATAAATAAAATAAATAAAGAGGAAGTATTTGACTTTGAAGTTAATGGATCAAATAGTTTTATAGCTAATGGAATATTACTACATAATAGTGGAGAAGGCAAAAGCCTAACATCATTAAGGTTTCAGGAACTTCTATTAGGATTACAAGGCCTGGAACTAAAGGATTACCTAGAAGATATAAACGTCTTTACCCCTTTAGAATACCCCCAGAAGCTAGATAACTTGCTATTCAACAAAGATCTAAAGAAAATCAATATAATATGCATGCATGAAGCAAGGGAGATAGTAAAGGCTAAGTTATGGTACACTTTCTTAAACCAATCAATAGGGGATATAAACGCTATGAGTAGAAGCATTAAGAGATTATGCATCATAGTAATTTCTCAATTCATTAGGGATATTTCAAGCGATATAAGATATACTTTAAATTACTATATGATTGTAAGGCGGCCAAAAGGAAAACCGGCAAGGGTTTATATCAATGTTTTATGGAAAGACGATAGGGATTTAGAAAAGCCCAAATTAAGAAAAAGAAAGTTATCAGGATATTTAGTTTATCCTGATGGGGTGTATAGGCGCTTTGTACCGGAATACCTGGAATTAAGAAAACCCGATAAAGCAATAGTTGAAAGATTTGAATTTTTAGATAAGGAATCCAAAACAGCACTTATAAGAAAAAAAACAGATAAGCTAATTAAAGAAATGCAGGCAGATATTGGACAGGAAAATATTAAAGTAGATTCTATGGTAAAATGGTATTTAGAGCATCAGGAAAATTTAACGATTATAGGAAAAAAGCAAAAGGGTAAATGGATTGTAAAAAAACAATTTAAAGATATGCACGATTTAAGCCAGGGAGAAACACACGATTTTGAAGTTAAACTAAATAAAGCTATGAGGGAAAAAGGAATATTACCGGAAGGGGAAAAATTAGGAATAACTATGGAGATAAAGAAAACCGAAACTGAAGAAGAAACAAAATAGAATGGGTGGATATGCAAAAAGTAAAAGAAACCCTACTGGCTTATGTACATGCTGCAAAGAGAAGATATTTAATAGAGTTAAAGGCGCTGCATATTGTAAAGAATGTTTTTTTAATAGACAAAGAATACAATCAGCGATTTTTAATATGGTTAAAAGATATAGTAAATTAAGTAATAAAAATTATAAAATAACTGTCAAAATAAAAGTAACTAAAAAAACGAAGGAGTTAGTTTAACCTGAAAACGCGCAACACACGAAATACTAGTTAGTGTTGAGATTGCCGATTCAAATTCGGCACTCCTTCGCAATTAAAAAAGGAGTTGATTAAAAATGCCCGGAAACCAAACAGAACACAATAAAAAAACCTATGAGTATTACGAAAAAGAAATAATAGACATAGACGAATTAATAGGTACTGATATTAAAATAAATCCTGATTACTATATACATACCGGATTGTTAAAAGCCCAAGCTGCATTAATGAAAGACAACATCAAAGAAGGTTTTACACAATACAGGCAATTCATAGAGCATATAGAGGTATTATGCAGCGCTGCGAATATGCTACCGGACACATACGAAGAAGATATTAAAAAATTTAAAGAAACAAAGGACTATACTGATGCAACAACTGATCTGATTAAATCAGTAAAAGTAGCAAATAAAAAATTAAAGCTAATAATGACTAGCGTATTTAACAGAAAAATAACTACAGCGCCACTAAAGGCTTAAATGTCAAAAGAAGATTCAGAAGGAAAAAATCTATATAATCCTTTTACATGGATAATAGTAATAAATATACTTAAATTCTTTAATCGTAGTATAGCATATGATATTATTATTTTAGGAACGGTTATTTACATATTCTATAAATCAATAAGGCGCATGGTAAAATACAAGAAATATAAACACCCCATTATTGCTATGATACTAGCAATATTCATTACTTTACTTTTTTCAGTTATTCGTGTAATTACCTAAAGGATTAATAGTGTTTTATAAGAAGTTATATATATTACTCTTTCAATAGTTAAGTAAAGATGGTAGAATTTTCATTAGTCGTAACAGAAAAATTTAGAAAAGGAACTGATGTAAGGAGTTTAGGAACTTTTGAAACTAAATCACTTGCAGAACAAAAAAGAGGGGAAATAAGGTTTGCAGGCAAAAGAGGGCAACCTTTTATAATTCCAACCTCAGAAGTTTCAGCTTTTATTTCTAGCAGAAGAACCGGCATATTTGTACCAACATTTGATCCAGTTGCAGCAAGAATAGAAGAAGCAGCTAAAATAAGAAGGCAAAAAGAACAAGAAGTATTTGAAAGGTTAAGAACAACAGCAAAAGCCCCACAATTAACCCAAAAACAATTTGTAGAACAAAGAACTTTACAACGATTAAGAACTGGAACTACTGCAACTTTTGCCCCTGGTGCATCATTGGCTAAAGTACAAGCATTTACAAGAGCAGAAATAGCAAGACAAATACAGCAACCAGTAGGAACTCCAACAGGATTAACTTTAACTGATTTACAAAGGCAGCAATTAATAGTTGCCGGGCAAGTACCCCTACAAATCCGGCCCGCAGTTGATTTAGTAGCTGCCGGGCAAGTACCAACACCAAAAAGGAAAACCTTTTTTGGTTTAGAAGGCGGAACTCTAAGAATAGGCAGGTCTAGGGCTTTAGGATTTCTAACAGAAACAAAACCCCCAACAGAAAGGGAAGTATTTTTATTTGCATTACCTGGCGGCGCTTTTGTAGGAAAAGCAAGAAAAGCACCCCAATTATTCAAGGC
>SDBU01009048.1_pt1 | contig 11234 bp, 12 predicted proteins | sample 2277071 | NCBI WGS metagenome assembly SDBU01 (sample SAMN10397929, study PRJNA504765) | marine sediment metagenome | isolation source: marine sediment core GS08_GC12, 126 cmbsf | place: Arctic Ocean: Gakkel Ridge, Loki's castle | collected 2008 | reverse complement strand
ATTGAAGAATTTCCTCCTTTAGAACTAACAGACCAAACAATAGGAATAGAGATTCCTTTATATGCGATAGATAACATTAAAATATTAACATGAGTTTTACCCCATTTCCAATTTGTTCTATCCATGATTAGAATGAATTTTTCGAAAGAAAATAGATGTAAAATTAAAGAAATTACAGAACTTAAATCAAAAGAAAAGTTTTTAAAAAATCTTTGAACCTTACGATATGAGGATTTTTCTGTAGCTTTATTATGAAAAGAATTTGCTATTTCAGATAAATTTACAGTCTTAACACAGAAAAGTGCTTGGATTATTTGAGCTAAACATCCAATTCTAGACTTGTGCCAATTAAATAAATTAGATAAAATTTTTTCCAACTCGTTAATATGTTTCATCTGACTCTCCTAAGTTGTGATGAATAAAGGAGATAATATTAGCGGGTTTTTTTTATCAAATTATTTTTTGTCGTGTACGAAGGCATGGTCTCACAGCTAGTGCAAGATTTGATTTTTAACATTATTTTTGGTTTTTTTATTATTAAAATATCTAGCTATAGGTGTATTTAATTTGACATTTAATAGTTTTGTGAATATTTAAAATAATTAGAAATATATGTATAAAACGGTGATTAAATGAATTTTTCAAAAAAATTATTCATTATTGCTTTTACTATGATAGTAACGGCAAATGTTTTTGCTAAAGAAGAAGAAAAATATAATGATCAATCTCAAGAAGTAGCAAATTGCGATCCTTGCGTAAATGAAACAAAAAGTGAATTTGATAGAGGCTATCCAATTTGTGAAGATACTTTCTCAAAAGGCTATAATGCAGCTGGAAGAATCGATGTTTGTGGAAAAATCGATGCATTTGTAACTGCTAGTTTTATCTATTGGGAGATGCTATCCGATCAAATTGATTTAGGTACTTTAGAATCTAATGTGTCTTCAAATGATAGAACTCTTCAAATACTCAAATTTGATGAAGATTATGAACCTGGTTTTAAAGTAGGTCTTGGTTTTCATTCTAAACATGATAATTGGGATATCTTTGCGGAATATACAAGACTTCATGGTAATGAAACTACAAGTATCGACATCAATTTACAGGATACTAATTCAAATTTTAGTGGTTTTTGGTTAATTGATCATCTAATTGAAGCCTCAGCAGAGAGATTTACATCACCCATAGTGAGCAGCTGGAAAATGTATCTAGATAAAATAGATCTAGAGATTGCAAAATCATATTATATAGGTACAAATTTAATATTTGAGCCATTTATTGGAGGTTCAGCTCATTGGCTTAATCAAAATTATAGACAAAATTATGATTTTATAACAATTATTGGCCTTCCAGATAATATAACAAGTAATGTATTATTGAAAAATGATTCTTGGGCAATAGGTCCAAAATTTGGATTAAATATGAATTGGTTTTTCTTTAAAAACTTTAGGTTATTCGGCAAAGGATCTATCGATATAATGTTTGCTCAAAATAGAGTTTCAGGTACCCATAATGTAGTAGGAAGTTTAGGTGGATTACCTGCTATTTTAAATCCTAATCTGATAAATGATAAAAAATCTATTGTAAGAGATGTAGAGGATTTTTCTATAGGTCTTGGCTGGGGCTCATATTTTAGATCGGACAAATGCCATTTTGATCTGGCGGTCTCTTATGAAATTCAAAGATATTCTCATACAAACTACATGTCTACGTATGATCAAACTTTAGCTTCATCTCAATTTCGAGATTTTGCAAAGCAAGAAAATCCAGGAGATCTTTTCTTACATGGACTTACCGTGAGTGCAAGATTTGATTTTTGAGAGTATAGAATTTAAAAATTGTTAAATAAAGATATGGATTTTTTTTAAAATCTTTGTTTTTAGCGTTAAATATTAAAAATTTATAAATTAATTTGACAGACAATTATTATATAAATATATAACTAAATTAGATAAATAATAAACAAACAAGGTGGAATTTCATGTGTTTATTAAAAAAACTCTTCTTGGGACTACCACTTATTGCATTGTTTTTCTTGTTTTTATATGGAAGGAAACAAGATGTATCTAAGTCTTTAAATGATGAGCCAAAGTGTGAAAAAGTAGAGCCGGCTAAGACAATCAAGTGCGATCTTTGCGCTAATGAGGTTCAGAAAAAGGGTTCTACACAAGGATATCCAATTTGTGAAAATGATCTTCCTAAAGCAAATGCTGTGGCAAGAATTGATGGTGGTGATGGTGCAGATATATACATCACTACTAACATTTATTGTAAGTCTCTTTCAGATCAAATAGATCTTGCTTCAGTTGAAACGGGAAGCGTGAATGATGGAAGGAAACAAGATGTATCTAAGTCTTTTGATGAGCCAAAGTGTGAAAAAGTAGAGCTGGCTAAGACAATCAAGTGCGATCTTTGCGTTGATGAGGTTCAGAAAAAGGGTTATACACAAGGATATCCAATTTGTGAAAATGATCTTCCTAAAGCATATAATGCTGCGGCAAGAATTGATGTTTGTGGTGGTGCAAATATATACATCACTACTAGTTTCATTTATTGGGAGTCTCTTTCAGATCAAATAGATCTTGCTTCAGTTGAAACGGGAAGTGGGAATGAAAGAACTCTAAAAATTTTAAAATTTGATACTGAGTATGAGCCTGGTTTTAAAGTAGGGCTTGGAGCTCATTTTAATCATGATAATTGGGATGGGTATATACAGTATACAAGACTTCATCAATCTGAGAGTAATACTTTTAAAACAGGGGAAGAGACTCAACTAAATTTTAGACCTTATTGGACAATAAGTAATTTTACCAATGTTATTGCTGATACTACAGCTACCTGGAGAATGGATCTAGATAAAGTGGATTTTGAGCTTGGTAGATCTTATTATGTGGGAACTAATTTAATTTTTAGACCAGTTTTAGGTTTAGATTTACACTGGATTGATCAAAAATATAATTTTATATCAGAGGTTGTAACTACAGGAGTTATAAATTCCTCTGTTAAAAATGATTCTTGGGCTTTGGGACCTAGATTTGGTTTAAACATGAATTGGTTTTTTTATAAAGGTTTCAAGTTATTTGGAAATTTAGCTATCGATTTGATGTTTGCATCTAATGAAGCTTCAGGCACTGTTACTCAAGGTACTACCAATTATAGCTTACAAAAATATAAAAAATATATTGTAAGAGATGTTGAAGAGGGCGCTATTGGTTTTGGTTGGGGGTCATATTTCTCTAACAATAAATGGCATTTTGATATTTCAGCAGCGTATGAAATTCAAAGATATTCTCATACAAACTATATGAATAAGTATACTCAATCTTTTTCAGGTGGCGTTACAAAACAGATTAAGCCAGGAGATCTTTTCTTACATGGTTTAACTGTTACTACAAGATTTGATTTTTAATATTTTTTATGATAAAATTTCTTAAATTATTGGAATGGCTTTTTTAATAATATTTACGACAGAAGCGGGAAAGCCCATGACTTTAGTCATGGGATGAGAGCGTCTATTTGTTTTTTGTTCTTGCTTAATTCCTTATGGTATACACATTTAATTTCCTACACTATCGACATAAATTGATAGCTATCTTATATTGCTACACATGATTTTAACATATAAATTAAAACATAAACATAATTTATCAGAAGAGCTTAAAAAGGCAATGCAAATAGCTTTATTTGCACTTAAGACTAAAAGCAGATCTTCAAAAGACGTTAAGCATATTGGATTAAAATCTGCTATTGCAAATCAAATATTAAAAAAATATTCATCTAATAAAAAACTTTTTCATATAAAAACCTGGTATTTACCTTTTTTTATATTATAAGTATTTAAAAAAAACACAAATTGTTCATATGTAAAAATAGAAAAGATAAAAATAGGAGAAATATTTATATTCATTTTTTATTTGAATTTCATTCAAATGCTCAATAAATATTCATTTGACAAAATTTGTTTTATAAAATATCTAAAGTATTAGGGAAGAATTTAGATAAATAGGAAGTTTTTCATGAAAATTCTAAAAAGATCAATTTGGATAGTTCCAATAATCATTTTAAGCATTTTTTTTCTATATGGTAGAAAACATGGTGTTGATGATTGCTTAAAAGAACCTGAAGAGATTGAGGAAGATATCTGTATGCCATGTGAAGAGAGTGAACAAAAAGCATATAAGCAAGGATACGCTATTTGTGAAAATGATCTTCCAAAAGCATATAATGCTCCTGCTAGAATTGATCTTTGCTCAAATGTTGATGCATATTTAACAGGTAGTTTTATCTACTTTGAAGTTATCTTGGATCAAATAGATCTAGGAATAACTCATTTTAATACAGTTACTCCTAATGAATTTGAAATCGTGAAATTCTCTACTAGTTATGAACCTGGATTTAAAATAGGAGCAGGCTCTCATCTTCCTTTTGATGATTGGGATTTATATGCTCAATATACAAGGCTGCATGACACTCAAAATACGATCTATGATCCAAATGGAAAATTAGGTATCTTTTATACTTCATGGTTTATCACAGGCTCTACCAATCCTAATGGTTATAACTTATCAGAGATTAATAGTAATATAAGAGCTTTTCTAACATTTGATTTTGATAAGATCGATTTTGAGATTGCACGATCATTTTACGTTGGAAAGAGTCTAACTCTAAGACCTTTTATTGGGGGAGGGGGACACTTTTTTGATCAAATTTATGGTCTTGATTTTACATACCAGTCATCTCTAAGAGAGATGGCTATAAAAAATCATTCTTGGGCGATAGGTCCTAGATTTGGTATAAGCTCTAATTGGTTTTTTTATAAATGTTTTAGATTATTTGGCTACGGCGCTGCAAGTTTACTTTTTGCTGAAAATAAAATTTCAGGGTCTGGAAATGAAACTGGCCTGCCATTTAGTGTGCTCAAAGGTGAAAAAGATATCTTAAGAGATGTTGAAGAGTTTATGCTAGGTCTCAGCTGGGGATCTTATTTTACCAATGATACTTGGCATTTTGATCTATCTGTTGCATATGAGGCTCAAAGATATTCTAATACAAACTATATGAGTAAAACTGCTCAGATGTTAAACGTTGATTCAAATGGTGATATCTCTTCAAATTTAGTAAATCCAGGTAGTACTTTTTTACATGGATTAACTGTAACTGCAAGATTCGATTTTTAAAAATTAATTTTGAGGTGTTTATAATGTATTTTTCCAATTTTGCTGAAATGGAATTTAAAAAGAAAAAAGAGGGGATTTTTTTTAAATCAATAACTGGTGATAAAATACAGTTGGCTTATATAAAATTAAAGCCTAATCAAATTACAAATCATAGTCATATCAATGAACAGATGGGCTATATTATCTCTGGAAAAGTTGAATTAACCATAGGGGAAGAGAAAAAAATATGCTCAGCTGGAATGGCTTATTTTATACCTAGCAATATTCAACATGGATTTAGAGTGCTCTCAGATGAAGATCTTGAATATATTGAGATATTTAGTCCGCCTAAAAAAGAAGCTAAAATCTGACATACTCCCATCCGCTTTAGCTATAGTATGTCAGTCTTTTTAAATTATTTATTAAAGCAGCGGAATTACTTTTTTAATGACATTTACAGGTGTATTCAGCAGGTGTAGAAGATTAAATTTTCCAAATACTGATTTTAATATAGCTTGAGCTATCGCTTTTTCAATCTCATCTATAGGAAATCCAGTCTCATCAGTAATATTATAAAACTCTAATTTATCAATTGTCGGAAATGTCTGTTTTTGACCATCTTGTTTTGTTAAAACTACTGTTATATTGTATAAGGTTAACTTTTTTATAAGATATTTTCTATTCGTCGCTTTTTTCGCTCTACTTGGAGTGTTCATAATAGTTGTCCAATTATTACTTGTCCCTGAAGAGTTATAAAACTCAACTCCAATTATATTATTCGAAAGTGTCATTGAATCTACTGTCAATACCTCTTCTCTTATTTTAGATAACGATGAAACCACATCGATCTGTTTGGAATAAAATGAGCTTTTTGTTTTAGAGCCTTTAGGGGTTCCTAGATCTAGTCCATCGATTTGGAGTAGATTTTTGCTGATTTTTACATTTTCAACATTTACAGGAACGCTAAACTCTTTGCTAAGCATACGAGATACAATATTTGGTATATTAAACCAAATCACAAAACCTATTATGATGAGTATGAGAACGAGTGAAATAAATGGAATAAAAAATTTTTTCATGAAATTACCTTACTTTCTTAGTTTTTATATTATAAACATTTAAAAAAAAACACAAATTGTTCATATATAAAAATAGAAAATATAAAAATAAGAGGAATGCTATATGAAGAAATTTAAAAGCTGGTTCATAGCTTTTTTTATAATAATATTAGCTATTATAATATTATGGGTTATAAAAACTCCTATCGCTGCATCGTATCTTTCTAGTAAATTGAAAACAGATGTAAGTATGTCAAATCTAGCAGTTTCTACAAAAGGCATGCAAATCAAGAATTTTAGAATTAAAAATCCATCAAAATCTAAAAATAGATATGCTTTTGAAGCAAAAAACATAACAATTAATTATTCTTTTGCAAAACTATTTGCATCTCCATCTATTATAGATGATATTTTGATCGAAGATATAAGTTTAGATATCGAGTGCTCAAATCCACTTTGTACTAAAAATAATTGGACTAACATTGTAGATAGTGTAAATGCTAAAGAGAAAAGAACAGTGTCAAAAAAAGAGATCATTATTAGCTCTCTCAGTCTGAAAAGTATGGATGTTGAAATTTGGGGGCTAGGTTTAGATTTCGATAAGAAAAAAACTTCTCATGTAGCATCTCTTCAATTCAACAATTTTAGTAATAAAACAGGTTTTCCAACTCAGCAGTTGATAGCTGCTATCTTTAAATCCGCAGGCTTAACAGATTATTTAAAAGGTATTTTAGAGAAGAAAAGTTTTTGGGAAGGTGTTATGAAGGGTTTTAAAGAGATTGGACATGTAGAGGATAACTGTTTAGAAGAGAGTCTAAAATCTATCTAAAAAAAAATAAGCACCCAAAAGGGTGCTTATCTTAGATAGTTTATCTAATCTATAGTTATAGATTAATACCCCATTGGCGGAGCCATTGGAGGAGAAGCTTCTGTAGCGTCTGCATCTTCAGTAATTATCGCTTCTGTTGTAAGAAGCAGTGCTGCTATAGATGTTGCAAATTGAATAGCACATCTCACCACTTTTGCAGGATCTACTATTCCTTTTTCAAACATATCAACAAAAGTATCTGTCGCTGCATCATAGCCTTCAGTTGGTTTCATGCCTTCAACTTTTTGAATTATTAAAGAGCCTTCAACTCCAGCGTTTAGTGCAATTTGACGAAGAGGAGACAAGATAGCTTTTTTAATTATCCTTGCTCCAATTTTTTCATCGCCAGATAGTGTGTCAATGAGTTTGTCTAATGCTTTTGTAGTTCTAAGAAATGCAACTCCACCACCTGGTAGAATTCCTTCTTCAACAGCAGCTTTTGTCGCATGTTGAGCATCATCAACTCTATCTTTTTTCTCTTTTACTTCGAGTTCAGTTGCGCCACCAACTTTTATTATAGCAACGCCACCTGTTAATTTAGCCAGTCTTTCTTGAAGTTTCTCTTTGTCATAATCAGAATCACTCTCTTGAATTTGAGTTTTTATCTGATCAATTCTTTTTTGAACTTCTTTTTTGTCTCCCATTCCATCAACTAGTGTTGTCTCTTCTTTTTTGATGATAGCTTTTTTTACTCTACCTAGCATTTCAATCTCAGTATTTTCAAGCTTTAAACCTAAATCTTCTGAGATGAACTTGCCACCTGTTAAAATAGCAATATCTTCTAGTATTGCTTTTCTTCTATCACCAAATCCAGGAGCTTTTACTGCTACAACTTTAAGGTTTGCTCTTAATCTATTTACAACTAATGTTGCGAGAGCTTCGCCTTCAATGTCTTCTGCTAAAATTAAAAGAGGTTTTCCTGTTTCTGCAGTTTTTTGCAAAATAGGTAAAAACTCTTTCATTGAAGAGATCTTTTTCTCATAAATTAGTACAAAAGCATCTTCTAGCTCTGCTTGAAGTTTATCAGGATTTGTAATGAAATATGATGATAGATAGCCTCTATCAAAGTTCATTCCTTTCACTATATCTAATGTTGTCTCAAAGCCTTTTGCTTCTTCAACTGTAATAGTTCCATCTTTTCCTACGTTTTCCATCGCTTTTGCTATTATTGAGCCTATCTCTTGATCTCCATTTGCAGAAATTGTTGCAACTTGAGCTATCTCTTCTGTGTTTTTTATAGATTTGCTAAGTTTTTTAAGCTCTTCTACAACTTCTTTAGTCGCTTTTTCAATCCCTTTTTTTAGATCCATAGGATTTGCGCCAGCTGTTACATTTCTAAGACCTTCTGAATATATAGCTTCAGCTAAAATTGTCGCTGTAGTTGTGCCATCACCAGCTTTGTCAGCTGTTTTGTTTGCAACCTCTTTAACCATTTGAGCGCCCATGTTTTCATGCTTGTCTTCAAGCTCAATCTCTTTCGCTACTGTCACTCCATCTTTTGTGATTTGTGGAGATCCATAAGCTTTGTCTAACACTACATTTCTACCCTTTGGTCCAAGAGTAACTTTTACAGCAGAAGCTAGAGTTTGCACTCCTTTTAAAATTTTTTGTCTTGCTTCTTCTCTAAATTTAATTTTTTTTGCTGCCATGTTTTTTTACTCCTAATTTTTATTAAATTTCACTCTTCTACTAAAGCGATAATATCATCTGCTTTAACAATAATATACTCTTCATCATCAATATTGATTTCTTGTCCTGCATACTTGTCCATTAAAATAACATCGCCAACTTTCACAGGCATTGGAAGAGTTTTGTTTTCTGTTACTTTTCCCTCTCCAATCGCTATTACTCTAGCCATTTCTTGTTTTTTCTTTGCAGAATCAGGAATAATAATTCCTCCTTTAACTGTCTCGTCACTCTCTAATCTTTGAGCTACTACGCGGTCAGCGAGTGGCTTTAGTGTAGTTTTTTTCTTCTCAGAAAGTTTTGTCATAAGTTACCTCCAAAATATTTATTTACTTTAATTAAATTTCTTTTTTGTTAGACTCAAAACTATAACATTTTTAGCGTTTTTTATTCAACACATTAGCAAATAAAAACCTTAAGTGCTAACAGATCTCTATTTTTTGGTATTTAGATTCAAGAAATGTCTAGCCACAAAATATACAAAATGTTGTTGATTAGATAAAATAAATTAAATAAAAAATTTTAATTTAAATTTTTTATTAATTTTTTATATAGATTAAATATATTAAAATGCGCTCTAAATGATATTACGTAGGTAATTTACGAAAAAAACTCATTTTATAAATTTTAGCAATTTAAGAAAAAATTTAAATTCTAAATAAAATTATTTGATTTTTATATTTATTAATAATATACTGATTTATAAGCAATATAAATCAGATAGTATTTTGATGTATTATGCAACATAAAAAAACTTTTATAGTAAAAGGAACTTTCGTCGTCAGAAATGAAAAAGGGCTTCATACAAGACCTTCTACGGAACTTGTTAAATGCTCTTCTTCTTTTAATTCTAAAATACAACTTTTTTATCGAAATTATTCAGTCAATGCTAAATCTTTATTAGGCATCTTAATGCTTGCCGCTAGAAGAGGCGCTAAAATAAAAATTGAAGCTACAGGTGAAGATGCAAAAAATGCTATTAATGCTATCTTGACTTTAGCTAGCAAGAAATTTAATATTAGATATTGAATAAATAAGATAAAAAAATATGAGTTTAGCAAAAAATAATCTAGCCCAATCAGCTGCAAATTTAGTTCAAAATAATACAATAGTTGCCTTAGGCACAGGAACTACAGCTGCTTTTTTTATTGAAGCTTTAGCTAAAAGATGTGAAAAAAATCTAACTATTCAAGCTGTAGCTACATCTTCAGATTCATACAATTTAGCAAAAAAATTAAACATCACTCTCGTTGATATAAATAAAATAACTCACATAGATATATATATAGACGGGGCAGATGAAGTAGATGAAAACAAGCAAATGATAAAAGGAAAAGGTGCTGCTCTCTTAAATGAAAAAATCTTAGCTAATTTTTCTAAAAAAAGAATAATTATGATTGAAGATCATAAATATACTCAAAAATTAGGCAAAGCTCTTTTGCCTGTTGAAATAACTCCCTTTGCATATGAGATAACAAAAAAAGAGTTAGAAAAATTAGGTTATTCATCAACCATCAGAAAAGACAATAACTCAAACTTTTTCAAAACAGAGAATCAAAATTACATCTTTGATATCAAACTTCCTCACCTATTAGATGAGCCTAAAAAGCATCAGGATAATATATTAGCCATTCCAGGTGTAGTTGAGACAGGTCTTTTTATAGATCTATGCGATTCTTTAATCATAGCTTCTAAAGATGCTGAGATAGAGATAATTTCTTAAAAATTTTTCTTTGATAAAAATATTTCTTTAACATAAGCTTTACTTTGAGGATCAAAAAACCAAAGGGGAGATATCAAGTATGAATAGTAGTGAAATGAGCAGAATCAGGGGTATAAATAGTTTTGATAAAAGCACAGAGTATAAAAAAATATGTCCTGAAAGCGATAAAACAAAAAACGCTCGAAAAAAATTAGAAAAACAATTTGAAGCACATGGTAACATTACACCTGAAGCTTTACAAAAAGCTTTAAATACAATTTCTAAAAAATTACATCATACATCTTATACAAGAGTTGCAGTTGAAAGAGAATCAATGGGAAATCTTTTTGATGAAAATAACACTTCTGCCCTGCCTTCTGCAAAAGTGAAGATGCTAGCTGAGAGTATTCTTGCAAGTGGTTCATGTGTAAAAGACGCTTTAGCTCATCCTAAAGATTTGAAAGAGAGAAGTATTGAAGTGAAATAATTTAAAAAAAATTATAACTGATATTTTTTCATAAAAGTTTAGGTTTTTCCGGTAGCTAATAAAAAAACTACCCCGGAACCTAAAAACCGGTTAGCTCCTCTTCGCCAATGTTAAATGACCTTACTTTGTTAGCAGCACCGCTTTTTTCTCCTAAAAGCTTTTAACTACCAACGATAGAGCCTGGAACTAGAGGAGTATCCCAGGGTATCTTGAGCCATCTAACGTAGTCTTCGACTCAGGCTAATCAACTAAAGCTTTTTCAAGCTCCCGACTTTAG
>SDBU01009047.1_pt1 | contig 11235 bp, 10 predicted proteins | sample 2277071 | NCBI WGS metagenome assembly SDBU01 (sample SAMN10397929, study PRJNA504765) | marine sediment metagenome | isolation source: marine sediment core GS08_GC12, 126 cmbsf | place: Arctic Ocean: Gakkel Ridge, Loki's castle | collected 2008 | reverse complement strand
AACGTCAAAGTTGCCTCAGAGTACCCAACACTGTTGTCGTAGTAAAGCGGCATCGACTGGTTGCCTCCGTGAACGATAGTTTGCTCGGCAAATGGAGGATTATCAGAACCAACAAGAGAACCGTTTGTCGGGTCGTCGTATCCGTCCAACCACACGTTAAATATCCTGTTGCTCTCGGGGTCGGCGGGATCAAGGTCGTTGTAGGACTCAAAATCGTCCACGATAAGGAAGTTGGCGGTAGTAAAGCTCCAGAGGATGCCTGTCCACGGACTGTCTGGGTTGGTGTTATTAACCTCATCAATCCTCCAGTAGTAAGCAGTATCCCACTCAAGCATTCCGGGGTCATAGGTTTCAGCACCAAGGTCCCTTGTGCCTTTGTACTCCGGCGAACTTGTATCGGCATTTTTCACAGCATCTTTATCCGTGCCGAAGTATAACTCATGCGAAGCTGCAAAGACACTCGGCGAGAAGGTAATAATCTGAGTCTGCTTTACATCCACAGCGCCATTAGACGGATCCGGGCTGCCGACGGCGCCCTGAGTAGTAAAGCTCCAGACGTGGCCTTTATACGTGCCGACGGCATCAAACTCATCGACGCGCCAGTAGTAAGTCTTAGCCAGTTTAAGTGGGCCGGTAGGAGTATAGGTTGTAGCCCCCTGAGGCAGACCTCCGGCGGCACTGTTGACATCGTCAAAACTGTCGCCGAAATATACGGTGTGTAATTTCGCACCGAAACCTTCCGTCCAGTTGAGGTTTGCATCCGGGTCTATAGACTCGGCATTATCAACCGGGTCGGGTGCATAGGCGGTCTTTGGCGGAATCATAAAGCTCCAGACATCACCTTTCCAGGGACTATTTGGGTCGGTATCATTGACCCCATCAATCCTCCAGTAGTAAGTTGTGCCGGGAACAAGACCGTCCGGAAAAGCAAATCCGGGAAAGCCGACAACAAGAAATGTCGCGGTCTGATTGCCCTGGAACGTGCTCTCAGCGCCGGCACTCACGTCGTCAAAATTGTCGCCGAAATATACGTCATGTGAGACTGCAAGCGCTCCCGGCGACCAGCTTAGGTTCACCCAGGTATCCGGATGGATCTCTCCATCAGCCGGGGTGGGGCTTATGGCGTAAGGCCATACCGTACCTTCCATAGCACCCAGAATTTCGACCTCGGACAGAACGTGGTCATAAATACGTACATCATCAATCAGACCGTCCCAGCCTCCGCCAGAATCTTTGCCGCCTTGGCCAACAATCAAGACTGTCACGTCTGCCGTGCTCACGTCCCTTGGCGCACCATTAGCTTGAGGTGTGTCCAATACTCCGTTAACGTAAAACTTAAGTTGCTCTCCGCGGCTCCATGTCAGCACAACGTGCTGCCACTCGGTGACCTGGAGGTTGCTGGAGCTCTCTAATTGCTGTTCGTCGCCGGGCGCTACCACTGCCATCTTCAGCAAGCTTGTGCCGCCACCGCTCGCACCGGCTGAATCGTAGCGCATAGTGATAATGTTGTCACCGCCATCGGGCTGCTCGCTGATGATAAAACCCTTATCTGTGGGGGCCACATCAGATTTGATCCAGATAGCGATTGACACAGCGTCCAGACCATTGAGGTAGTTTGGACCGTTCTCGTCAACGACACGATCGCCGGTACCACCAAACTCCAGGCATGGGCCTTTGTCGCTAACCGTCCACGTAGCGCCTTCGATAGTTCCATCATGGCCATTGCCGGAGCTGTCATAGGCTATGGTCCCAGAACCTTCATCAAACTTCCAGTGAAGAATGAGCTCGGCTGTGGCATTACCTGCCATGCTCAGCACCAGAACCAAAGAAACCAAATAAATCAATTTCTTAGACATAACAGTCCTCCTTCACCCCGTCCCGTCTTTGACGGGCGGGATTCAAAAAAAGTTGAAAATAACTATATATGCTTTGGCCACACACCAAAACACTCGTTCCCGCAGAGGCGGGATATGAATTTTTCGTTGAAACGTTAAAACCTCCACTTGCGAAGCACAAAATCGCCATTACAACTAACTCTGTGCCTTGCATAATAACTCCTCCTCTATTCGTAAAAACTAAGGCTTCTGCAAAATTACAGGTCGGGCATACTCAACCAATTCTATTTATATCATATTAACAATCTTCTCGTCAAGTAAAATCAATGTTTGTGAAGGAAATACCGAGTATCGCGATAGACAAATCGTTTGAGGACAACGAGTTTTTACGGGTAAGCCCTATTTTTTTGTAACAAAACGGCATTCTCAAGCGTCTGATATAGTAGTTACGGATGTTACTATATACTAATTGGTCTTGGTTGATGTAAGTTCTTTATTTATAAAGACTTGTGATTTAAGTAGGAACTTTGTTTTTGGCGGTCATAGCAGAATGAAATTGCAGCAAAAGAAAAAATTAGGCCAGTTACTTTGTGAAAAATCATATTTGAACGAGTCCAACCTCGAATATGCGCTTGCTGAGCAAAAGCTCGAACATCGGCGTCTGGGCCAGATATTGCTGGAGCTCGGCTATATAACGCAAGCCCAGTTAAATGAAGCACTTTCGCTCCAGGTGGGTATAGAAAAGATAGATTTGACTGACATTTCTATAGGTAGTGAAATCATTGCCCTTGTGCCGGCGGAATTAGTCAGCAAATACAATATTTTGCCGTTACGGTTTGAGAAAAGAAATACCACAAATAATCCAGAGAACAAACAATCATCAACAATCAATAATCAATTATTGGCTGTGGCGATGACGGACCCGTTTCAGCCGCAGGTTATCAAGGACTTACGGATGGTAACCGGCTATCCGGTGCGCCGTTATTATGTTGAGCCGAAAGAGATGGAAAATGCGATAATGAAATTCTACGGCAGCAACGTGGCAAGAATGTTAGATAACCTTGTACCGGCTGACCAGCGGGCGGAGGCTGATGAGCTGGACAACGGAGATTACTCGCCGGCGAAGCTGCATGAGTTAGCGAGAGAGCCGTCTTTAGTCAATCTTGTGAATCTGATAATCCTGGAAGCAATTGAGGTCTGTGCAAGTGATATTCACATCGAGCCGTTCGAGCATGAGGTAAAGATAAAATACAGAATCGACGGCATGCTTGTGGAGAGGACGCCTTCATCGAAGCGTCTTCAGGCGGCGATCATCTCGCGAATTAAGATTATGGCGGATATGAACATCGCCGAACGGTTTGTGCCGCAGGATGGGCATATTGAATTTACCGGCAAAAACGGCAGGGTCGATATTCGTGTCTCGACCGTGCCGACAGTACACGGCGAATCTATTCAACTGAGACTTTTAGACAGGACGGTATCATTGATAGGGCTTGAAGAGCTGGGGATGAACGCTCAATGTCTTGAAGGCTTCAATCAATGTCTGCATAAGAACCACGGGATTGTACTTGTTACAGGGCCGACCGGCTGTGGTAAGACAACGACACTTTATGCGGCGTTGAAAAAGATATACTCGCCGGCTGTGAAAATGATAACGATAGAAGACCCCGTGGAATATCAGCTCGAAGGTATTAACCAGATGCCGGTCAATCCGAAAAGGGGGCTTACCTTCGCTACGGGTCTGCGGCATATACTTCGTCACGACCCGGACATCGTAATGGTGGGAGAAATCCGTGACCGAGAAACCGCCAATATAGCAATTCGGGCAGCGTTGACCGGCCACCTTGTTTTCTCGACACTTCATACCAACGATGCACCGGGCGCGGTTACGAGATTGATAGATATGGGTGTCGAGCCGTTTCTTTTAGCCAGCTCGCTGGAAGCGGTGTTGGCCGAAAGATTAGTTCGCAAGATTTGTCCTAATTGTAAAGAGCCTTATAAGCCGGACGAACATATAATCAAAAACCTGAATGGCTCGATGAAGATTAAATCCGATACGAAATTCTATCATGGCGCCGGCTGCAATGAGTGCAATCAGACCGGCATGTCGGGTCGTATAGGTATATTTGAATTGCTCAGAATAAACAATAAGCTGCGGGAATTGATAGCGGAAAAGCCGACGACCGATCAGATTATAAAAGCGGCACCGGCGGACCACGTAAGTATGGTTCACGACGGCCTCGGCAAGGTCTTAGAAGGCATCACGAGTCCTGAGGAGATTTTCCGAGTTTCAAAGAGTATTGATGAAGATTAAAGCGTGAAATGCCAAACGTATCTCGAATGAGATACCGGACATGAAAAATGAGCCAGTTTTCTTACAAAGCAGTTAACCGAAGCGGCGGACACGTTAGGGGAACGATAGAGTCGATTGACCGCAGAAGCGCTGTGGCCGCTCTGACTGATAAGGGCCATTTCGTAACAGAATTGGCCGAAGAAGCTCAATCGCTGAGTGTCAAGGGTGGTGAGAAAGCAGCACTTGACCTGAGCAGGTTTTTGCGGTTTGGTTCGCGAAAGGTTACCAGTAAAGACATTTTAGCTATGACTACCCAGTTGAGCACAGCTTTGCAGGCGGGACTTCCCCTGCTGAACGGGCTTGAGCTTATTCGCGAGCAACAGCACAAGCCGGCGATGAACGAAATGTTAGGTGACATTGTGAATGCGGTCAGCTCCGGACAGTCGCTTTCAGAAGCTATGGCCAAGCACGAGAGGATTTTCAGCCCGTTATATCTGTCGATGATAAGAGTCGGTGAGACAGGAGGAATTCTCGAACAGACAACCGGCCAATTGGCAGGAATATTGAACAGGGATGAGAAGATAAAAACAAATATGAAAAATGCGTCGGCGTATCCTATCTTTGTATTGTGCATCGGACTTACCTCGGTGGTTATCATAATCACGTGGATACTGCCGACAATAATAGGAACGATAAGCGAGACCGGTGCGTTACTGCCCCTGCCGACAAGGATACTAATAAGAATGAGCGGATTTACGAAAGCTATGCTTACTGAGGTTTATGGATGGATTATTCTCGCTCTGATTGGGGCGGGGCTGTATTACCTGTTCAGATGGACGAGGGCCGAGGGCCGACTCAAGTGGGACACTTTTAAGCTGAGAATACCCGTATTAGGTAATGTTCTGCGGACGATAGCGGTTGGCAGATTTGCAAGAACGCTCGGAGCGTTAACCAAAGGAGGCGTTATCATTTTGGAGGCCCTTAGTGTTGTTCGTGATACGCTCGGCAATGAATTGTTGGGCAGAGAAATCGATGCCGTGGCAGAAAAGGTCAAGCGTGGCGAGCCGCTGGCCGAGCCTTTGAGCGAGTCGGGATACTTTCCGCCGCTGTTAGTGCAGATTGTCTCGATAGGTGAGCAGACAGGCAAGCTTGACGAATTGCTGCTCAATGCCGCTGAGACTTTCGATAATGAGGCGGACTCTGCGATAAATCGATTTATGGCGATTTTCCCGGCGCTTTTGATATTGCTGTTGGCTTTAGTGATAGGTTTCATAATAGCGGCAACGCTGCTGCCAATCATTGTAATGACTGTTGGTGGAGGGGTGCTTTGACAGTAATTAGTGGTTTGCCATTCGAGGCTCGACCCAGGATTTGCGAAATATGAATCATAGTTTTTTAGAAAGGTAGTCAAATGGAGCGAAAGAAGCAGAAAAGAAAGGCATTTACGCTGATAGAGTTACTTGTAGTGATTATTATTCTATCGATGCTTGCTGCATTTACGGCGCCTAAATTATTTCAGTATGTAGGCAAGTCCAAGAGGGACCTGGCAAAGCCCAAGCTCGCACTTGTCGAGGGTGCAATTGAGAGATTTGCCCTTGACTGCGGTCAGTATCCGGATGACTCGGAGGGGCTTGAGGCTTTGCTGATTGCGCCTTCGGGCCTTGAGGAAAGGTGGACCGGCCCGTATCTAAAGGCGAGTCAGCTGCTCGACCCTTGGGACAACCCAATTATCTATATTGGCGAAGGTGAAATCAATCCGGGCAGTTTCGATTTGATAAGCCTCGGAGCGGACGGCTCAGAAGGTGGTGAGGGTGACGCCGAAGATGTATTCAACGATTAGAGCAGTTCGTAGTTCATAGTTCGTAGTTCGTAGTTTATGAGCTCAAGTGAGTTTTCTGGAAATGCAAAAACAAAGGTCAAAAGTAAAGGTCAAAGCGAAGCGATGCGGCTTTACACTTGCGGAAGTGTTAGTTGTGGTAATTATCATATCAACTCTCGCAGGCCTGGGCGGCGGTATTTACGTGGGGACACATAAGAGGATGCTGGTCGAAAAAGCGGCACGCGACTTTGTACTTACAGCCCAATATGCAAGGATAATGGCGATTGAGAAACAGCGCCAGTACAAAATACAATTAGATGCAGCCAATAACGGATTTCTCTTGGCTACAACGCAATTGGATGAAGAAAACGGGCAAACGGAACAGATGATTGTGAAGAACTCTTTTTGCAGACCGGTGGAATTCGAAGGCGGAGTCATGTTCGAGGACATCCAAATTACGCCGATTGGTTTGGAGACGACGACCGAGACCGACGAGGATGAGCAGACAATAGTTTTTTCACCGAACGGCACCGCTCAGTCAGCGGTAATTCAGATTGGTGACGGCAAAACTCATTATACGGTGAGTATTTTCGCTGCGACCGGCAAGGCAAAGGTGTATTTCGGCACATCTGAGGATGTGGAAATCGGGTTTATTGATTTGGACGCAGAATGATGGTGTGGGCAAAGACAAACAGGAAAGGTTTTACTCTGATTGAGGCAGCCGTTGCAAGTACCATCCTTTGTGGAGCTGTTTTGACCGTGGGAGCAATCAGCACCAGCTCTCTTAAGAGCACGAGACTTAACAGGCAATATGAAGTGGCGGCTTCATTGATTGATAAACAGCTCAGTCTGATTGACTATGTCGGCATCGATGAATTCATCGATATAGGCCAAATGGAAGGGAGCTTCGAGGAGATTGAGCCAGGCTATCACTGGGAAGTGCTTACCGAATACCAGGATATTGATAGCCTCTATCTGGTAACTATAACGGTTAGCTGGGTTGACTACAAACGTCCTTACAGCATTTCGGTGGATACTATGCTCGACGGAGTAACCATATATATTGAAATTGAAGTGGCACAGGAGTGATTAAGAAGATGCGTTCGAGAAAAACAGGATTTACATTGGTGGAAGTGATGGTGGCTTCAACCATAGGGGCCTTTGTTATGTTAGTGGCGGTGGGGACACTGAAGGCTATTACAGCCAGCGCTGAGATGGTGGAGAATAATATCAGCACTGCGGCTGAGGTAAGGTTTGCTACGAATATGCTCAAAAGGGACCTCGTGAATTTTTACCGTGACGAAAATATAGAAAATACCAAATTCATCGCGACTGCTGAAGAAACAGGGCAGGAAGGCAGCAGTTATCTGGTTTTTTACACCATCAGCAGGGCCAAGGCCAGGAGTGACCAGCCGGAAGGTGATATATACGAAGTGGAATATTATTTGATGAAAGATGAAGAAAAGTCGCTGCTGATGAGACGAATGTGGCCGAATCCCGACAAAGAAGAAACGGAACCTCGCGGAATCTTAGCTGTAATTGCCGAGAACATTGATGTCTTCGAGGTCAGATACTTTGACGGTGAAGAATGGTCCACTGAATGGCCGGAAGAGATGCGGGTTTTGCCCCAGTTGATAGAGGTCAATATAGTGGCAAAATCACCAACCCGGCCAGAGCCGACAATAGAATCCTTTATGGTGAATTTAACCAGGTCTGTAACGAGTGCGGTTGATGATTCCGAAAGTGGCGAGCAAGCGGGAGGCGGCCAGGGAGGTTAAAGCAGCAACCGGTGAAGTATCCGGGCCGACCAGGTAAAAAAAGAAAGAATCGTAAAGTAAAAGTTTAGCTGAGAAAATGGGAACTAAAGGTAACAATAAAGGGCTTGTTCTTGTAGCAGTGCTGTGGATCGTTGTGATTCTTATGGTGCTGGTTGCAGTGCTCGGACGCAAAAGCCTACTCGATACAAAAGTCTGCCTGGCCAGGATGGAAGGTATTAGGTGTAAGTGGGCCTGCAGGGCAGGGATAGAGAAAGCTGTCGGAGTGCTGAACGAGGACACAAGAGAAAGTGACTGTCTGACTGATTTGTGGAGCGATAATGAAGAAGATTTCAATGATATTTTGCTCCAGAGGTGCTGGTTTACCGTCCGGGTTATTGATGAGGCAAGTAAATTAAACATAAATACCGCCACGAAAGGACAACTTTTAGAATTGCCGGAGATGCTTGAAGAGATTGCAGATTCGATAATTGACTGGCGGGATGAAGATGATACGCCGAGCGAGGGAGGTGCCGAAGGCGGTTATTATGAGAATCTGCCCTTCGGGTATTTGGCCCGGAACGGTCCTTTCAGGACGATCCGTGAGCTGCTTCTGGTTAAGGATGTTACACCGGAGCTGCTGTACGGAGAGGACACCAATTTCAACGACCAGTTAGACTATAATGAACAAGATGGCGACGAAAGCCCCCCGAATGATGACGGAGATAGTGAGCTGGATAAGGGATGGATTGCGTATCTGACGTGCTATTCTTATGACAACAATAAAGACGCCGAAGGTAATGCGAAGATTAATATCAACACGGCTAATGTGAATCAGCTAACAAATTCTCTTAATATAAGCAGTTCTCAGGCCGACTCGATTGTGAATGACCGCCCGAACAACGGATACGAAAGCATCGGTGATTTGGCTCAACCTCTGGGTTCACAGACATTTAAACAAATAGCGGACAAAATAACAGTAGATGACAGTGAAAAAATCCCGGGAAAAGTAAACATCAACACAGCATCAGAGATAGTTCTGGCTGCCTTGATGGGTGGCGGCGATACGGCTGAGCAGACTGCCCAGGAAATTATCGCCTATAGAGAAACTTTGTTGTACGGGATGCAAAGCATTGGTGAGCTTTTAGATATCCCATCGATTAATATTAATACCTTTAAGAATATTGCAGGTCTTATAACCACTCGTTCCGATGTTTTTACAATTCGCTGCGTTGCGACGGCTGACAGAAATATGGTTAGTGGGGCAACACTGGAAACAGAGGCGGTAGTGGACAGAAGCTCGAGTCCTTGTAAGGTGCTTTACTGGTATCAGGGAGCAAGTAATTAAATGAGCGATAATGCAGCTAAAATTAGGACACAGCAGTCTGTGGTAGCGATAGCACCAGAGGAAAGTAAGCTCAAAGCTATAGAGCTTCGAGAAAAGGATGGGACCCTCGAAGTTCTCTGGACAAAGAGCAGCAAAGATGCTTATACGGACTGGCGAGTCTTTGCAGCCGAGTGTGGCTTGTCCGTTGAGCCGAAAGCACACACGGGCGCTGAAAGTAACAAGACCGTTGTTATCGGTTTTAGCTCGGCAGGGGTGGCATTTTATCGTATTAGTGTGCCTGCCGTGGGCGAAGAAGAGACCGCAGCTATGGTTAAATTACAGGCCGAAAGCCACCTGCCACTACCGGCTGAACAAATGGAATTAGCCTGGCGAGCCGGCAAAATGCAAAATGGACAAGTAGGCGTTACCATAGCGGCGGCAAGAAAGGAACCGTTGGAAGGATTTGTAGAAAATGTGCGGAGTTTTGAGCCTGCGAAGATATTGTTAGATTGCGAGGGAATTGTAAAGGTCTGGATGACTTTCTTTGGCGGAAACGAAAGAAACGCTGTGGTTCTGAGCTCGACAGCGCAGAATACCCAGGTTTGTCTGGCTGAAAATGGGCAATTGACCAATGCTGTGGTCCTGGATATGGGAATGGACGATTTTGCTGCGGGAGGAGAAGAGGAACAAACGACAACCTGCGAAAGATTTGTTCAGGATATGAGGAGCGTGCTGGAGATGTTTGGTTATGCCGAGCAAACGGAATTGCCCCTTTTCGTACTCTCGGATGGCAGCGCTGCGTACGTGAGCATAGTGTCTTCTCTAAGGTCGGCAGGATTGAATGCGCGAGTAGCTCTGCCGGATATTAAAGAATTGAAGGTACCAAACGAAATCGGCCCTGAAGTTATCTACGAATATCGTGTGCCGATAGGTCTTGGGCTGATGGCACTTGAGGCGCGGGAGGATGAGCTTAACATTTTTGAGCGTTTGTACCGCCCGGCCGCAAAGGAAGAAAAGAAGCATTGGGTGTATTCACTAAAGGTAGCTTGTGCGATTGTGGTGGTAATGCTGGTCTTATCAGTTGTTGTCTCTTATGCGATCGATGTGGCCAGTTCGGGTGCAATCGAAAAGCGTTTGAAAACATCAGGTTCGGAGGCTGATATCAATCTGCTGATGCAGCGGCAAAAACTAATCAAAACGGTTGCACAGGAAAGGCCGGATTTACTCGACCTCCTGGGTCAGGTGACCGTGAGCGGTGAGAGTGGGATAAAGCTGGAGAGTTTTCATTTTAAGAAGGGCCAGCCGGTAACTATAACCGGCCAGGCCTCCAGCAATGAGCAGCTCTACAAATTTGAAAAAAGTTTACAGGACCGAAAGAACATAAAAAGTGTAAAAATGAACCCAAGCAGAGATGCCAAAACTAAGAAGAGCAAATTTACTATAACTTTTCATTACAGAAATTTTACCAAATAGAGAACCCACGTAGAAGGTTTGAAAGCTATGATAGAAAAATTAAGCCAAAAAGACATACGGATGTTGAAGATTGGTGCTGTGTGTGTTGCGGCCATCCTGGTGTTTATGTTTGCCTCCGAATTGCTTGGCCGCTGGGCTGAGGCAAGAGCATCACTTGCCGAGGTGAAGAACAAGCTGGAGCTTATCGATGTGGACAAGGCCAAACGAGCCGGCTTGTTGTCAATTGTGCCTGTGTTCGAGATGCCTCAGAAGGAAGAGACGCAAAGATTTCTGTTTAGAGATAAGCTCAACGAACAATTAAAGAAGGCGGGAATAAAAAATCAGCCTTTGCAGGTTGTCTCTATCGGGAAATCTGGACAGGCCGGGTATAGATTGCTGCGCTTGAAATGCAGCGCTAAGTGCAGGTTCACCCAGGTGCTCGATTTGCTTGCCAACCTGAAAGAGAATCCTTATCTGGTTGGGGTCGAAGAGCTGCGAATAAGATGCGATAAAAAGAAACCTCAGGAAGTTGACCTGGATTTAACCGTGTCAACATTTGTTAAGTGAGAGAGGCGGATTATGAAACTTGATTATCTGAAAGAAAAGAAAGAATTGATTTCAGTTGTTCTGCTTGTTGTTTCAGTAGTTTTGGTGTTTTCGATCCTGATTAAGGTGTGGAGTTTTTTTGACGCCTCTGCCAAGGCAGAAAAAATAGTTAAGACAGCTATTGAGCAAAATAACACGGACGCCGAAGA
>SDBU01009046.1_pt1 | contig 11235 bp, 21 predicted proteins | sample 2277071 | NCBI WGS metagenome assembly SDBU01 (sample SAMN10397929, study PRJNA504765) | marine sediment metagenome | isolation source: marine sediment core GS08_GC12, 126 cmbsf | place: Arctic Ocean: Gakkel Ridge, Loki's castle | collected 2008 | reverse complement strand
CCCAAAGTGTGGGGCGTGGATAGAGTTTAATCGCAAGAAACCAAGACAACCATCACCCATTGATGACTATGAAATGACTGTGAGAGTGAGGTGAGAAATGAACGCAACGGAGTTCTTAAAAACACTAAAGAGAGACGCAGAGGAGTTAGCAAAGTTTATAGCCTGGGCTAGGGAAAAAGCATAGCAACGGGTGAGGTGAAAGGGTAAGCTCTTTCTAGAGTTATTGGATGTGAGAAAATGAAGAAACATATTCATATCTTTAAGATTGTAGTGGGGTTTTTATCAAAAGAAGAGGCTGAATATTACCACAACCTTTATGCCGAAATAGACATAGAGGCTTATGAGGCATTGGGATTTATCTTCCCCGACTTGCCTTCTTTAGCAGGAGAATGTTTTTATCTAAAGGCAGAAGGTTTAATAAGGAAGAGAGGCAAAGAATGGATGATTTATTGCTGACATTGGCTAAAATCAAGAGTAAAGTATGGGGTGTTTTACCTAATTTTATCTTTACGCCCAAAATTGAGCAGGCTATGTTAGAGATATGCCAAACCCAACTAGCCAAAGCCCTCACTGACCTCAAGGCAGAGATAGAGAAGTTAAGGGGGAAGAACCCATATCGTAAGAAAGGAATTGGGGCATTAGAAAAAGTCTTACTTGAAAAGCCTGCTTTAATCTATGATAAAGCCATACAGGATATGAAAAAGCTACTGGAGGAGAAGTGAAAGAGGCAGATACAAAGAGAACTATCGCTGATTACTTAGAAGTAGGGATGGCTCAAGGCAAATGGTATGCCGATAGGCTTAATTCAGGAGAAGTGATAGAGGTTAGAGGGAATACCAGACGGCGTGTAAAATTGTGCCGAACGGGAACAGCGGATTTCTTTGTGCTGAAGGGTAGAGAGGCATTTTTGGGTGCAAGGTTGGAGAGTGTTATATTCCTAGAAGTCAAAGGCGACAAGGGTATGCAACGCCAAGAGCAAAAAGACTTTCAAACCTTAATTGAGGCTCAAGGTGCTGAATACTATGTGGTGCGGTCAGTAGAAGAAGTCCAAGAGATATTCACAAAATAGGAGGGTAAAATGTCAGAATTAAGGGAAGATACAAGGCAACAAATCAAACTGGTATTAAAGGAAATTCCTGCTCATATAGCGAAGTTAGAGGTTTACGATTATAGTTATTACATTGATAAAATCCTCTCTATAGAAAATTTAACCATTGTGGATAGAGAGGCTGAGTTACCCAAAGCTGTTTGGAATATGCCCCTTGAGATGAGGGATAGGAAAGTTCAACAAGATATGCTCAAGGAAGGCTGGATTAAGGAAATTAAGACTTGACATCTACCTTTACTTATGATAGTATGAGATTAGCCTGCTGGGAAAGGCGTAGCCAGAAGGTGAAGCATTCTTTCGAGATGCAACCGAGCAGACTTCAAGATGAACCGCGAAGGTTTAGCTTAAAGGAAAGGCTTCCAGCAGATTCCGAGCCGAGCAGGATAGGTCGTGGTGGGTGAACCACCTGCGTGCCGAGTTGAGATAAACCCACTACTCGGATTGACAGTAGCTCCGCTGATTAGGAAACGAACAAGCGAGGGTAGCTGGAGTAGGCTCGGAATAACCTTGCTGGAGTGAGAGTAGATGAGCATAATTGCCGTAGGGTAGCTCCAGTAAGAACCTTGCCAGCTACCCATTAGGGAGGGGAGAATGTGCAGTGGAAACCAACCCTGCACTAGCTGGCAGGCTGAGGCTCTAGTGGGGGTGAGAAAGGCGACTAATTTCTTAAATGGTGAAGGGTAGCCCTACCAGCCCCCTGCTAGAGCAATGGAGAGTGTAATGCAAAGGTATCATATTGGAAGAAAAATAACTAAAGCCGAAGCGATAGTAGAAATCGCCAAGAACCACGATAGCTTAACGGAAGAAGAAGTGGGTGCTTTCTTCAATGTGAGTAAGCAATACGTGAGTCAATTGCTGATAGAAAATAGAAAGGAGAAGGGGGACAATGGAAACAGAGATTAGAGAGTATGGGGATGGCAAGACTATAGCTCTCTACACCGAAAATACCAAGATATGGCGAGCCTTACGAGATTTAAGTAAGTGTTTTAAAACCGTTAGATATGAACAAGAGCAAAAGAAAGAAGATATATTGGTTGGTATTGACCTCTATTTCCCCAAGAAATATCAAAAATGGCTGGAAAGGAAACTTGAAAGTTTGGGTGTCCCAGTTTGAACCATTTTTCAGATATGGAACTTTTGCTCAAATGCCCAATGAGGTGGCTAAAAGTTCAAATGTGGTGGTGGATAACTACTCATTAAATTCAGATATAATAAGGAGGGTAAAATAATGAAGGTAGAACGGGGAACAGTAGAAAAATTTGAGCCAGTTATTATCACACTTGGAAGTGAGGAGGAGGCAGAGCTTTTGTGGCACTTTCTCAATTGCACTAATGATACTCTTAAGCTAATCCTTGAGAAAGAATACAATGAAAGTCTAGAGGAATTACACGAAGCTATGTGGGAAGAATTTAGCGATGTTTATAATCCTAATGGTCATAGAGATTGTTAAATGCCATCCCGTCTAAGATGCGCTAACTATAACGAGTGTGCTGAACTTATCTATCCTGAAAACCCAGAGGCAGGAAGCTCTAAAATGAGGTGCTTATGTGATGGCTGTTATGCTTATGCGTATCCTAAAGATATACCTCAACCTAGAGAAAAACCCGTTTCTAATAATGCTATAAATGAGCTTAAATGTAAATTCGTTTATCTCCAAAATAAGATAAACTCCCATATAGACGCTTCCAAGAGAAAGCGTAAGTCCTTGAAGGAATTTGATTAGGATTTACTATAGTTACATAATTACTCTAGTTTCAAAGTAGATACGAAGTTAGTTACAACAGATACAAAATAATAGTTACAATAGTTACAAAGGATTATAAATGGCTGAGATAACAATAGAAAATGTCAGAGGGTTTCTCAGGCCTTATGAGGGGCAGAAGATAACAATCGGTGAATTAAGGCGTGAGCTAAAGATAGAGTCAGAGGATAAATCCTTTGATGGTATCAGAGTTATTATGTTCCGCCTTGTTGTGGATGGTGTTATCAAGAACACGGGCAGGAGGGGGGAATATAAAGTTATCAAGCAGGTAAAACCTGTGCCTATATTTAGTGTTCAGCGAGAAATAAGACCACCATTTAATTTGATATTCCCCAAAGACTTTGATACTGGTATGGAGTTCTCCTTTGCCGATAGTGTAGTGATAAGAGAAGGTGATTGTATTCTTTTGGCGGGACAAAGTAATTGGGGTAAGACCTGTTTAGCAATGAATTTCTTGGGGGAAAATATAGACCAGCATCCTGTTCTTTTGGGCAATGAATTTACAAGTGGCGATGAGCCTACGCCTAGATTTCTCAACCGCCTTGGTGCTATGGATTGGGTAGAGTGGACTAACAGTGATGGGATGGACAAGTTTACATTACTACCTGTTTATGAGGATTTTGCCGAGAATATTATAAAAGATAAGATAAACATTATGGACTGGATTAACTTGCCTGGAGAGTATTATATGATAAGCCCTATTATGGAAGGAATAAAAAGAGCGGTGGGCAAGAAGGGAATAGCGGTTGTGGTCTTACAGAAGAACCCTGGTCTGGATTATGCACGGGGCGGCAATCCATCTAAGGACTTTGCTGACCTTGAGCTTTTGATAGATAGGCACAATGCTACTGAAAGCCGTATCACAGTTGGGAAGTGTAAGGAAAGCACAGCATCAGTATCGGGGCGTAGCTGGGCATTTGGGATTTCTAAAGGAGTGAAGCTCAAAAATATCAGAGAGGTGAAGAGGTGCAAGTATTGTTATGGGAAGGGTTATACCCCACGAGGTTCTTGCGATAATTGTGTTGGCGGTTGGGTTGATGTATAATGAGTAAGATAAAATGAAGTGCTGTTTTATACAAGAGATTTGCCAACATTACTTGACTGGGGATAACAAACCTAATAACCACGATGTCAGGAATAAATATCCTTGTAAGCGTTGGTTGGCAATGGATTGTGAGAAGATGCTGTTACTTGCTGAATTAGGGGAATATGCTGCAGGCAAAGTTATGGTGTGCAATTTAGCTAAAATAAAGCGGATAAAGGAGGCAATGAAATGAAACTAATTAGGCGTATCATCTATAAATTGTTTCAGGAACACTCATCACTTCAGGGGTATGTGGCCCACACTCCACACGGAGTAATAAATGTCGTGCTGGCAATGGAAATATGTTGGAGTATAGCTCTGCTCTTTGGTGTCGGCTTTCTAGTGTTTCAATACTGGCAGAAATATGCGGGACATCCAGTAGATGCCAATGATGTAGGTGGATGGCTGCTTGGTATGTCTATTACTGGATTGGCATATTGGTTCTGGGGGTGAATGTGAAGCCTTACTATCAGGATAACTATGTAACCATATATCACGGGGATTGCAGGGAGATACTGCCCGAATTGCCGAAGGTAGACTTGGTGCTGACTGACCCGCCTTATGGAATAGGTTTTGAGTATATATCTTATGATGACACCTATGAAAATTGGGTAGAGTTAATGAATTTCATTATTCCTTATTGTAAAAGTCTCGCCCAAATGTCAATTATCTCAGGTCGTACCAAAAACTTACCCTTCTTTTATCAAAACTTCCCACCTGATTGGATTATCTGTTGGTATAAGGGTTCAGTAAGCCATCAAAGCCCTATAGGCTTTTCAGTGTGGGAGCCATTAGTAGTCTATGGTAAACCCATAAAAAGAACTATGGAAGATTATGTATTTTGTAGCCCAATATCCTTTAATGGTAAACATCCCTGCCCCAAGCCCGAAGGTTGGGCATTAAAACTTATATCAAAAGCTACGCAAGTAAATGACCTAATCTTAGACCCCTTTCTTGGTTCGGGGACAACCGCCTATTGTGCCAAGAAGCTTAACCGCAAGTGTATAGGCATAGAGATAGAAGAGAAGTATTGTGAGATTGCCGCTAAGAGATGCTCGCAGGGAGTTATGGAGCTAAGGGTATGAAACGATGCCCTCTGCTTTTTTTAAATGGAGTTCCTGATAGTGAGGTAGCTGATTTCCTAGATGGGGAGCATAAAATACAATGGGTGGTAGATATATGCCTTGAATGTCCTCTGGGGAAACGTTGCGTGTTTGATAGTCCTGGAAGAGTGTCTAAAGTTGATAGGAAGGCATTAGAGGATTACTATCAAGAAAAGCTACATAAGTAGGCGACCAAGTGAGAAGCAGAAAGCGGAACTGGCTCTCCGAACAAGGCTTAAAAAAGAGATAATGGAAGAGCAGTTGCGGGTGATAGGCTATGTATTCTGCCAGAAGTGTGGTGGTCAGCCTGATTTTAGGGGCATTCAATTGTGCCACGAAATACCATTAAGTCAGGGAGGATTAACAGATACCGATAACTGTTATCTGGGCTGTGGTCATTGTCACTTTACGATAAATCACCACCTAATTGAAAAGTAATGGGAGGCTAAAGATGAGTTGGATAAATAATAGACCTGATAATTGGGATAATCCCTATCAAACAGATTATGACCCAGAGTTTTATGATGTTCACTATGCGTTTGAGGCTGGCGCTAATGCTATGTGTAAGGCGAAAGAGGAAGCACGCCGTCCTGTTAAAGAGGTCAGGCTAAAGTTAATTGAAGTGGATTTTGGGGATATGTCTATGTCTGAATTTGTAGATTGGATGTATAGAGAAGATGAACGCTAAGGAGGCGACACTTGGTGTTTGATAGTGATAACAAGGTAATAATATCTACTTTGAATGAAGCTGAAGCAAGTGCCTTTATCAAGTTCTTACAATCAGAGATATTAAGACACAAAAGAGATATAAAAGATGCTGAGTATTTGATTGAAGTGGTTGAAAGGCAAATAAATGAACAAAACGCAAATAGTAACTAAAGTTGCCGATGATGACTACTTACGGCTAATGAGGATAATGGCTCGTGAGACTTACGATTGTTGCGACCATAGAAGTAAACCGATTGAGAGATGTTCTAAAAAGAAGTTATGTTATGAAGAAGGTATTGTAGATTGGCACTTCAGGGCGATGGCGAGCTTAAATTAGCTATTAGTATTATGAATTCATTAAGGCTAATTTCGTCTTCCACTAAATCTTGGCATTGTCTCAAAAGTTCCTGATATTTTTCTAGGGCTTCGGTGTGAGATGGCATAGGTTGGAATGGAGCAACTTTACCACAGTCGGAGCAAACTAATTGCCCATCCTTAAATTCCCAATGTCCACCACAGGCACAAGCCATACTGTCGCTCTCCTTAGGCACTAAATAGCCCCCAAATACCAGCACCCAATACTCCACTACCAGCCAAAAACGCTACCAATATCCAAAACTTTTGGGATAACTTATTGTGCTTTTTATTCAAAGAGTCTTGGTTTTCCCTCATATCCCTTATCTCTCTCACCAAGCCACCGTCTTCTGTATTAGGCACACCCAAAAGCACAGTTTTAATCTCAATTACATCAATTTTAATATCAACTGTATCATCGCTGATTTGTTTTAATTGCTCTTCTAATTTAGGCATTAGTTACTCCTTAACTTAGTGTTACTTCTTGCAATACAATTCGGTATTCTTCTTCGGGATTTCTACCTGCTTCTGATTTAGTTACTTTAGAATATGGGTCTACCGAGAGAAATCTAACAGTCTTGGTATCACCGTTAATATCACGAAAGCCCACAGGATAGGTCTCTGTGTTTTTAGCATAATTCAACGTTGTTCTGATGACTTTAGCATCTGACGTCAATTCGCTTCCGTCTTTGCACAGTAAATTATCGGCACTCTTGACCAAGCAGTAGATAAGGTTTCGCCTTGAAGGGTATAGGATAGCACGGCAGTCGTAGTCTAATAGAATTGGTGTTGAAGCCGTAGAATCAGTAACCCCTTCAAATTTGAACTGTATAGTTGTTGAGACTGGATTGTTTGAATCTGCGTCAACGGGGATATACCCACTTGTAATCGGTGATGTTTTGAATTTGTCAGTTGGATTGATTTCCCTCCAAGCTGCCTGCCCTAGCCTCTTATAGTAAGCCTTCCAATAGACAGTAGAAGATGTGCCACTCATTTTTAATATAAGTTTAATAAATGCCTTGTTATCCCCCTTGAAGCCAATGTCAAGTTTCGGTGTAATAAAATATCCCCCAGTCTGGAAACTCTTATTAGTATCATTAGCAGGGTCTCCATAGCCAGCGGGTAGGGGTATGTAAAATATACTGTTAGCTGAATTGGTTGAGCCTATCCACAATCGTCTTTGATATATACTAGAAACAAAAGCCATATTGCAGTCAGTCATAGCGACTTGGGCTATGGCATGCCACACCCAGCTTGTCGTGCCTCTTATTGTCTCAAGTCTACCTGCCAGAACCTCCACCTTATCTGCGGTAGCACTATCTAAAATAGCAAACAACCACTGCTCATCACCAGCTACGGCTCTCACATAGCCGTCATAGTCTCCTAGAGAAGCACAGAATTTGGCAGGGTCTCGCCAAGTAATCGTTCCACTATCATATTCCACTAAACTTTGAGTGCCATAAGGCATATAGACTTTTTCCCGCCAGCTTGTAGAGTTCTTGCCCCCAATAGAAGATGCTAAATGTTTGGTATCATCTACTAGAACTTGAACATTGGAGCTTGTGTCTAAATAGAAGGGTCTGTCCTCTTTCATAATGTGTAGTGTGTTTTGAGAGGAAACTAAATCAGTAATGTTATAAATAGAGCTATCCGCTATCTTGGCAGTTGACCAAGCACTAGCAGCGAAAGGTGAGGTGGCAGATTTTAATTCATTGGGCTTTAATCCCTTCCATAACAAGGGTGCTGTGGCATTTACTGTTTTCAGGAAGTGGGCAAAGCCGTCTGATTCGGTGGTCTTGGTAAAGTTCTCGCCACTATCCATTCTCTGGATTAAATCCTCAACTATTATATCATCAATGTGAATGGTGCAAGCCCCTATATCTGTGGACAGTAAATACATATAGTTACCACCAGCGGGCCCAGTGGCGGGAAATTTGAGATATACTCTTGTCCACACCCCAGCACTTAAAGCAGGTATATCTAATGTTGGAGCTGAAAGAAATTTGAGCTGTAAATTGGCAGCAGCGGTGTCTATACTACATTTTATCCATAACTTAACACCATCATAAGCTGATAAACTAGGAAACGCTATGTAGGCAACTGTGCCTGCGGTAAAGGCATCAGCAACTACAAATTTGTTACTATAAGTCCCCACCTTTTTATCCCCAGAATCAAGGCTAGCAGTTACATCACTACCAGCAGTCCAAGCAGTCTCGCAGTCTGAGACAACCGTAGTTCCCTCAAAGCCTACATACATAAACCCATCAGCAAAGGGTTCTAATGCACTTATGGGTGAGGTGAAGGTGGTAACATTGGTAATAGAAGCACCATTGGCGTGCACCTGATTGAGTTTAACTCCACAACCGATATATTGAACACCATTAAAACTGGCTTGGCAGGTTGGAGCACCAGATGTAGCTGGGAGAGCAAGCCCAGTCGCTGCATATGAAAGCATTGCCTGTCCCCTAAATCTTAAATCGCAATTAACTGATGAATTGTATCGGTAAGGGTCAGAGGAGTCGTAAATATCAAGCCCGATACCAGAGCGGAAGTCATCCTGTATAAAGGGTGGTAGTTCCTTATTAGGATTAGACTGCCCTCTTATCGGGTCGGCTATGTAGTCATCATCGGAGGTAAGATAAACGGGAGCACCGTTCTTATCCTTAACCAGTATAAGACCAATAACTTCATCCGACTGATTAACAATTCCGATGTCGTGCTTTAAAAAACTATAATCTCCGCTCATTGCAGTGCCCTCAATTTCATACTCATACGAGGCGTTACCATTCGTAGTTGCGGTAGAAGTCTGTAATATTTAGATAGCCACTTAACAGAAGACCTTTCTATCCTTGAAACATCCCTACTGGAAGGAACATCCTCTTCCATTTCAAACAGTAAGTAAGCAGCATAAGCAATTAAAAGGTTCAACCTTTCCCCGTCTAGTGTGATGGTGTCGGTATCGGATGTTAAAGTTTCTAGTTGGTGATAGCCTATAAGGCGTATCTGAGTTTTGGTAGAATATACTGGTAAGCGAAGATACTTGTATGTGCCATCATCTATTATCTCGTATCCATAAACTTCTTCCCAGTATCTAGGGTGTAGGTCGTCACATATATCATCAGAGTAACCAGAGGTTTGAACCTTAACTTGTGACACAAAGCCATCTTGAAAGTCGGAAGGTAAAAGGTATTCCTGTATGTCTCTTCCTGTAACTCTGGGCTGGTCAAAGTAGACATTCTGGGCAGTAGTGAGAACCCTTAATCTAAATTGAATTTGAACTATATCATCGGGGATTGCTTGGTCTTCTATCTCCAATAAGGTAAACTGTCCCTTTAAGCAGGTAGTGGTTGAATTGGCACTGGCACTTGCTCCAGCAGAAGTAGTCCATTGAATAGTAAGGAAGGCATCGTTGGCGGCGTCTACGGGATATGCCCAACATTTAAAATCTATGGTCTTACCCATTAAATCTAATAGTCTGGGATAGTCTGTTGAGTCAATGTATAGGACATCATTAGCCCCGCTTCCCGTTACCTTAGCTGAACTTGACCCTCTCCGCACATAATCGCCATCGGTAGTTTTCAAGAGCGTTCCCGTAGGCTCGGTGTAAATATCAAGCAAGGCGGTGGTAGACCAGTTGAATGGGGGTAGAATATTCCCAGTAATCAAGTCGGTGTTATCTAAATATCTAAATAAGTTAGGGTATATCTGCTCAATAGCGTTCTTAATAGCATCTGTATAGTTATCAGCATAGACCTGATTTTTATCACCGATGGCGGTCTGTAATTTCTGCCTTAAAACAAGTAAAGTTGTCGTTCCCATTAAATCACCTCACACATTTTACCCTAAAAAAACATTCCCAAGTATTACCAGTAGTGGCAAACTGAACTTCTACTCTATACGAGTGGTCTACAGTTAAGCTATCAAGTGGTTTGAGTGTTATCACATCACCACTATCGGAGTGTGCCCCAGTGGACATAACAGTATCTGTTACAACTTCATCAACACTTTCATCATAAACCACAACCGTGCCTACTGTTGGGCTTGAAGCCCAGTTGGTAGTGGTTATCTCGTAAGGGTGGCTTTCGTTACTTGTTTGATACTTTGTGCCCTCTGCAACTTCTAATTCATCTCTCATTTCATTCTCTCTTTTTAAGGGTTAAATTTAAAGACCTACTTTTTAATGTTAGTGCTACACTCCTCGGTTCTAGGGTTAAAGCCACAGACCTTGACCTTAGCGTTAAATTTATCCAGTGCATCGCTGCGTGAATTGCGTCTGATATTGCTACAGTATCAGCAATTGACCTAAAAAACTCAGACACCTTTGAAAAGCTATCAACTATGGTAACTGTGTCAGTGATTGCTCTGAAGAACCCCGACACCTTTGAGAAACTATCACTTACACTTACCGTATCACTAATTGACCTGATAAATGTAGATACTTTTGAGAAACTATCGGCAAGGGCTACGGTATCGGTTTTGAATACACCAATAGCTTTGGTAGTTATAGCATCGGCTATTGCTATGGTTTCGGTAAAGACCTTCCCTGGACATTTGCTTATACTATCTACTATTGCTATGGTATCAGCCTTGACTATACTAATTGTTTTGGCTATGCTATCCGTTATAGTTACTGTGTCGGCAATGGTTCTGATAAATGTAGATACCTTTGAAAATATGTCAACTATTGCTACGGTTTCAGTTCTGAATATACCGATTGTTTTGGTAGTTATTGTATCAGTTATGACAAATCCAATCCGTGATTCCTCACTCCCAAAATCCAGCAAATCATCTCTTTCACTCTCGTAGCTAGCTTTTATCCAAGCAGCACCTCTATCCGTAGACGAAATACGAACTTCATCAAGAAGACCATTAAACCAATTACCTGGGGCACCCCAGATTGCCCCAATCGCTGAAACCCTAGCTAGAGTATCAATGTCATAAAGTGTTTCTGCTGCCGTATCTACAGAACCACCATCTATATATAGTGTTGACAGGCTCCCATCATTCACCAAAACTACATGATGCCAACCATCATCATTGACTACTCCAGACTCTACATAGTTGGCACTGCTACCATCAGCAATCGCAGCAATTTTTCCTACTGTTTTCCAACCTA
>SDBU01009045.1_pt1 | contig 11235 bp, 9 predicted proteins | sample 2277071 | NCBI WGS metagenome assembly SDBU01 (sample SAMN10397929, study PRJNA504765) | marine sediment metagenome | isolation source: marine sediment core GS08_GC12, 126 cmbsf | place: Arctic Ocean: Gakkel Ridge, Loki's castle | collected 2008 | reverse complement strand
GGGCGTTCACGTCCCCGTCGTAGCCGTACTCCCGTGCATTGGCTGCTCGCTGTGCGTATCCGTCGAGGGTCGTATCCCAGCGCACAGTCCGTTGGGCAATCCGGGGTTGCCTCGGTAGTGGGGGGATAGAAGTCCCGTACAGTAGATACAGAGCCTCTAGTTCGGGGGCTAATTCGGTCACTCACGTCACTCTCCTTTGCTCCATTGTACCGAGGTCGGAACACACAGTCAACCACGCCCACGCCAACAGGTGAGGCAGGGGGAGGACGATCGTCCACCATACCCCCGTGCTGCCGGCGAGGATCATCAAGGCCAGGGCGTAGGCCAGCAGATTGACGCACAGAAACACCGCGGTTCGCGTTCGCCCCGTGGGGCGCAGCAGCGGAATCCGGCGTTTGGGCATATTCTCACCCGCCCCCGTGCCAGTCGCCGCGCCGGTCATGGGTGGACCCCCACGTGAATGCCGACCGCCCCGTTCGCCATCCGCTGCGCCGTGTGGACGTCGGTCAGCCCGGCGTCCGCGAGCATCTGCCGCAACTGCTCGAAGGGGTAGTAGCTGTCGACGCTGGCGGCGAGGTACCCGTACGACCCGCCCCCGTCGCCGGTAATCAGCCGTCCGGTCACCGGGATCACGTGACGGATGAACCACCGGCTGAGCCGGCTCAGCAACAGCCCGGTTGGCGGGCTGAACTCCAGCACCACCACCCGCCCGCCGGGACGAAGCACCCGCACAAGTTCGGCGATGCCCGCGGCCGCGTCGGTAAGGTTCCGCAGGCCGAAACCGATCGACACCACGTCGAAACTGCCGGCGGGAAACGGCAAGGCCATGGCGTCGGCCTCGACCCATTCGATCCCCCTGCTGCCGACATGGCCGCGGGCCACCGCCAGCATCTCGTCGGCGAAGTCCAGCCCCACCACCCGCCCGGTCGACGCACGCCGGAAGGCCCGAGTTAGCGCGCCGGTGCCGCAGGCCACGTCGAGGACGTCGTCGCCGCCCCGGACCCCCACCGCCCGCACGGCCGCCCGCCGCCAGGCCGCGTCGCGCCCGAGGGTGTGAATCCAGTTGGCCTGGTCGTACCGCCGGGCGATCCGCGAGAAGACCGCCCGCACCCGCTCGGCCTTGTCGGCCACGGCGTGCGGGGCTCGCAGCGCGTCGCGCGTCCAGTTCAACGCGCCCGGCTCACAATGGGCAGGTTCGCTCATGGCGCTGCATAACGACCGGACCCATGCCGGCCGCGAAGATGCCGTCCTTTCCTGTCATCCAGCCGGTGCATTGTAGGCTGCCGCCTCGAGACGATGCAATCCCCACGTGGCCCCGGCGCCGAGGCCGGGCCCTTTACCCCACGGTGATCCAGATCGGGGAACTCCAGGCCATGTGCCGGTCGGCCTGGAAAACGCGAAGCGTGTAGAAATGCTCCCCGGCGGGAACGGGCAGCTTCTTCTGGGCCGTCAGGCTGCGGCCGGTTTTGCCCTTGCCGCCCGGGAACAGGTGGACCACCTCGCCGTCGCCCAGCAACTCGATGTTCCGGATGGCCTCGGTGCCGCGGCAGCGGACCTTGAAGGTCACCTTCGCCTCGCCGCCGGCCGGGTCGATCCGGAAGCCGTCGCCCATGAAGTGCCCGTCGGCCCAGAAGACCAGTTCTATCCGGTCGCTGGCGGCGTAGCAGTGGCGCCGGCGCAGGGCGTCGAGGATGTCCGCTCTGGTGTTTCGCACCGCCCACACCCCGGCGAACGCCCCGCCGGTGGACAGGTGATCGCTGGAGGCCACCACGCCGAGCTTCAGTCCACCCCGCCAACCGGCCAGCACGGTGCTGTCGGCCGTTGGCGTGTTGCCGGCCTGGCGCCACGGCGTCGGGGGGGCCGGGGCGTCGGGCGATTCGAAACTGCTGCGGTACGGCTGGTAAACCTCCACCACCGGGGCGAGGGCCTCGTCGTGCCCGTCCCACCGGTAGGGATGATCCGGGTCGCCGGTGTGATGCGGTATCACCAGCACCTCGGCCGGATCGAGTTGGCCGAACAGGTCCGCCCGGCTGTCCGCCCGGGGGATCGGCAGGGCATCGCCCCCGGCGAGGACGACCATGTGGCCTCCCCCGTCGCCGAAGTTGGCCTCGCAGGCGCAGAAGGCGGTGAAGACCCCCGGCAAGTTAACCGCGTTGGCCTCATCGTGCACGTCGGCCAGCGCATCGGGGGTGCTAAGGTACATGGCATGATCGGTCACCGCGAGGAAGTCCAGGTCGGCCGCGGCCATGGCGTAGCGGTAGGCGTCACGGGGGGAGCCCTCCAGCCACCAGCGGCAGTCCGAAACGTTGCTGTGGCGGTGCAGGTCGCCCCAGAGCAGCTTCGGCGAGCCGTGGCGCCGCTCCAAGACCGCCCGCCTGGGCGCCGAGGAGGCCTGGAAGTTCGACAGGTCCATCGCGCGGTAGTGGGCCCCCTTCGGCCGGCCGGGATCGGCCACCGCGGGCAGGGCCACCACATGGGCGCGGTGATCGGCCCGGTCGCGCTGAATGTAGCCGGCCAGCACGCCCCCGTCGCCGTCCCGCGCCAGCACGGCCGGACTGTCGCTGAGGGCCCCGCTGTCGGGCAGGATGATCGGCGGGGACCACCGCCCGGCGCTGAGGCAGGTGGCCGCCAGCACGTACCCGGCCGTCGGGTCGGCCTGCTCCAGCGAGTCGATCTGGCGGCAGAGCAGCCAGATACCCGCCTCCCCGTCGCCGGCAAGAGCGGGGCCCGACCGACTGGGCGACGGGCGGCCGGCCTTCAGCGCGTCGTTGGGTTCCTCCGCGGCCGGGGCGATGCCCTTGGGGCCGATCAGGGCCGCGCGGAGATCACGCCGGGCGTGCAGGTAATTCCCGGCGGCCATCTTCCCGCGGCTGTCGCGAAGGACCGCGTTGCGCTCGCCCCATCCGGGGGGGGCCTGCTCGTACACCACGAAGCTGCGCTCGGCGTCCAGCGCGAGGATCGCCGGGTTGGCCAGCAGCGAATCGGACAGCGCGACGTCCGCCTGGGGCTCTCGCCGGCTCACCTTCGCCTCGGCGTCGACTTCCCGCATGAAGACCCCGTACTCCCCGTCGACCCTCGCGTCCCACACCACCCGCACCCCGTGACCGAAGCGGCAGGCGGCGGGGGCGAAACAGCACCCGTCCCCGTCGCTGATGCGCTGCGGGAACGCCCAGCGTCCGGCGGTGAACCAGGTGACGAAGATGTGGCCTCTGCCGGTGGAGTTGTTCTGGAACACGCACCACGGGCGGCCCAGTTCATCGCGGGTGACGGCCGGGGACAAGTCGCTGCCGAAGAGCGTCGACACCAGCGTGGGCGCCGACCACCGCCCGCCGGCGTGGCGAACGGCGAAGTGCAGCTTGACGCCGCCGGGGCCGTATTGGTTCCACAGCGCCACCAACCGGTCCTGCTCATCGCGGCAAAGGCACACGTCGAGGATCGCACGCGCGGTGACCACCAGCGGGCCCGGCTCGGCCTCGGCGTGACCGTCCAACGAGCCGACACGCAGGCGGGCCCGCCCCGGTTCGGCCGTCACGGTGGCCACGTACAGCCGTCCGCCCGGGCCCACGGCCAGGGCACAGCGGCGGGCCCGTGTGCTCCACAGTATTTCCAGTTGTCCCATGAGTCTGTTGCATTCCTCTTGCCGGCCGTTGAGCCAAGAAACACCTGAGCGCAAGTGGGTTATTCTCGCCAACAGAATCCCCAACGCAAGACCCCACCGACGATATCGCCGCCATCACAGCCGTGGAAATGGCCGTGCGCGTGTTAGTATCTTGAGAATTCCGGTTTTTCCGCCTCCGCCGGAGCCGGACAGCCCCCGCTCAATCCCGTGGCCAACGGAAACATGGCGCCCTTGGACGTAAGCGATAAGTAACTATATTTCAAACGGTTACAGCTACTACCGGAGGCCGTCTCCGCCACTGTTTTCCGGGCGTTGGCCCTCGCGAGACTCGATGTGAAAAAGGCGGGGAAACCGTGAGAAGCTTCCTTGACGTGGAGGTGCGGCTTTGCTACACTCCATGCGCCTGGGATTGGCTTTCGGGCGTGCGTCTACTAGGGACGGTTGAGTGTTCCGCCATATCTATGACGCACTTTACGGCAAAGGATTGCCGGCTCTATCGCATCCGGGGGGTGTGTTTCCGGGTGTGAGCCGGGGTTCTGATGTGTTTCCGAGCGTGGTAAGTTCGCGCCGGTTGAATTGCCCTGGTGTCCAAGGGGATAATTGTTGCGGTCGGGCACGGGCGATTGGGGCCGCCGCTACTGACGAAATAGACCGGGAGGTACACGATGAAGCTGTGCATACGAATCAGCAGTTGTGAACGAGGCGGGTACATCGCCACTTGCCCCTCGCTGCCAGGTTGCGTGACACGAGGCAAGACGCCGGAGCAGGCTCGCGAGAACATGAATGAGGCGATCCGCGGCTATCTGGCCAGCATTAGCGATTTCGTCCCCGAGAAGATTGCCGACGAGGTGATTGTCGAGGTCTGATCGTATCTGCCCCCAACTGACGTGACTCGGACGGCGGTTTGCGCCGTCTTTTTTTTTGCCGAGAATTCGCGGATTCCAGGTTCCCCCACCCACCCGGACGGGTCGAGCTTGACACGGCGGTCGCCCGCGGCGATGATGGGCCGGCCCGGTCGGGGGAAACGTACGGAGCCCCCGTCACGTCGGCGAACGGCACGTTCAGTCGATGCGGAACGAGGTATGATGTTAGAGAAGGTTTACCAGGACAGGCTCGATAAGCTCGAGAAGATCAAGGCGTTGGGCGTGGCCCCCTACGGCGGGCGCCACGACTCGGCCGAGGCGATCGCCGCGGTGCTGGGGCGTTTCGTCGAGGGCGACCAGGAGCAATCCGCCAACATCTGCGGGCGGCTGGTGCTGCTTCGGGACATGGGCAAGCTGATCTTCGCCCAACTCCGCGACGAGACGGGCACCATGCAGATCGCCCTTCGCCGCAACGGCTTGGACGAAACCCAGTGGGCCCTGGCGAAGCTGTTGGACCTCGGCGACATCGTAGCGGTCGGCGGGCCCGTGATCAGAACGCGTACCGGGGAGATCACCGTCTTCGCCGAGAGTCTCCTGTTGCAGTGCAAGAGCCTACTGCCGCTGCCGGAGAAGTACCACGGCCTGCAGGACGTGGAGCTGCGGTACCGCCAGCGCTACCTGGACCTGATCGTCAATCCCGACTCGATGGCGACCTTCCGCAAGCGGGTGGCGATCATCCGCCACTTCCGCCGCTATCTGGAGGACCTCGGCTTCCTGGAAGTGGAAACGCCGATGATGCAGAGCCTCTGCGGCGGGGCCGCCGCCCGCCCCTTCAGCACGCACCACAACGCCCTGGGGATCGACCTGTTCCTGCGAATCAGCCCGGAGCTGTACCTCAAGCGGCTGCTGGTGGGAGGGATGGGCAAGGTCTTTGAGATCAACCGCAACTTCCGCAACGAGGGCATCGACTCGACGCATAACCCCGAGTTCACCATGATGGAGTTGTACCAGGCGGGGGCCGACTACCACGTCATGATGGAGCTTACCGAGGGTATGATCGCCTCGGCCGCGGAGATGGTGTGGCGGGAGTACCTCGCCGCCAAGGCCGAGGCGGCCGCCGCCGCGATCCTCGATGCCATTCGCAAGGGCGTCGACGGCGAGCCGCTGGCCGAGATGAAGCAGGCCGCCGCCCCGCTGCAGAAGGCGTATCAGCAGTGGCAAAACGGCAAGACCATCCTGCCGTTCGGCGACCTGGCGATCGACTTCACCGCCCCGTGGCAACGGGCGACGTACGAGGAACTGCTGGGCGAGCACGCCGGGGTATCCCTGCGCGACCCGCAGGCGCTTCGGGCCAAGGCCCGCGAGGTGGGCATCGAGGAATCCAACAAGGCCGACGCGGTGGTGGCCAACCTGTTGTTCGAGGCGCTGGCCGAGCCGCACCTGATCCAGCCGACCTTCGTGATGGATTACCCGGCCGACCTGTGCCCGTTGACGCGCCGCCACCCGGCCGACCCGACGATCGCCCTGCGGTTCGAGGTCTACGCGGCGAACATGGAACTGGCCAACGCCTATACCGAACTGAACGACCCGGCCGTGCAGGAAGCGAACTTCTCCCAGCAGCTCGCCGGGGAGGCCGCCGACGAGACGATGCGCACGATGGACGAGGATTTCCTGCGCGCCCTGCGTCACGGCATGCCGCCGGCCGGCGGGCTGGGGATCGGCATCGACCGCGTCGTCATGCTGCTGACCGGAAAGACCTCCATCCGCGACGTCGTGCTGTTCCCGACGCTCCGCCCGCAGGAGTAGGCCCCCCGGCGGCGGCGACAGCCGGGAACCTGGAAGCGACATGTACAAACTGTTCCTCTGCCTGCGATACCTGCGACGCCGCTACATCGCCCTGGTGGCCATCATCGGCATGGCCCTGTGCGTGGCCATGGTGCTCATCGTCGTCAGCGTGATGAACGGCTTCCTGAACGCGGTCGAAAAGGCCGCCAAGGGAATCATGGGGGACATCATCGTCGACGCCCGCGGCAGTATGCCCTACTACGACGAATTCATCAGGGAGATGAAGCAGAACGTGTCCAGCGTCAAGGCGGCCACGCCGGTGGTGTACACCTACGCGCTGCTTCGGATCGAGCAGGGCCGCACCGACACCGTGCTAGTGGTGGGCACCGACCTTCGCGAGGCGATGGAAGTGACCGACTTCCGCCGGGGGCTGTACCCCGAGGCCCTGAAGCGTTCCCCCGGCTTCCGCGTGCCCGAGGAACTGGCCGAAGAGCTCCTTCGCGACAAGTGGCGGTACAAAGCGTTGGTGGCGCGAGACCGGGACCTGAAAGCCAAACGCGAGCGGGACCTGGATGCCGAACGGAGCAAGCCGGAGGACCAGCAGGACCGCCAGCGTATCGCCGAGCTGGAGGCCGTTATCGATCAGTTGGCCGCCCGGGTGAAGATGTGGATGCGCATCCAGTACGTCCCGGACAAGCCGGGGCTGATCCTGGGTGTGGACCTGGCGGGCACCCGCGATGCCAAGACCGGGCAGTACACTCGTCACGTGGTCATCGGCCAGCAGGCGCAGTTGGTCATGCTGCCGGCCGGGCACATCACGACGTTCACCGAGCCGTTGAAGGCGCAGTTCACCATCGTCGGCGACGCGCGGTCGGGGGTGTACCAGATCGACAGCCTCCACGTGTACGTCGATTTCAAGGTCCTCCAGGAGAAGCTGAACATGGACGGGGGCGGCGTGGGCCAGCCGCTGTGCTCGCAGATTCAGGTGAAAGTGGCCGACGGAGGCGACGACGAGGAGGCCTTGCTCGCCACGGCCGATGCCATCCGCGTGGTGTGGAACAATCTGGCCGATGAGAAGGGCATGCCCCGGCACCTGGCGAACATCCAGACCTGGCGACAGCGGCAGGCGCTGTACCTCGGCCCCATCGAGAAACAACGCGACCTGACGACGATCATGTTCGGCATCATCTCCCTGGTGGCCGTGGCGCTGGTGTTCTCGATCTTCTACATGATGGTCGTGCAAAAGACCAAGGACATCGGCGTGCTCAAGAGCATCGGCGCCTCCAGCGGCGGGGTGGCGGGTATCTTCCTGACCTACGGCGCCGCGGTGGGGCTGGTGGGCAGCATCATCGGGGCGATCATCGGGTACGTCTTCGTGCGGCAGATCAACCCGATCCACGACTGGATCGCCGAGACGTTCAAGTGGCGGATGTTCGACCGCCAGGCGTACATGTTCGACCGGATCCCCAACGAGGTCAGCGGCACGGTGCTCATCGGCGTGATGATCAGCGCGATCCTGGCCGGGGTGCTGGGGGCCCTGCTGCCGGCGCTGCGGGCCGCCCGCATGCAGCCGGTGGAGGCGCTGCGGTATGAGTGAGGCGATCATCCAGGTCAGCGGGCTGCACAAGTCCTACCGCATGGGGCGCAGCCGCCTGCACGTGCTGGCGGGGGTCAGCCTGACCGTCCGGCGGGGGGAGTTCCTCGCCATCGTGGGCGCCTCGGGAAGCGGCAAGAGCACGCTGCTGCACCTGATGGGTCTGCTGGACGCCGCCGAAAAGGGCACCATCCGCATCGAGGGGCGGGAGACCACCGGCCTGCCCGGCCGCACGCGGGCCCGCATGCGGCAGCGCGACATCGGCTTCGTGTTCCAGTTCTACCACCTGCTGGGAGAGCTGAACGTGCTGGAGAACGTCCTGATCGCCCGAATGACCGGCGTCGGCGCCCTCGGCTGGCTCGGGGGGGGGAGGCGCCGGGGGAGGCAGGCGGCGGCCGACCTGCTGGAAAGGCTCGGCTTGGGCGATCGCCTGCGCCACCGCCCCAGCGAGCTGTCCGGCGGGGAACGCCAGCGGGTAGCCATCGCTCGGGCCCTGGTCAACCACCCCAAGGTGCTGCTGGCCGACGAGCCCACCGGCAACCTCGACAGCCATACCGGCGGCGAGATCATGAACGTGCTGAAACGCTTCAACGCCGAGGAAGACCAGACCCTCGTGATGGTCACCCACGACCGCGACCTGGCCGCCCAGGCCGACCGCGTGCTCCATCTGACCGACGGGCGACTGAGCTGATCCGGCTCCTGCCGGCGGCGGCCAGGCGGCCCGAACCATTGTCAGCCCACGGTTTTGCCGATACTATGGCGGGACGGGCTCGGCGGACAGCAGCGGGTGCGGGAGTCGAACTATGAAGGTCTGGATGGACGGCAACCTGGTGGACACCGCCGACGCGGCGATCAACGTGTACGATCACGGCCTGCTGTACGGGGACGGGGTCTTCGAGGGCATCCGCGTGTACCGCGGGAAGGTTTTCAAGGCCGCCGAACACGTCGATCGACTCTTCGACGGGGCCCGGGCCATTCGGCTGACGATCCCGATGGACAAGCCGGCGGTCCTCGAGGCGATGCGACGGACCGTCGAGGCCAACGACCTGACCGACGGGTATATCCGCCTCGTCGTCACCCGCGGGATCGGCGACCTGGGGCTTGACCCCTTCACGTGCTCCCGCGCGGGGGTGTTCATCATCGCCGGCAGCATCCGACTGTACCCCGAGGAGATGTACACCAGCGGCATGAGCGTCATCGTGGCCTCGGTTTCGCGCAACCACCCCAACACCCTGAGCCCGCAGATAAAGAGCCTCAACTACCTCAACAACATCCTGGCCAAGATCGAAGCCATCGACGCCGGCGCGTCCGAGGCGATCATGCTCAACGCCGCCGGGTTGGTGGCCGAGGCCACCGGCGATAATATCTTCCTCGTCCGGCGCGACCGGTTGATCACCCCGCCCGTGAGCGCCGGCATCCTCGAAGGCATCACCCGCAACCTGGTGATGGAACTGGCCACCTCGGCGGGCATCCCCCTCATCGAGGCCGACATCAGCCGTCACGACCTGTACACCGCCCGGGAGTGCTTCCTCACCGGCACCGCCGCCGAGATCATCGGCGTCACCCACATCGACGGCCGAATCGTCGGCGACGGCACCGTCGGCCCCATCACCCACCAACTGACCGACGCCTTCCGCGCCTACGTCGCCCAAGCCTGACACGCGACCCACGAAGTGAACCCGGCGGGCGGCCATCGTTTCCAACACGCGGTGCTCGGGTGCCGTGGGCTGCGGAGCGCAGCGCAGCAACCACGCGGACAACCCCATCCTCAGGATGATACGGGAATGGCAGGCCGGGGCAACGTGGTTGCTCCGCTGCGCTCCGCAGCCCACGGCACCCATGCGCTCCGCAAACCACGGCACCCAACTACGCGGGCGAGCACACGCTCGGGTGCCGTGGGCTGCGGAGCGAAGCGCAGCAACCACGCGGACAACCCCACCGTCAGGATGATACGGGAATGACAGACCGCGGCACTGCGCAGCGCGGCAACGTGGTTGCTCCGCGGCGCTCCGCAAACCACGGCACCCATGCGCTCCGCACCCCACGGCACCCAACTACGGCTGCGGAATGCTCTAACGGAGTTCGGGTTCTGGCATGTGGTCCCAGTCGATGGAGACGGGTCCGGGTTCCTGGAGAATCCAATCGCCCGCGGAGGAGTGCGGCCAGTCTTCAGCCTTCGAGACCAGTCCGCGCCGCACGGGATTGTCGTGGATGTAGGCGATCTTTTCGTGGACGTCCGAGGCGGAGCGCAGATTTCGATCGTACCCCCCGCCGCGCTGCCAGAAGCGATGGGTGATCTTGCCGGACGGCTGCACGTCTGCCATGCGTGTGATGAATCCCGGACTGCGGTCTCTCAGCCAGGCCAACGCCTCGGCTGTGACCGGGCGTTTCAGATGCCACAAGATTGTCCGCATCTTGACGCGTGGCAGAGGCTGGAGGACAAGATGAACGTGCTCGGGCATGACGACGTAGGCGAACAAGTGAAAGAGGCATCGCTGTCGCCCGGCTGTCAGCGCTCGCAAGAACCAGTCGGCCGCGTGCTGTCCAGGGAAGAATGGCTGGCGGCGAAACGTGGAGAATGTCAGGCAGTGGACGTCCCAGTCAATGTCCCTGCTCTGGCGGTGAACTCGCGCCGGCCCCATGGACAGGATGATACGGGAATGGGAGGCCGAAGGCAACGTGGTAGCTCCGCAAACGACGGCACCCAACTACGCGGCCGGGGCGTACGCTCGGGTGCCGTGGGCTGCGGAGCGAAGCGCAGCAACCACGCGGACAACGCCATCGTCAGGGTGATACGGGAGTGGAAGGCCGCGGCCGCAGACCACGGCACCGGACTGGGGTGCCGTGGGCTGCGGAGCGCAGCGCAGCAACCACGCGGACAACCCCATCGTCAGGATGATACGGGAATGCCAGGCGGGGGCAACGTGGTTGCTGCGCTGCGCTACGCAGCCCACGGCACCCAACTGCGGCGCCCAACTGCGGCACCCGACAACGGCACCCGACAACGGCACCCAACTGCCGCCGGGGCGCAAACGCGGCGGGCGGCCATCGTTTCCGGTGACCGCCCGCCGCTGAACGTCAGGTCTGCCTTTTCAGGCAGGCTTCACAGGAGGCTTACTACTTCCTGCGGCGCCTCAGCACCGACAGGCCGCCGAGGCCCAGCAGAACCAGCGTGGCCGGCTCGGGGACCGCGGCGCCGGCCGGCCCGGGGCCGGTCCAGTTGCCCAGCAGCACGGCCAGGTCGTTGTCGTCCACGTCGGTGTCGCCGAGGCTGCCCTCGGTGAAGTTACCCAAAGCCCACGTGGAGATGACCAACGGCTCGCTCTCCCAGTTGCCCAGCAGAATCGCCAGGTCGGTATCGTCGACGAAGCCGT
>SDBU01009044.1_pt1 | contig 11235 bp, 14 predicted proteins | sample 2277071 | NCBI WGS metagenome assembly SDBU01 (sample SAMN10397929, study PRJNA504765) | marine sediment metagenome | isolation source: marine sediment core GS08_GC12, 126 cmbsf | place: Arctic Ocean: Gakkel Ridge, Loki's castle | collected 2008 | reverse complement strand
CATTTCTCTGCCGGGTTACTCACTTCTTTTGCTTCGTCGGCGATATATGCCAATCATGCTCCCCGCAATAACAGGGCCCAAAATATCCCGGTTCACACCCTCTATTCCCGCCGCGCCACAGGGCATGAGATTTTCCAGGGAACATCCACACCCATCACCGAATGTACAGAACAAACCATCGAAGCCGTTGGTCTTCAGGTATGCTTTCACCAGCTCTTTCACTGTCATATTTCAACCTCCGTCCTCCCCGGTTTCGTCATCGGGGCTTTCCTCTTCGTCGGGCTCCATGGCCAGCACCGCCACGGGCAGTGCTTTGTCGCAGGCACACTTCTCGCAGACGGTAATCTCAATCTCTGAGATCAGTTTCGCCATGTCTTCATCCGGGCCCATGATTTGCGCTATAGCGACATGACCATCCATCATCATTTCCAGGCCGGCCTGCCGCTTCACGACATCCAGCAGAACACCGAACCGTCGAATCCTCACCCGCCAGAATAACGGCAGCTGGGCTTCGCCAATCCGCTTATGACACACCGCACACACCGCCGCTTTCCGCAGTTCCTTTTCCTTCACAGTGATCCCTCCTCAAGCAATCCTGCTTTGTCCAGAAAAATTACCATCTCCCACCAGCTCTCAGAGCAGGCGGCTTCCCAGCATTCCTGACAAGACTCAGGCCCCGTGCTATGGATCGGCCACGTTACCTCGCCCGGATCAATCCCCCGCCCGCAATCGGGGCATACCTTTGCTTTCATGGATCCCCCGGGAGCCGCTTGCTTTTTTTGATTGCCGGCCGTCGGAAAATTGGCACCAGGCGGGCGAAAAAGCGGCCGTGGTTGCGCTTTCGCCGGGGGACCTGTATAGATTTGCGTTTTTGGATGTCAAACAGGCCCTGGAGGGTCCTGGGGCTAAAATCGCGCTTTTCTGTTCGATCGTCTTTTTTGTGATTCGTTTCGTTTCCTCCCGTTCCACAAGGGGTCATTCAACCCCGGTATTTTTTAGCTGCTCCGTATCTCAATCGGCATAATCTCTAACTCCCCAATTTTTTAGCAGCCCCGAAATGAAATCCTCATAAGTCCCAACGCCGCTATTTTTTAGCTGCTCCATATCTCAATCGGCATAGTCTCTAACTCCCCGATTTTTTAGCACCTCCGAAATGAAATCCTCATAGGCTCACCGACTAGCCTTTTCTCTTCTCTTCTCGGGCATGAGATCCCCGTCATCCTTTTCGAGCCATTCCTTGATTGTCTGCCGGTCCCAGACATCTTTCCCGCCCACCCGGCCGTCCGGCTTGCCGCCGTTCGGCTGGAGGCCTTTGTTTTTCTTGGCCCGGCAATAGGTCAGAAAATTGTCCCGGAGCTTTCCGGTCGTTCCGCTTCTCTCCCGTCCGCGTTTGGCCTCGCAGGCCTGTCTCAAGGTAAACCACTTCTGCGGAGGCAGGCCGCTATGTCTCTCCAAGAGCTTGTGTATAATGCTGTCGAGCTCGTGATCTTCAAATTCCGCTTTCATGTCGGATCCTCATGCTTTCAAAAAAACAGCCCCCCGAGTGAATTGCGATCACGGGAGGTGTACCACAACCACAGGGGGGACCTTTGAATCTCGATTCATCCGCGCCGGCCAGTGATTTTTTCCTGGGCGTCATCTTGTCGCGGCCGCGCGGCGGGGGCCATGGGCCTGTTCATCCGTTCCTTGATCCTGTCCCGTAATTGCATAAAGGGGGTCGTCTCTGTGATCTCCCGCAGATCCTGAATCAGCCGGGTATGCTCCGCCAGCTGCAGTTCGGCTCCACACCGCTGCACCCTCTCCAGGTTGAAACATCGGATGCAATTACCGGCCCTCTTGAACGTCTGGCAATTGAGGCATTGCCTTTCGCCGATCTCGACCCGCGGCTTTTTTTTGGTTTTCATTCCTTGTCGCCTCATCATCTTCTGAAGATATCCCATTGCTCACCTCTCTGATCCGGAAATAAAAGGCCCTCCGGAGGTGCTGTCCCTGGGAGGGGAACTGGACGCTTCCGGAGGGCCGAGGTCGGTCTCTTTCGGATAGCGGCGCCGGCAGCATTCGGGACAGATACCGTGCGAGATGCCCTCGACGCCCATTCCATCTTTTTCTTCAATGAATCGCTTGCAGTCCATGCAGATGACTTTCATCGATCTACTGGCCGCCCACAGACCCACGGCAAGCATGAGTTATGGGCTTTGATCCTTCTCTGCTCTGTTTTAATTGAAAAACAATCTGATTGCTGATTGACCGCTCCATCTTTTTCGATTCTTTGACAATTTGCTTATAGAGCTCTGCAGGCAATCTCACAGATATTTGTACTGAATCCTTTGCCATTTGCCCCCCCTCGTCATTGAAATGGGTTAGTTGGGGTTATTATAGATCATACGCAATCTTTTTTGTAAAGGGGTTTCGGGAAAAAGTTTTCGTTTTCTTTTAATTGGAAAGTATCGAGTTTTTTAGCAGTCCCGAAATGAAACCGTCTCAAGCCCCTGGCCCGGTATTTTTTAGCGGCCCCTTCTGTCTTCCTCGATTCTCCGGACCTCGCCCACCAGGTAGTCCGGCTCCAGGTGCGTATAGTCATTAGTGGTTTTTTCATCCGAATGGCCGACCATGGCCTGAAGTGCATCCAGGGGGATCCCCGCCTGTTTCCACAGGGTGATCCTGGTATGCCGGAGGCTGTGAGGCACAAGGTTCCGGGCCTTCTTATCGATCCCCATCCGGTTGATCATCCGGCCGAACCAGCGGTTGAAATTGCAGACATGAAGGGGTGTCCCATCGTCCCAGCAGATGACCAGGTCCTGGTCCCGGCACGTCAGGACATCCTGGAAATACCTTTGCAGCTCATCCTCGAGTCCGGCCGCCAGAGCGACGAACCGGATTCTATTCAGCTTCGGCAGGCCCACCTCTTTGCCCTTTACCGCCCGCCTTACAATCATGATATGTTTTTCCCAATCAACGTCACGCCATTGCAGGGCAAAGATCTCACTTCTCCGCATCCCCGTCTCGGCTGCCAGCAGAAAAATCATCCGGATTCGATCTTCCGGAAAAACATTATTGTCAAGGTTGAACATCTGATCGAGCTCTTCCTGGATCAGTATCCCCCGGGGCGCCGGCGCCGTTTTGATGATGCCGATTCCTCCTGTCGGATCCCGGTCGATATCGCCACGATAGAAAGCATATTTCAGAATCGTTTTCAATGTCTTCAGCGCGTAGTTGGCCGGCCCGATCCCCGCCTCCTGGCGGATCCCGCTCCTCCAGTCGAGAATATGGCCGCGCCGGAGATCTATCAGTTTGACCGAAGCAATGGGGTTGCCGAAAATAAAGCGCTCAAGGTGACGCCGCTGTTGCTTCACATGCTCTGCGCCCATCGATTTGTTTTCCGCCAGACGATCGCGGATGAGCGGACAGGTTTCCCGGACATAATAGGGCCTGCAGTATTCGCCCAGGGTGTCGAGATTTGCCGCCAGATGATCCATGAAAGAAACGATGAAAGCAGCGGCCGCGCCCTTTGTCCTGCAGCGCGTGGATCGATCTATATACTTATTTCCGGCCCGGTAGGAAAAATAATAATAGTCTCCGTTTTTTCGTTTCCAGGGAGCGGGGTACTTTTTCACATTGAGCTCTTTCTCATGAAGACAGGCCCGTTTTCAAAAGCCCTCCGAAAATTTGCGGAAACAAGGGAATTCTCGCCGAATCTTACTTGCTTCCCTGTAACGATTTACCTGTCTCCTGCTACGTTCCTACGTGCCTGATAGCTGACTGCGATATGCATGATATAGATCATTTTTCGGGTCATCTTAATGTCTTCTGATTGATATCGTCAATAGGTTTCGGAATTTGTTCCGTCATTTCCTCCGGCAAAAAACCCCGGAACCAACACCTTTTCGCCTATCTTGCCGCGATCAAAATCAGCACCAGAATCACCAGGACGGCCACTCCCCGCTCAATCCATCGACCCCGGCGGATCCGCTGCAATTCGATTTTCAAGTCGATCAAGGAGCTGTCGGATCCGGTCAGTCGCTCCTCCAATAATGTCAACCTCGTCCGCTGCCCCTCCAGCTGTTTTTCTTGACTCTGCAATGATTCGAGCTGCCGCGCTAAGAGCTTCCTCCGCCTTTCGTCGATTGCTTTCTGTCTCCTGCTGGAGCTCTCCAAGGTCTCGATTTGTTTCTCGAAGGAATCTATTTGAATCTGTAAGCTCTTGATTCTCTCGGTGAGTCGCCTGGAAGCCGAGGCTATACGCTCGTTCTCGATCCTCAAGAGCTCCAACAATTCCCCGGAGGACTCGGCTGCCAGCGAGGGCAGAACCGAAAGCAGTAAGGCCAGGAAAAATGCTAAGGTTCGCACCAATCCACCATCCTATGACCAGGCCGAGAATGAGGATCCCGATCGCGCCGGCAATCTTTTTCATCTTCATCCCCCATGCTCTAACCAAGTCTCGATCTCTTCCAGAGCCTCTATATAGTCCTCCCCTCCCCGGCGCTCCAAACAGGACGAGCACAATTCATCGCCCATTATTATCTTTAGAGGTCCTGTTCGCTTCCCGCATTCAGAGCATTCGCCATACAATACTTGTGTGCCCATCATAACTCCCCGATTTTTTAGCACCTCCGAAATGAAATCTCGACAACCGGTAAGAGCCCGATTTTTTAGCAGGCCCATAGCTCCATCGGGATAATCTCTAACCCCCCGATTTTTTAGCTGCCCTGAAATGACATCCGGATAACCGCTAGGAGCCCGATTTTTTAGCTGCCCCGAAATGAAATCCCCATAAGCCCCAACCCGGTATTTTTTAACTGCTCCGTAGCTCAATCGGAATAATCTCTAAACCCCCGATTTTTTAGCAACCCCGAAATGAAATCCTCATAAGCGCCAAGCCCGGCATTTTTTAGCAGCTCCATATTTCAATCGGCATAGTCTCTAAGCCCCCGATTTTTTAGCACCTCCGAAACGAAATCTCGATAACCGGTAAGCCCCCGATTTTTTTACAGGCCCATAGCTCAATCGGGATAATCTCTAATCCCCCGATTTTTTAGCGGCCCCGATCACAAACCACCATTGGCCGCCAACACGCATATTTCCTTCACCCGCAGCTTGAACTCATCCCAGAGGCTTTCGTGTTCCACGTAGAATCTGGGGCAGGGCTTCTCGCTCGGATCATAAAGCCGATGATCGATCGGCCGGATTCCCTTGTGAGTGACATCACTATGCCGGAGCTGATCTTCCAGCGGATCCAGCTGGTATGACGCGCAGAGATAAGCCCCGAGCATCCGGCCATTATAGATCGTGTCCGGGGCGAAGCGGCCCTCCTCATCGTCCTCCATCATCAGGACATTGATCACTTGCCTGTCCGGTGCGTTCCCCCAGGAAGTGATCCCGAATTTCTTGATCGTCTCCGGAGGATAGTCCTGCCAGCGATCCGGGCCGAGGGCCCCGGAACTCATCTCCCAGGGCATGGTCTGAAGGATCTCGAATCTGACCAGGGCGTTGTAGGAATGTGCCGCCAGGGTCCGGGCGTAGTAGCTCCACATCTCATCCATCGTGGCGACCCGGCCGATCTTCGGGTGAAAGCTCCCGCCCCAATGATAGACGATGGCGATAGTCCGATCCCGCAGCTTGCTGTAACCCGGCTGCGGATCCCAGAGCCTCTCCTTGAGATTGAGCCTGATTCTTTCCAGGTTCATGGGGTCCTCATCGTGGTCAAGAGATATATGACCACTGCGATGCCGACCGCTTCAAGGACTCTGAAAACCATCCGAAAAACATCCTGCCATGCGGCCCGTGCTTTCCGGCCGGGAGCCGATACCAGCTGGTTTATGTGCTTCCGGTTTTCTCTCTCCTTATGTCCCAGCCCGTCAAGATTCTCCCGAACGTCTTTGAACTCGAGGTCCGTCAGCTCCTTGGCATGTTCTATCTCAGAGGTGAAGGCTTTGCAGACAGTCTCGATCTCCTGGTGGATCAGCTCCTTGACCGGGGCGTACCATCTCGGGAGAGCACCGTTTTCAGACATCATTGCCCCTATTTGATTCTCGTGATCCAGACTACGCTCATGTTCTTTGGGCGGGTATCAGCTGCAGTTCTCGGAACTCCGTTGACACCGTCCGTGACTGGATCAAGTATCCTGTCCTCTCGGATAACTTCGTTAGAACTATTTCGATACATGAGAATCGCATTGGACACCCCAGGAGAATCGTTCTGTAGATCCTCATGCCAATGCCCCTGAAATGCATCTGCCTCGATTCTCCCGGAGGTTTCCCTGCCTCGCAGAAAGCGCTCTTCACCGTTCAGGTCCTCCAGGGTGATCCCGTCAAGCGCCGACTCCGCATCACTGATGGTCTGGCCGTTGCACTCGACAATCTTTTCGGGGAGCTCCGGCTCGTCGTAGATCTCATAGTCTTCGTTTCCGTTCGGAAAGGCGTCCCAATCAAGGGTCAGATCCGTCGGGCCATTTATCACCGTGATCGTCGCGTAAACCCCATCGGTGGAATTGTAAACAACGTCTCCGACCGTAACCCCTGCGAAATTCGCCCCGGAGTCCACCAGGTGATCGGTCGTATCGCCGTCCGCTGTGCCGGTATCGATCTGTGCACAGAACGCCCGGGCACAGAGAGATTTGTCCCAGGCCCGGACCTCCGTAACGAACATCGAGTGCACAAGGTTCCTCTGCCACTTCGCAAAGGTATCCACCAGCGCAATGCCGAGCGCGAAATTGATATCATCCGCTTCGTTTGAATCGGCTATGTATTTGCCTGAGAAGTACAGAGCTCCGGTCTGGTAGCCGACCGTGATGATCTGTACCTTGCGGTACACCGTTTTTCCGCTCCTGCTTCCCAGGTCCGCATCTTCAACGGAGAGCTGATAATCGATCCCCTCCACAAGAAGCGTGCCGCCGCCTCCGGAGGCCGTCCGGATCGCCAGGTCCGCGCCCCCCCAGAACCAGTCATGATCGAGCTGGAAGGCCAGGGCGCCGAGATCCGTATGCAGCTCGTCTGTGAAGGACTCGCCCGCGAGATTGAGATCTATCCTCTCGATTAATCCACTCATGCGCCTTTCTGCTCCAGTTCGTATTTCATTTGATCCTCATAATCCAGACCACGCTCATATTTATCGACCTTGTTTCAGCCGCCGTTCTCGGCGTCCCGTTTACTCCATCTGTTGAAGGATCTCTTACATAATCATCATCACGGTGGTGGACACCGCCGGGATTTGCATAATTCTGATCAGGTGCACCTGTTACAATCACTCTTAAAGCATCGTGCCAGTGACCCTGAAAGGCATCCGCTTGCTCTATTCCAGAAGTCTCGCCGCCCCGGAGGAATCGACCTTCTCCATTGAGATCTCGAAGCGTTTCTCCGTTGATCGGTGATTCAGCATCCGAGATCGTCTGTCCATTGCACTCCACGATTGCGCCGGGGAGCTCCGGCTCATCATAGACAATATAGGCCTCGTTCCCATCCGGAAAAGCATCCCAATCCAGGGTCAGGTCCGTGGCGGCCACATTCTGAACAGTGGCGAATACATTGTCCGTTGTATTGCGAACGACGTCTCCGACCGCCACGCCGTCGCCCACGAAGTCCGCTCCGGAGTCCACCAGGTGATCGGTCGTATCGGTGTCCGCCGTGCCCGTCGACGGTTGAACCGAGAAGGCAACCGCCGTCAGGCTCTTGTCCCATGCCTTCACCTGGAAAAGCGAGGTGCCGGCCAACAGATTTTTTTGCCACTTTGCAAACGTGTTGATGAGCTGGTTTCCAAATATGAAACCGAACTCGTTTATATCGGACGCCTCGATCGAGTCCGCGATGTATTTTCCCGAGAAGTACAGGTCTCCGCTCTGGTAGGTAGCGTCGATGATCTGCACCTTGCCGTAGACCGTCTTTCCGCTCCTGGCCGTAAGATCCGCATCTTCAACCGACAGCAGATAATGAGTGCCTTCCTCAAGAAGAGTGCCCCCGCCTCCGGACGCCGTCCGGATCGCCAGGTCCGCGCCGCCCCAGAACCAGTCATGATCGAGCTCGAAGGCGGATACCCCCACATCGGTATGCAGCTCGTCTGTGAACACCAGGCCCGTGAGATTGAGATCTATCTTGTCGGTCCAGCTGCTCATCAAACAATCTCCCGGTATTGAGTCCGGCCGTAATAATTGTCGTTATAGTAGGAGTCGCCGTAGTAGGTTCCCTGCTCGTACTTCGTCTCGGGAAGGAGCTCCAGGAGCCGGCATTCCAATTCTACCGTCATGCCGTTCCCGTCTTTATTGATCCCAAGCACCTCCGCTTTCGCGTTTCCCAGGAGCGCCTTCGTCGGCCGGTATATTTCCACCGTGATCATATCCCCTATCTCCCGGGTAATACTCTGGGGCTTCGTTCGGACCGGAAAAATCTTTTTCACATCGCTGGAGAGGTCGAGCCGCCTGGTTGCGAAAGCCTGAGCATCGGCTTGAGAAGTCAAGAGCGTAGGGAAAAACTTGCTCCGGTAGGTTTTGAACTTGTCAAACACCTCCGCCTCTTTGCTCGTATCGGGGAGGATGAGATATTCGTTTTCCTTCCAGTCCTTGCAGTAGCCCACGCTCAGCGAGGTCAACACCTCGGTCGGATCGTAGTCTATCTGCGGAATTTCCAGCAGCTCCTCTTTCCGGATTATCTGCACTGCAGGAGCGTATTCACTGAAGATCCGGAATGAATACCGGCCGTCATCATCGATGATGAAATCACCCTGCACCGTCGCCGCGATATCCCCGATTACATTAATCAGTTGGGTCTTTTTGTTGATGAAAATCCCGACGTCGGCCGCCCATGCCCTGAACCAGCGGGCGATGTTGTAGAAGTTCGCATTGAACAGCACGCCGTAGTAGCTCGTCATGAGATCCGCCACCACGTCCATGCCGTTTTCTATGAGCACCCCCAGGGGATCCTCAAATCCCTTGAAATCGCACGTCACCTGGTTCCCCGGATCGTAGTCCACTGCAGCCAGCGAAAATGTGCCGTTTGCCAGGCTTGTAGCCGATGGAACCACGGCAACGTCTTTCACCCGCACCTCGTCGATAGCGTTGATGAAATGGTGGATCGTGTCAGAGAGCTTGAAATGATAGTCCGCCGGCGGCCCGGCCTCCTTCTCGTTCGTGCAGATCACAGGGACGTTTTTCAGGATCCCGTAGCCGATGGGGATGACCTTCCCGACATTCGATTCCTTGATATCCGGGTAGGTTGTCGAATCAAACAGGTTCGTCGGGATCTTCCGGGAAAGCTGCTTTCGTCTGTCCTGAATCGATATCCTCAAGACCTTGGATCCTATCGAAATGTTTTCCATGAAGCCCGAGAACGTGGGAAGGAAATCAGAGTAGTCCAGGTCGTCGAAGCCCTGCAGGAGTCGTGCCGCGTTTCCGAAAACGTCATTCTCCTCGGCGAACATGTCATACTTGCCGTCAGTATTTTCGATCTCGATATCCCCGCCCTCGAAAGAGATCTTGCCGAAGAACAGAGGATCTTTTCGCTTTGAAATTCCGGGGATGGAGAGCAGCCGCGCCTCGTAAATAAAATTATTGTAAACGCCCCGGGTCCCGCCTTTCCGGAACCCCCAGGCCACGCCGATCGTCAGCACGTGGATCCAGGGCTGATCGCCCTCAAAGCAGTGCACGAACAGCTCCTTGTCCGTATCGTCGTAGTAGAAAGAACCGTTGTTCGTCTGACAATCCGCCGCGCTGGAAACTCGAACCAGAGAAACGCTATCCACTTTCACCGAGCCGATCCGGGTGATCTCCGCTTGGGCCTCCACGCCGATCAGGAACCAGTCAGCGATATCCGGATAGTCTTTCTCGAAGTTTACATACCAGACGTGGGCCCTGTAGTTCGTCCAGAAGGCATGCTCCTGCGCGATATCGATCTCGGCAAGGATGATTTTTTTTGTGTCCGGCTTGTCTTTCAGCGCGGCGAAATCACTCATTAAAGAACCCTAAACAAAATCTCGGCATACCCCCTGGGGTCTTGCGCTTCGCTATCAAATGTGATGCTGTCGAAGTACCCGCCCGTCGTCCTTTCCAGGCCGATATACACTCCTGACACTTGGTCCCATCCGCCCGCCGGTTTAGTATCCCCGCTCCTCATCTTTTCTAAATTGTGCAGCGAACCTTGTCCATCCGTCCAAATCTGAATGCTACATATCTTGATCTCATCACCAGCTTTCCCCGTCCAGTTTGTTGCGAAGCCCGTCGGGTCGTCGTCCATGTCCCACGGATAGATATCAAGCGTGGCCGGGAACCAAATCTGCTCCACCCGAAACGTCGGCAACGTGTTTTTCGCATAAAAGGACGTGTGACTATGCTTCCTCACATACGCCACATATCGAGCATCGCCGTTGTACCATCCCTGCTTCGCGTGGCTCCACGTCGGATTAATCTCCGAATACGTCGGAACCAGCGTCATCCCCGTCGGCACCATCGTAACCCATGCGTCCGCCGAACTGGACAACCCTCCCAATCCCTCTATGGCCACATCATCCGGGAAATAATACAACGCGCCGCCGACCTCAACCCGAGATCCGCCCCCGATATCCGGCGCGTTTAGGTTCCCGAGGTTCGTAAGACTGACCGCCTGATATCCGATCAATTCAGTTGAACGGACAAATACCGTCTGCCGGCATTCCAGTAGATGCTTGCCGGCGTACAGCGCGCTGCCGTCCTTGTAGAGCCCGGCGATGTATCGGTCCAGGCCTGAGTACCAGCCCTGCTTTGACGTCGACCAGGTGGGCGCAGTGGTGGTGAAAACGGCTGTCACTGCGGCGCCGGCGACTACCAGCTTGATCCACACCACGCTGTCATTTGCAATCCCGCCCCATCCGGTAATAGACTCCGGGGCCGCGAAATTGAAAAGCGCTCCGCCGATCTCCACTTTGGATCCGGCTGCTATCTCCGGCTCGGCCGTGCTGCCGAGATTCGTCAGACTGATCGAATGATAGCCGAATCTTTGGCTTTCCAGCTGCGTCAGCGCAACGGTAATCTGAGCTCCTGCCATCTAAAACTCCTCTCTGAAGGCTATGCTCACCGTCCAGGTGAGCGCTTCGAGCTTGTGCCACGGGATGTTATCCTGGTCGATCTTCGCGTACATCGCCGCGACCACGGCCAGGCTCTCCTCCCAGATGAGAAGGAAAACCGGTTTGACGTTGTCCACTGCCGCCCACATGGAGTCAATGGCGGTACGTTCGGCCTCGGTAATCAGGGGAAAGGAAAAGGCGGGGATCCGGTAC
>SDBU01009043.1_pt1 | contig 11236 bp, 9 predicted proteins | sample 2277071 | NCBI WGS metagenome assembly SDBU01 (sample SAMN10397929, study PRJNA504765) | marine sediment metagenome | isolation source: marine sediment core GS08_GC12, 126 cmbsf | place: Arctic Ocean: Gakkel Ridge, Loki's castle | collected 2008 | reverse complement strand
GGGGGGGGCACTTCGATGTCCGCGAGCGGTGCGGCGGCGGGCAGGACGTCGGGCTCGGCCAGGGCCTCCGGCGAGGGTTCGTACGACTCGCTGGTGACGTCCACCAGGTCTGCCGCGGCCGGGGCGCCGCCGGCGGGCTGGGGGGCGGACTTGCCGTTGGCGAAGGCGGGCATCTCCTCCTCGGTCGGCCGCCACGGCGTGACGCCGCCGCGGGCGTCGCTGCACTGGAAGACCACCGCGTCGCCGGCCAGCGACGGATCGCTGCAAACCGTGATGGCCTTGCCGGTGCGCTGTTCCATGTCGAGCAACTGCTTCCGCCGGCGGTTGTTGATGTAATCGGCCACCCGGGCCGAGACGGTCAGCTCGATCGCGGCGACGGCCTCCTGCGAGCAGACAAGCTGCAGGTGCCGCATGACGGCCAAGGCCAGCGACTCGTCGGACTTGACCAGACCCGACGCGTTGCACAAGGGGCACTCGCGGTAGATGCTCACCTTCAGGCTCGGCCGAACGCGCTGGCGGGTCATCTCGACCAGTCCCAGCCGTGATATCTTCAGCGTCTTCGACCGTGCCCGATCCTGCTTCAGCCCATCCCGCAAGACGCCCTCCACCTCGCGGCGGTGCCGGTCGTGGCGCATGTCGATGAAGTCGATCACCAGCAGCCCGCCCATGTCACGCAGGCGAAGCTGGCGGCAGATCTCCTTGGCCGCGATCATGTTGGTCCGGTAGGCCGTCTGTTCGGCGTCCCGGCTGTCGCGGTAGCGCCCGCTGTTGACGTCAATGGCCACCATGGCTTCGGTCTGGTCGATCACGAGGCTCCCCCCGCCGGGCAGCTCCACGCGGCGGGAGTAAATCTTCTCGATCTCCCGCTCGAGGTCGTAGCAGTGGAACAGCGGCGAGGCGCCGCGATAGTGCAGCACGTTTCGTTTGCCGCGCGGCATCACCACGCGGAGGAAGTCGGCCACCTTCAGGGCGACTCGCTCGTTGTCGCACAGCACGCGGGAGATCTCGCTGGAATAGATGTCGCGAATGGTGCGGATCACCAGGTCGCTTTCCTGGTACAGCGCGGCGGGCGCCTTGGACGAGGCGATGCGGGCATCCACCGACTGCCACAGCCGCAGCAGGTAGGTCAGGTCGTTCTGCAGGTCGCGTTTGGTCCGCCCCACCCCGGCGGTGCGGACGATGAAGCCCATGTCCTTGGGCGGTGAAATCTCCTCCAGCACCGACCGCAGTCGGCTGCGGGCCTCTTCGTCCTCGATCTTTCGCGACACGCCGTGGCGGGTCATCCCCGGCATCATCACCAGGAACCGGCCGGGAATGCTCAGATAGGTTGTCAGCGTCGGGCCCTTGGTGCCGATGCCTTCCTTGATGATCTGGCAGATCACCTCCTGGCCCCGGCGAAGGCATTTCTGGATCGGCGGGCGGTCCTTCCTCGAGCGCTTCATGCCCACCGGCTCGGAGCCGCGCATCCCGGCGGGGAAGTGTTGCGGCTGAATGTCCGAGATGTGCAGGAAGCCGTGCTTGGGCGGGCCGAAATCGATGAAGGCGGCCTGGATGCTCGCCTCGACGTTCGTGACGCGCCCCTTGTAGATGTTGCCGACTTGCGAGGCGTTGGACGAACGCTCCATGTACAGCTCTTCCAGGACGCCGTCGCTCACCATGGCGATGCGGCATTCTTCACCGGCGACGACGTTGATCAACATTTCCTTGGTCATAACTCACATTTTCATGCGCTGGGGTGGGGGCTCTTCGGTGCGGTGCGGTCGTCGGACCACTCGACGTGACGGCGGCACAGGGCGGCGACGTCGGCCCGGGGGTCCAGGCCCATCAGGCCCAGCACCTCGTCGGGGCGCGCCCAGACCTGTCCGTCCGGCACGAGGACGAACGTCAGCGTTCGGCCATCGACATCGAGGCGGTCGAGCAGGCGCTTCAGATCGAGTGTGCGGTCGGCGACGCCGCGCTTGCGCCCGTGACGGACGCACTCCCAACGCGGCCGGTCGGCAAGCTGCCCTCGGCGCCGGGCCATCGCCTCGGCGGCGGCGGGGTCGGCGTCCAGGACGAACCTGGCCGATCGCGCCCGCGGCGACGGCTCGGCCGGCAGCAGTTCGCAGCCGGTCACCGTGACGCCGGACGGGAACTGCCGGTCGAGTCTCGCGGCCGCGTCGACCGGGTCGACCGGGTCGGTCAACTCGATGATCGCTCGCTCTCCCTCCGCGGCCACCGCCACCGGTCTGGGCAGCGGCAGCATCAGCTTCGGATGGGGGTTGAACCCCTCCGAGAAACGTCGCGGAAGCCCCGCGCGTCCGGTGGCAAGGTCCGTCAGCCGCATCATGTCGCGGTGAGACAGAAACCGGGCCTCCGCCCGCACGTCAAACCAAATATTCAATCGAAGCCCCAACGGTTCAGCGCATTCCTTTCCTTTCTTCCCCGGCGGCTCACCGAGCCGGCCGTGGTAAAACCCTTATCGTTCTGTGGGGGCGATGGCCCCGTCTGTCGCGGCGCCCACACGGCGCCGGTATCGTGTTGCGAAGGTACGGCCATGCCCGGCCCGCCCGGGCGGTGTCAACGAATACGGGAACGGTGACGGTAACTAAAACGCCTCCGGCAGCACCCGCCGGGCCTGATCCCGCAGGTAGCTGGTGGTCTGCTTGCCGGTGTCGAAGGTCATCACTTTGCGGGCGACGTCGATGGCCAGCTCGATGGTGACCGATCGGATAATCCGCTTGATCTCCGGAATCGCCGGCGGGGCGATGGAGAAGATTCTCAGCCCCAGCCCCAGCAGCAGCATCGTGTAGATGGGGTCGCCGGCCATCTCCCCGCAGAGGCTGACGCTCACGTCATGGCGCTGCCCGGCGCGGATGATGTCCTTGATCAGCCTCAGCACGGCCGGGTGACTCTCGCTGAACAAGGAGGCGACCTTCTCGTTGCCGCGGTCCACCGCCAGGGTGTACTGCACCAGGTCGTTGGTGCCGATGCTGAAGAAGTCGGCCTCCCTGGCGAACGCATCGCACATGAGCGCCGCCGAGGGCACCTCGACCATGATGCCGATCGGCACGTCATGCTCGAACTCGATGTTCTCCTCCTCCAGGTCCTCCACGACGTCGCGGACGATCATCTTGGCCTGGCGGAGTTCCAGCAGGTTGGTCACCAGCGGGAACAGGATGCTCACGGGCCCCCGGGTGGCGGCCCGGAGGATGGCCCGGAGCTGGGTCTTGAACGTTTCGATGTTCTGCAGGCAGTAGCGAATGGAGCGCAGCCCCAGGAACGGGTTCCGCTCGGGGATGGCCGCCCGCGCCTGCGTGTACTTGTCGGCCCCGAGGTCGAGCGTGCGGATCACCATGGGCCGGCCCTGGGCCAGGTCGATGGCCTGGCAGTAGGCGTCGAAGTGTTCCTCCTCGGTGGGCTCCTGCGTCTCGCGGCCAAGGTAGAGGTACTCGGTCCGGTACAGCCCGACCCCGCTGCCGCCCTTGCTCAGGACGGTCTCGACCTCCTGGGGGAACTCGATGTTGCCCAGCAGCGTCACTTCGTGCCCGTCGAGGGTGACGGCCGGCAACTCGCGCAGCTCCAGGAGCTGCCGCTCCAGCTCGGCCAGGCGGGTCACGTAACGCCGGTGTTCGGCGAGTGTCTCCTCGTCCGGGTTGACGATCACCACGCCGCGATTGCCGTCGATGATCACCGTGTCGTTGGGCTGAACCGCGGCGGTCACGTCGTTGAGGCCCACCACCGCCGGGATCCCCAGGGCGTGGGCCACGATGGCGGTGTGGCTGGTACGGCCCCCGGCGTCGGTGGCCAGCGCCAGGATGTGGTGGCGGTCCAGATTGGCCGTCTGGCTGGGGGTCAGGTCGTGGGCCAGCAGGGCCACGTCGCGCGTGAGGTGGGCGAGGCTCTCTCGCTTCTGGCCGATCAGGTTCCGCAGCAGGCGCTTCTGGATGTCGTTGACGTCCTTGACCCGCTCGGCCATGTACTGCGGCATGTTGAGGAACGCTTTGGCGTAGTCCCGGAAGACGATGGCAACGGCCCGCTCGGCGGTGAACTGGTCGGTCTGGATCACGTGGCGAATCTTACGCAGGAGGGTTTTGTCCTCGAGCATGCGGAGGTGGAAGTCGAAGATGGCGGCGGTTTCGGCGCCGATTCGCTTGGCCATGCGGTCGCGAAGCTCGATGACCTCCGCCTTGCTGGCGGCAAGCGATTGGCGCAGGCGGGAGACCTCCCGCTTGAGCTCATCCTTCTCGACGTGCCGGTCCGGGATGGGGAAATCCTCAGCGTCCAGGACGAACGCTGGACTGATGACGACACCGGGCGACACCCCGATACCTTTCTTGATCTCCATCCCTGTCCCAGGTCGGCCCCCGACGCGACCGCCCATTCCTTTTCGTTAGGGTGCGCTACTCTTCGCCGAAGCCGGTGGCGATCAGGACTTCCAGCGCCTCCAGGGCCGTCTCGGCGTCGTCGCCGCGGGCCTTCAAAAGCAACATCGTGCCCCGCGTTGCGGCCAACTGCATGACGCTCATGATGCTCTTGGCGTCCATTTCCGTTTCTCCATTGGAGACGGTGATGTCACTGGCGAACTTGTTGGCGATGTCAACAAGCTGCATCGCCGGGCGCGCGTGCAGGCCGAATTTATTGACGACGGCGACCTCTCGTTGCTGTTCCGCCACGGGCGGGCCTCGCTGTCGGTATTGGAGGGTCCCTCGGCTGCCCTAGCCGAGCTCGTCGGCCTCGTCGATCAATTCGACGATGGCCTCGCGGGTCTCGCTCTGCCGCAGGAACTTCCGAAATATCTCCCGCTGGACGTGCTTGAAGATCGTCTCCATCGCCTGGAGATGCTCGTCCGGGTCGTCCGGGGACGACAGCAGCAGGATCATGCTGTGCACCGGTTTGGAGTCCAAGGCCGAGAAGTCGATGCCCCGGCTGCTCCGGGCAATGATGCCGATGGCTTTCTTGATGCACTTGAGTTTGGCATGCGGCAGCGCCACGCCCTTGCCGATGCCCGTGGTGGCCTGATCCTCGCGATCCAGCACGGCCTTGACGATCTCGTCCACGCGCGCCTTCGGCACCGAGCCGACCTGTGCCATCGAGGCCACGGCCTCTTTGATCGCGTCGTCGCGCTCGGTGGCCTGTAACTCCGGAATAATGGCATCGGCCACCATGATGTCTGACAGCTTCATTCGAGACTCCTGGTTGTGACGCCCCAACTCCTCGCCCTCGGGGCCGAGCGGGGACACGCCCCACGTCCGACCGGTCGGCGATGCATGTGTCTGTCGTCGTCGGCTGTCGCTGCGGGCGGCTAGTCGTCGCCCTGTTCCTCTCTTTGGGCCGCCGAGGCCTCCATCTGCGCCTCGTGCGTGGGGCCCTGGCGGTCGCGGAGGCGGTCCTTGTGGCGGCGAATCTGCTCTTCCACCTTGTGCAGGGCCTTGTCGATGCATGCGTACAGGTCCTCGGCCCGGTGCGTCGCCACGAACTGCCCGCTGCGGGCCGCGGAAACCACCACTTCGGCCACGGGGAGGCCGCCATCGATGTCTATCTTGACCTCGATGCTTTGGATACGATCGAAGTATCGCTCCAGTTTGGCCGCCTTTTGCTCGACGTACTGGCGGATGGAGTCGGTAATGTCCATGTGACGGGCATTGACGGTGATATTCAAGGGCGCACCTCCTTGCTCTCTCGGGGCCCATCCTGGGCCGGACTGTCGATTTCGGCCTCGTTCTCCGGGCCGTTCGAAACCGCTGCACGGTCGTGATTCCGGCGCTGGCTCCCATCCGACAGCAATTCTGCCGTCGGCAGGATCACGCCGGCGCTGATGGTGTAACGAAGCGCCTCGTCAACGCTCAGAGGCAGATCGATCACCTCGTCTCGCCGCACGGTAACCGTGTAGCCGGTTACCGGTGTCGGGCTCGAGGGCACGAAGATCGTCAGGATCGACCCGCCCAGCGCCGTACGCAAGGTTTCCAGACCTTCGCTGGTGACGAACCCGAGGCTCCACACGCCCTTACGCGGGTACTCCACCGCCACCACGCGGGAGAAATCCACTTTCTTGTCGCTCAGAATGACGAAGTCCGTCACCTGCTTGATCGACGGGTATATCTGGCGGATCAGGGGCAATCGAATCAGCAGCGTTTCGATGTTTCGCCACACGAGCCGGCCGATGTAACTGGCTACAAATAATCCTACAATGTACACCAACACGATGGCCAGCAGAAACCCCGCGAAAGCGAGGTAATAGGTCTCCCAGACGAGCGCAATGCTGGATTCCCCCCATATTCTCACCGCCAGCCACCGGGTCCCCTGGCTGATCGGATGCCCGACGTATTGGTTGATCGCCCCGACCAGCCACGAGATCAGCGCCACGGTGAGCACTGTCGGCAGGATCGCCGCCAGGCCTCGCGAGAAACGCCGTCGAAAATCACTCCGGAAGGTTTTTACCACCGAGCGCTCCACCGTCACCACGGTGCCGTTGTACCGGCGACCCCTTCCCTCTGCCGGCGGGAGGCGAGCACTGCCCTCCCCCGCTCCTCGCCCGGGGAATCCGTGGTGGGATGTCTATCTAAGGTCTTTATTGTTAATGCCTTATGGCATACGCTTTCAAAGTCTGCCGCCATGCCGCCGTCGGCATACGCGGCTTTGGTTTCGGCATAAGTGTAGCCGATGGCGAGGGCTCCGTCAAGACCGCGGCGGCGGCAGCAGGCGGTTTACTTCCTCCGCCGGCCGTCTGGGCGAAGGTAGTAGGGCAGTTGGGCCTCGCTCGCCTCGGCCCACAGGCCATCGCCGGCCTTGCGGGCCCGGCGCATGGCGGCCTTGAACTCGGCGGCGAGGGGATGGGGGAAACGCGGGTCGGCATAGGCATACCCTTCGGCCACCAGCACGCGGTTGAGCATCCGCCCGTCCGGCAGGAACACGTAGGCCAGCACGCGCCCGTACCGGCCCCGCGTACGCCCCGGCAGCAACTGCAGGCGCACCCGCCGGCCGGAGGTGAGCTCCCTCGTGCGGGCGGAGGCCTGGAGGCCAAAGTAGGTCGACCGGCCCGGGCGCCGGTCCTTCGTTTCGGGGGTATCGACCCCCCACAGCCGAACGCACGTGACCGACCGCTTGCCGTCGGGGAGGTCCACGTAGAACGTGTCGCCGTCGACGTCGACGGTCACCTTGCACGCTCTCCCGTCGTAGCGGCTCATGTCGTCGACCCGCCGCCCGAAGGCGCCGACACGGTCGGCCGCCACCAGCCCGCCGACGACGAGGATCAGCAGCGCCCACTTGGCCCGACGGCGACGGAATGGATACCGAATTCGGCTCATCGGTGTTCCCATGTAGTGTAACGCGCCGGCGGGGGGGAGTCTCGCTTTAGTCCCGATGCGGCCGGAGTCGCCGTCGGCCGGGCCGTCACTCACCCATGACTTCGGCGGTCTCGACGGGGGCGCCGGCGCGTTCGGCGGAGAGGTAGGCGGCGTCGACGATGGCCATGGTCTGGAGGTTGTCTCGGCCGCTGTGGATGGGCTCGGCGCCGGCCTCGATGGCGTCGATGAAATGCTGCATGCTGTAGCCGAAGGCCAGCGTCGAGGCGCCCTCGCGCTGGAACGACCGGGTCTCGGGCTTGCCCTCGCCCAGGGCCAAGACCCCGCTGGCGCCCTCGGCGGTGGCGCTGCGGCGGTCGGTGACGAGGCTGCCGGCCTTGCCGTCCACGCGGAGGAGGCACTGCGGCGGCCGGCCGTACCACGACGAGGTCATCCGTCCCACCGCCCCGCCAGCGAACTCGATCCGCAGGTCGGTGAACATCTCCCCGCGGGGCGCACCGGCCAGGAAGCCCTTGCGCGTGACGCAACTGACCCGCTCGGGGGCCAGGCCCGCCACCCAGCGGATGCGGTCGAGGATGTGGATGCTGAAGATGGCGATCTCCAGCCGCTGCTCCTCCGCCCGCCAGCCGCTTGTGCTCGTCCGCCACTGGTGGTGGTCGTGGCAGATGTAGGTCAACTCGCCCAGGCGCCCGGCCGCGACGGTCCGCTGGGCCCATTCGATGTCCGGGTAGAATCGCAGGTTCTGGCTGACCGCCAGTGTCGCGCCCGATGCCTCGGCGGCGTCGACGTATTGGCGGCACTCCGAGACGCTGTTGCCGAAGGGCTTCTCCACCAGCACGTGGATGTCCCGCTCGAGGGCGGGCAGGATGTACTCGGCCCGCACGGCCGGCGGCGTGAGCAGCACGATGGCGTCCACCTCCCCCGAGCCCAGCAGCGCCTCGGGCGAGTCGAAGCGATGCGGCACCGCCCACCGATCGCAGAACGCCGTCAGCCGATCGCCGTCCGGGTCGCACCCGGCCGTCACGCACACGCGATCGCCCACGACGCCGGCGTATCCCCGCACGTGCGCCTTGGCGATGCCGCCCGTGCCCACCAATCCGATTCGATGTGTCCTGATCGTCCGATCCTCTCGTGCCATTCCGCCCGTCGCTCCGCCAAGCGGCCTTGCCGCCCGGCCCACGTCGCGGTCGCCGCCGCTGGGATGATTGTATCCTGCCGCCACGCCGTGACAAGGCCGCTCCGGCGGCGGACCCTCGCCACACGCTGGGAATTCGCGCCGCGAAGGATTATCGTGTCGGTTTCATTGGGTCGGCATCCAGTCCTGGGCGTGTGGGTCCGGCGGCGGATGCACTGGGAGAATCGCCATGGACAGCACTCGCCGTTGTCTTCTGCAGTCGGCTCTCGGGGCCGGGGCGCTGGCGGCCGCGTCGGGGGCGGCGTCGATGGACGAGGCCGCGGCGCCGATGGCCGAGGGGGCGGCGCCGCAGGTGGAGACGCTGGCCACCGCGGCGGCCGAGCGGGTGCTTACACTCGACGGGCTGAACGATCCGGTGAAGATCGCCTCGGTCCAACTGCTCCGCGGACGCGAGGTCGCGTTCGTCCGCGTGCGGTCCACCGACGGGGCGGTGGGCGTGGCGATCACCAACGGGCGGGAGGCGGTGCTGTACCCGATCTTCCAGAAACTCATCGCCCCGTACTTCGTGGGCAAGGACGCCCGGGAGTTGGAGTCGCTCATCGACGGGGTGTACGTGCACCGGAGCAACTATAAGCTGTCGGGCCTGGCGCTATGGTGCGGCGTGGCGTGGGTGGAGATGGCCGTGCTGGACATGCTGGGCAAGATCGCCTCCAAGCCGGTGGGGGAGCTCCTCGGCGGGGTGGTGCGGCGGCAGGTGCCGGTGTACGTGGCTAGCGGGCGGCGGGACACCTCCCCGGCCGAGGAGGCGAAGCTGCTGGCCAAGCGGGTCGAGCAGACAGGTGCCAGGGCGGTGAAGTTCAAGGTCGGCGGGCGGATGAGCCACAACGCCGACTCGGTCCCCGGGCGAACCGAAGGGCTGATCCCGCTCGCGCGAAAAACCCTGGGCGACAACATCACCCTCCACGCCGACGCCAACGGCTCCTACGATGCGGTCAAGGCGATCGAGATCGGCAAGCGGCTGCAGGATGCGAACGTCCACTTCTTCGAGGAGCCCTGTCCGTTCGACCACCTCGATGAGACCAAGCGCGTGGCCGACGCGCTGACGATGCTCGTGGCCGGGGGCGAGCAGGAGACGAGCCGGCGGCGGTTTCGGTGGATGATCCGCAACGCCGCCGTCCAGGTGGTGCAGCCAGACCTGCATTACAACGGCGGCTTCATCCGCGCCGCCCGTGTGGGCCGAATGGCGGCGGCGGCCGGGCTGCCCATTACGGTGCACATCTCCGGCGGGGTGGGGTACGTGCACATGCTGCATTTCGCCTCCTGCACGCCCAACATCGGCAAGTTCCAGGAGTACAAAGGCGGCGTCGAACGCTCGGGCACGTGGTACGACCCGCCGCTGAAAATGACCGACGGCGCCATCACCGTCCCGGGCGGGGCGGGGCTGGGGTTGGCCACCGACGCGGGAGTCTTCGCCAACGCGAAAGAGATGTGACAGGCGGCGGACCCGGCGGGGCCGGGCAGTCGGACCCCGCTCCGACACGATCCCGCAAGGATGCTGGCCCTTCCGGTCGATACTGATGTATACAGGGGCCTGCACCGCACCGGGTAGGGTGTCCGAGTGGCCGAAGGAGCCGGTTTTGAAAACCGGTGAACCGCAAGGTTCCGTGGGTTCGAATCCCACCCCTACCGTTCCCCCCCGCGGTGCCATTCCCCCCCGCGGTGCCGTTCGCCCCTGCGGTGCCATGCTCCTACGCGCAGCGGAGGGGCATGCCTCTCAGGACACGGGCCACGCCGCCGGGGAAGCGCGTTGATCGTGGTTGCTTCGCTTCGCTCCACAGCCCACAGCCCACGGCACCCGGCGCCCGGCATCCCGGTAACGCCCGGTTATGGCCGGGACTTGCCGGAGCGGCGTTTTCCCTTGGACGGGCCGAGCAGCTTCCGCAGGGCGGCGGCCTGTTTCTCGAGATCGCCCAGCCGCTTCTGCCGTTCCTGAATCACCAGGTCTCCGCTAAGCTTCTCCTTGAGCTTCTTCGCCAGTGCCGACCGTGCCCGGGAGACCGCCGCACGGTGGTCGCCGGTTCGGGCCTTCTCGACCACGGCCAGGGCCTTGCGGGCCTTCTCTCGCGCTCGCATGGCCTCCACAACGGCTGGGTCCCTGGTGGCGATCTGTCTGCGTGTGTCCAGCATCCGCCGTCCCAGCAGCCGCACCCGCTCGGCCGTGGCATCGGCTTGCTTCTCCAGTTGATCGGCCCTCTCATGCGCCGCGACGCCTTCGGGGTGGGCCTTCACCAACGCGGCGAGCTTCTCGGCGTGCCGGCGACGTGTCTGCGTGCGCGCGACGCGGGCGGCGGCGTAGTCGGCGTCGGTGGCGTACAGCTCTTTGTACGCCCGTTCGGCGGCATCGACGGCGAGCTTCTCGGGCAGGTCCTTGATCCGTTCGGTGAGCGCCACGCGGGCGGCGGCGACCGCGTTGCGTGCCGCCACGAACTTCGGGTCGGTGCGGGGCAGGTTCTTGTACGCCTCGTCGGCGGCGGCGATGGCCTCCCGCGCGGGCCTCAGGGCGTCGTCGCTGCCGAGGGACTTGTTCAGCGCGGCCAGGGCCCTGCGGAGTTGGCTTTGCTCGGCCTTGATTCGCGGCCCCGCCTGCTTCAACTGCTCCAACTCCGCCTTGGCGGCCCGCATCGTGGGGCTCTCCGCCAGTTGCCGTTCGGTCGTCTCGGCAATCGCCTTGGCGGCGGCCGCCTCGACGGCGCGGGCGCGGGCGATCTCGCGGTCGGTCGCCAGTGCTCGGGCGTAGTCGGCTTCAGCCCTTTCGACG
>SDBU01009042.1_pt1 | contig 11236 bp, 15 predicted proteins | sample 2277071 | NCBI WGS metagenome assembly SDBU01 (sample SAMN10397929, study PRJNA504765) | marine sediment metagenome | isolation source: marine sediment core GS08_GC12, 126 cmbsf | place: Arctic Ocean: Gakkel Ridge, Loki's castle | collected 2008 | reverse complement strand
GACATACGAAGGAGAAAATGCAAAACAATTAAAAAAAGCTATTGACGGCATGGTCGTATTTTGTGATATACATAGAGCTAATCCGTTTAGTAGATTAAAACTTACATATAAAACAGAATTAATAAAGTAAAGCTATGGGACTTATAAAATCAAAAGGCAATATGTACGACTTTGTGAATGACACTATTAATCCTATTGGCGGTGCTTGTCCGCACAAATGTAAATACTGTTATGTTAATAGGATGAAAAGGAAATTCCCGGTTATCAAAGAGAAGTACTCAGGTGAAATAAGATTAGATGAAAAGGTGTTAAAAAAGAACCTGAAAAGAGGATTGTTTTATTTTGTACAAAGCATGGGAGATTTGTTTGCAGAGAATGTTCCTGAATCTATAATAATGAGGGTTTTTGATTGGCTTAATAGATATCCTAATAATACATATTTATTGCAAAGTAAAAACCCTAAAAGATTTATGGAATTTAACTTTCCGAAAAATATGGTACTCGGAACCACGCTTGAGAGTAACCGGGATTACGAAGGAATGTCGAAAGCACCGATTATTGTAGATAGAATTAGTGCAATGATAGAGTTGCGAAAAAAAGGCTGCAGGACAATGGTTACTATTGAACCGGTATTAAAGTTTGATGTATTTGAAATGGTTGACATACTCAAAATTATTAAACCTGAATGGATTAATCTTGGTGCAGATCCTGGTGGACATAAATTACCGGAACCGTCAAAAGAAGAGCTATTAGAATTGATTAGACGTGTTCCTATAAAGCAGAAAAAGAATTTAACCCGATTATTAAATTAAAAATTATGACAATTTTAACCGTATTTTTATCAGTATTAATTGCAGTAGTAATATTATTTTCACTATTTTGTTGGCTAATTAAGACTTTCGGATCAATGAGTGGAAAAGAAAAGAGAATCTATGAAAGAAGATAATTAAATAAAAAGTTGTAACTTTGCCTTTAAATAATAGGTTAATAAATGGGAAGAAATAGTACATCATTTAAAAAAGGTGTTGTAACGAACCCGAAAGGTCGCCCTAAAGGGGCTAAGGATAAGTTTAAGCAAGAAACTAAGCGAAGGATAGACAAAGTACTAACTCAGCTCGAAGAGACCTTAGAAGCCGACATAAAGGCATTATCAGACAGAGAGAGAGTGAAACTTTGGACTGACTTGCAGGAATATAGTTATCCTAAACTTCAAAGAACCGAGATCAAAGGCGAGATAACAACCGGACCAAAAACCATTGGATATGGAAAGCCAGAAAAACCCTGATTGCACATTTAATCCGGAAATATTCACTGATGTATATTGGAAATTATTAGAAGCTGACACGAGGTTTGTTATAAACTATGGTGGTGCGGATAGTTCTAAGTCCTGGTCACAAGCACAACGTGAAGTAATAAGCTTAATAACTTCTTATACTAATACGCTTGTACTTAGAAAAATAGCTAAAGAAAGCAAAGAAAGCACTTATGCGCAGATAAAAAAAGTTATTGAGGTTTTTGATGAAGCAGCTAATTTTGATTTTCTAAGTGAATGGGAGTTTATTCAAAACGAAATTAAATACTTATCAAACAGGAATAGATTTATTTTTACAGGGCTTGATGATGTTGCAAAATTAAAATCTATTGTGGGTATTGAAAGAATTTGGGGTGAAGAAGCATCTGAATATACTATTGATGATCACTATGAAATTAACAGGAGACCACGTGCAGGCACAAAACCACAAATCACTTATACATTTAATCCTATCTTAGAAACTCATTGGTTAAAGACTCATTTCTTTGATATACCAGAAATAAAAGAGAAAACAACTATTATTTTTAGCACGATAGATGACAATAAGTTTGCCCCTGAATACAGAAAACAAGTATTAGAAGATTATAAACTATATGACCTGAATCAGTATAACGTTTATCGTTGGGGCAAATGGGGTAAACCTGGCACAAAACGTCCGTTTATTTATGCTTTTAAAGATCGCCACGTTGGACACGGGTTAATTCATGATTCTAAATTAACCGTACATCTTAGCTTTGACTTTAACGTGTCACCGATAACAGCAATAGCAGTACAACACGGATATAAAGGGAGCAGATTATGGATACATGTAGTTAAAGAATTCCGGTTACCAAGTTCTGATATTTACGAATTAACAAAAGAGATTCGCACTTATTTTTATGAAACAACTTACTTTCTTATTACAGGAGACGCAACAGGCAGCTCAAGATCAGCAATGACTAAAGGACATACTAACTATTATACTATAATTAAAAGTGAGTTAAGATTGACAAACGCTAATTTTAAAGTTAGCAGATCAAATCCAAGTATTAAGGATTCCAGGGCGTTAGTCAATACTTTATTTATGAGAACTGATTTTCTGATAGACGATAGTTGCCGGTATTTACTGGACGATCTCAGGTATGTAGAATCTGATGAACATGGGTTAATGGATAAAAAGAAAGCAGAAGCAGATGGAATGGGACACTTAATGGATACACTCAGGTACTATTGTTATAAGTTTCATAATAAATTTTTAAAACATATACCTGGGAAGTTGTTAAATTGAAATATTATTCTTAAATTTGCTTAATGAAAAAATCAAAGTATTAACCAAATAAATAATATTTATGCCACAAATTACATTTGGAAAAGAATTAGAATCTTTACTAAACAGATATAGTAAAGAAAATAGAAGTAACACCCCTGACTTTTTGTTGGCAGAATACTTAATAGATTGTCTAAAAGCATACGATAATGTGTTAAAAAAAAGAGATGAATGGTTTAATATTGATGTGTGGAAAGAAAAAGAATGCGAACCGGCAAACTAACAGCAAACGCAAAGATGTTAGAAACACAACAAATCCCAACTGACAGATTTTTTAAGCGTATGGAAGTATTTATATTCAGAGAGTACAACGATAAAGGGAAATTATATTACTATTGTGGTGATTGTGAAGACGATGAGATGCCTTATTTCATTCCCGCTGAATGGGTAATAATTAAATAATTATGGGTTGCAGAGGTTGCGGAAAGAATAAAAGTCCGACTATCCAGACATTCAAAGTACGTGTCAGTGTGCCTAAAGCTATTGGAACTTTACAGGCAAAGGATATAACACGGAAGCTACAGGCTTACGCTAAAGAGTTAATCGATGGGTAAATGCAAGGGCTGTTCAAAACAAGTAAAATCAATAGGTTCTAAGAAGCGGGACATCTACAAAGCATCCCGGAAACCGACTAAAAAAAAGTAATATGGAAACAAATGATTATTATTATGATGTATGTTATGAAGTTTGGAAAAATGGAGGTAATCCTGATTTTGTAGATTTCGAACAAAGCGAAAATGATTATTATAATGAATTAATACCAGAATATTCGGCTGAAAACGAAATTAATAGACAAAAAAATGGAAATACCCAAGAAGTTTAAGTTATTTGGCAGCACGATAACAGTTGAATATAATAACAATGAATGTGATAAAGAAAATTCTTATGGATTGGCTTTATTAAATCAAGACAAAATATTACTTAGTAATTTTTCAGATGGAAATGAAATTAAGGAAACAAATATTGAATGTACATTTTTACATGAATTAATACATTTTATTTTAACCAGATTAGATTATATAGATTTAAGTAAAGATGAAAAATTCATAAAACGACTTTCAAATTTATTACATCAAGTATTAACAACTCAAGAATTTACAAATAAACGTGAATGTCCCGGTTCAAATGAAGAACACTCAGTATATGATCATAAATTAAAATAATTATGGAAAAAGAAAAATTAAGAATCCACAAAATGAAATACCGCAACCGTGGTATGGCAAACAAAAAACTAAAAGGGTCAAATGAATTTCACGTAATCTTTAAGTTTGACATTGAAGACAAAGCCACCGACTTTATAGCTAAAGTAAAGGAGTGGTATTATGGACTTGAAGAAGTTGGCGAACAAATTAAAACAGCACTAAAAGATGAAACACCCGAAACTCCTGCAGTTAAAAAACCTGCTCCGGCGAAAAGAAAAACCCGCGGACCTGCTAAAAAGAATATACAAAGATAAAAGCGGTAATATTTATTACAAGTTCCGTGATCCACGTGAGATGCCTGCTCCCAGGTTACGCAATGCTGAGATAGCAGCTATTGAAGCCGATCTTTGTATAACAGCCAAAGACGGCTCTATGTTAATTGATGCAGCCATTGAGAAGTTTGAAATATGGAGCAAGTCACCAAAGTCCACGGGTTTGGCAGATTCTTTATCTATTCTTGTCGAGTTAAAAAGACGGTTTGAATCACTGGCTGAAGAGGAAACCTTGTTAAAGTTAGCAAGTGTTTACTTTGTTATGAATGATGAAGATCCGTATCATTATGTCAGTTCACAGCAACAAGTCAAAATGGATGCCTGGGATATTGACAAAGAGGCAAAGGATTTTTTTTTGTGCAGGGCGGCAGAGATCACAAACTTTTATGGAACTACCTCCGACAAAGATATACTCATGTATTTAAACCAGAACCAACCGGAGCTAAAAAAAGCCGCCCGCTTTTTAGAGAAGCCTGGATTAGGCAGTACATAGACGATATTAATATGCTGCATAGAGCTGTTTGTAAAGGAGATCTGAACCAGATTAAAGAATTAGAGGGAATGAATGCAGACGAATACTACAGCACAATAAACGTATTCTTAAAAGAGAATGCAGAACCGGAGAAAAAGTTAAAGTCATGAAATTAGAAAAAAGGTTAGATAACATACAAATACTATTAGATACTTATATTTTGCCAGCGCTTGAACAACTGCAGAAAAATGCAGAAATGGCAGAGATAAACAAAAAAGAGATTAATCAGATAATAGACTGGATTGGTGGATACCGATATAAAAATCGGAGAATGAATGTTAAAAAGTAAAGGCATGAATTGGAAAGATTATCAGATAGAATATGAAGATATTCAATTAATATTAGATGCTTTATGTAATAATACAGTAGCTAAAACATTTGTTAAAGTAATGATGGAAATAAGAACTTTAGTAACTCCGTCAAAAGAGGCACAAAAAGCATTAGCAGAATTAGGAATTGAAAAGTTAGATTAATTTTTTGTATCTTTGCATTTGAGGCTAAGACAGCCTAACAACAGTCAGAGGCATTCCTGCCTAAATAGTTAATTACTTCACTATGGCTGTTGAAAAGATCATACTTGATATTCGGGCGCAGGTTGGTAAAGCCAAAAAGGATATCAATTCTTTAAAAACTACAACCAAAGGGCTGAACAAAGAAGTCAATCAAACCGCTAAGTTAATGAAGAAGGCGGGTCAGGCTATGTTGGCATTTGCTTCAATCGGAGTAATTACGAATGCCATTAAAAACCTAGTAAATCTAAATATGGAATTTGAGAAGACTCTAACCAATGTGATGACTTTGTTAGATAAAACTTCCAGAGCAAAGTTTGGTGAATTTCTTTCTGCAGGTGCTTTAAATACAATGGCTAAATTTGGTTTACAAGTAAATGATGTAAACAAGGCATTATTTGATACTATTTCTGCAGGAATTAAGGTAGGTAATTCAATTAAATTTCTTAATGAAGCTGCTAAATTAGCTGTCGGAGGTGTGACTACTTTAAGCATTGCTGTTGACGGCATGACCTCAATAATGAATGCTTATGCTTTATCAATAGAAGATGCCAACAAAGTTTCTGCGGCGTTCTTTACAGCTCAAAAATTTGGAAAGACTACAGTGGCAGAATTGGCTCAGAATGTAGGTATGTTAGCACCAACAGCAAAGATGGCAGGGATAAGTTTTCAGGAAATGTTAGCCGCTTTAGCCCTATTGACAAAACAAGGTATTAGTACAGATATGGCTACAACTTCATTAAGGGCTACAATTATAGCATTAACAAAAACAACACCTGCAACAGAAAAGGTATTTGCATCGTTAGGAATAGAAACCGGAATTGTTGCACTAAAAGCTAATGGGCTTGGGAAAACATTATTACAAGTGGCACAAGCTGCACAAGAGAATGAAGATATATTAACTCAGGTGATTCCAAGTGTCCGAGCCTTGACGGCTGTAGCTGCGTTGGGTACTAAGGCGTTATTTGAATTTGATACGATAACACAACAAATTAATATAGATTTTGGGGAAAATTCCAGTTTGGCAGAAGCAACAGCCTTACAGATGAGTACATTAACTAAACAGGCAGAGGCGGGAACTGCAATGTGGAGAAGATTTAAAATTGAAATGACAAATAATATAAGAGCATCTACGGAATTTCAAACAAGTATGTCTGCTATTTTGATATTATTAGAATTAACAAAAGGGAAAGCAGAAGAAGCTCCTCCGCCTAAAGACGGTGGATTTTTAGGTAAGGCATTTTTTGGTGGACAAGAAGGGTTAAAGGTATTTGAAAAAGTTACAACTATTTTAGTAGAAGATTGGGCCGTGGCAATGGAGGCTTATACTAAAGCACAAGAAGAATTAGAAGCAGCTCGCCCTTGGTGGGAATTAGACGAAAGCAAACTTAATGCCCGTCAGAAGAAACTCAAAAAACAATGGGATAACGAAGGTAAAGACAGAATAGAATCAATTACAGATATTCAATTAGAGATTGAAGAGATTCAAATGAATCTGGCACAAAGTACAACCGATACTGAAGCCTTAACCGCAAAGGCACGACTCGCCTTCTTACAACAAATAGCAGACGAAGAAGTTGAAATACAAAAAATCAAATCAGCAGCTATACTTACAATTATAGGTAATTTTGCTTTTGCGGCTTCAGCATTTGCAACACAAGGGTCGGGTCTTCAAAAGGCTTTAGCTATTGCAGATGTTACTATTTCAACTTATTCAGCAGCACAAAAAGCATATGAAGCAATGGTGATAATACCAGTAGTCGGTCCTATATTAGCAGTAGCAGCTGCTTCATCAGCAATAGCATCAGGGTTAGCAAATGTAGCTGCTATAACAGGGATAGGAATACCGAAAGCTGAATCTTTTGGGAAAGGTGGATTTACCGGAAAGTCTAAATATCAGGCGAGTGATAGAGATGGCAGGATTGCAGGATACGTTCACGAAGATGAATTTGTATTTACTAAAGAAAAAACCCGAACGTTAAGACCTCTCTTTGAGGACATCCATAATAACAGGATAGACATTCATGGTCTGGCAGCGCTGACAAGAAGAGGTGTGATGAAAACCACGACTAAGTTAAATGCTGACATTCTTGAACAGGAGGTAAAAAAGATTTACCGCAAGATGTCAGAACATCGTCCTGAGAGAGCGAGTATTATTTACACAGATCACGGATATACTAAAACAATAGGAAATACAACAATCAATGTCAGTATCTAGCTATACATATTTTATTGTCGCAGGAATAGTAACTACCCAAGTCTATCCACATGGAAATTGGTCTTTGGATATACATAAGGCAAAGGAGGACTTTCCGTTTTGTAAGGATTACCGTGTAAAATGCACCGGTGATGTTATATTTTCAGGAGACGATTATGAGTTTATATTATCTCAGGATTGTTGTGATGAGTTGCTTTTTAAGGTTTATTGTGATGGGGTTTTATACTGGGTAGGTTATTTTGGTTATCCTAATGGGTTTACTTTTGACGAAGACCGATGCGAAGCCACAGGAACACCGGGAACAAAAGACAAATATTATTCATTTGACAAAGACGGAGACACTAAAGAAAAAGATTATTATACTTATCAGGAATTTACATGGGAATCCGGAGCGATAGCTTCCGATAACTGGACAGCAAAAAGAGATTATGGAACTCTTTTGTGGGATATAATTGATTATTATGTCCAGCAAATCATAGCACCTGGGGCAACTTCTGCATCTACATTTTTAGAAAACGATTTATTTCCGGATGCTACAAATCCATATCCTGTGAATAATTATGTAACTGGATTTTCTAATAAATTAAATCATTTACTTTTTGCAATGACAAAACACGTGGTAAGCGGAAATGCTTTTAATCCGAGTTATCCTGAAATATCCTGGAATGACTGGATGGAAATTCTTCATAATACTTTTAATACATGGTGGTATGTAGACGAGAACGGTGATGTAAGAATAGAACATATATACTTTTGGGAGCTTTATTTTCCTGTTTCTTATGACTTGACTACAATAGACGGGGGACGGTGGATTGAGAATACTAATAAATATCGCTACATGGAAGAAGGATTACCTCAGAGGGAATTATGGAACTGGAGAGAGGGATTACTGAATCATACTGACTTTTTAGAGCAGTTAATTGCTTATGATTGTTCATATAGAAATGATTTCTTTTATGAAAAAGAATACGATATATCAAAGCTAACAACTGACTTGGAGTATGTGGCTCAAAACTGGGTAGGTCATGTTGATGTTGCTGATGTTGAAGATAGTGATTATATGTTTCTGAGAACAGTAGATTTTACAGATTATACATGGGCAGGAGGGGACAGCCCCGATGGAATTAACAGACCTAATCTTGTAATACTTGCACCTGATTTTATTGTATGGTATAGTCAGGGAGCAAGAACAGGGGTAGATCATTTGAACACTCACTTGTCGGCTTCTAATCTTCATGTTAATTATTGGATGCATGACCGTCCATTTTGGGAGGGTACAATGATAGGAGTATTAGCAACATTTGACTCAGTCTGGCATACTAAGATACAAAAAGAGTTTATTTTTCCAGTTTGTTGTATTGGTGAAGCGACTGAAGTATTTAGCGGGGAATTTGAAATGGGATGGGTTCCTAATGAATTTATAACAACACAATATGGAAGCGGAGAAATTTATACAGGTAATATCAGTAATGGAATGATGAAAGTTGAGATAGCTTTTCAGAATGATTGTTTGCCTGAAGATTCCGCAACTGATTGGTCAGGTGCAAGCGAACTATAAGATGTGAATTATGATACAAAGCTATTTAAAAACAGGCATGGTCTTTTATGACTCGATGGATAAGCAACACTTTAGAAGTGAGTGCTGTAAAGAAATCTTTTATCATTATACTGATGCAGAACATTTTCCAAGTTTTCAGTTTGTTACTGAGATGCCTATTTCACTAAGTGATATAATTATCTATATTTATGATCTGAAGGATAATTTAGTAACAGCTTTTGCTGATGCGGATTTTAATGCAGTTAATACTGTTTATCATGGCGTTAATGGTTATCAATATGTTCATAATGTTGTGGATATTATAAATTATCCTGATGAATTGGATAATCAAACTGGTTATTATTTAAGAATATGTAATTATAATGATCCCGAACTCCTTTATTTTGCCAATAGTAATTATGGAGTTTATACTTTTTCTATTGATGATCTTGGAAATTTAATTCAACTTGATAGTGATGATCAGGGAGGTACGGCTGAGGATGTTTGGGTTAAAAATGGGCTTCTTTATTTGGCAAATGGAGTAAGAGGCATAGACAGTTACTCGGTACGTGCAGATGGGATTTTAACCCATGTAGATAATGATTTTATTGCAGGTAGTGGTAAAGGCGTTTGGGGTGACGGCAACTTTATTTATTTAGCAAATGGTACTAGAGGATTAGAAAGTTATTCAGCAGACGCCAATGGTGCGCTTACCCATGTAGATAACGATGACCAAGGCGGTACCGCTTTAGGCGTTTGGGGTGACGGCAACTTTATTTATTTAGCAAATAGTAATAGAGGGATAGATAGTTATTCAGTTGATGGAGCAGGCGCACTTACCCATGTAGATAATGATGCACAAGCTTCTGCGAATGCTTTTGGAGTTTGGGGTGATGGTGATTTTATTTATGTTGCTGATGCTGTTAGAGGGATAGATAGTTATTCAGTTGATGGAGCAGGCGCACTTACATGGATAAGTAATCATGATCCCGGAGTTGGTGCAGATGTTTGGGGGGATGGGACTTTTATATACTTAGCTAGTTATACTGGAGGGATAGATAGTTATTCAGTTGATGCAGGGGGGAATCTTACTCATTTAGATAATGATGACAGGGATGCTTGTAGTTTTGGTTATGGAGTTTGGGGTAATAAAGATTATATTTTTTTAGCAAAAGATTCATCTGGCTGCGGAGCTCCCGATCAAGAGGGTATAGTTGTTTATACAGTTGATGGAGCAGGGAATTTTGTATTTGTTAATTATGCAAATCCAGATTCATCATTTTCAATAGGGATGGCAGTTTTTGTAGAAGAAACTGATTATAATGTACCGAAATGTTGGTATTCCGAAGCCTTTAAGGTATGTGATTGTGAAGTCGAGGGCGTTGGTGATGGATTGAATCTTATAGAGAATGGCTGGTTTGAGGACTGGTCTGGTGCTGCAAATCCAAATAACGTACCTGATGGATGGACTGTGGTAAATAATAATGCTACGAATTACGTGGCAGATGCCGGTGGTGAATGTCAAATAATTTCAGATAATACTCAAACAGTTAGAATTGAACAAACTGTTTTAACAGTTGGCTCATGGTATGTAGCAACAATAAATATTACTGTTGTTGCGGCTGGATCAATACGGCTACAAGGAGCAGTTATAACTCATGCTGTATGGAATTCAACAGGACGCAAAAGTGTAGTTTTTCAAGCAGATGCAGCAATAATTCGTATAATTAGAAATGCAGTTACAGATTTAACTTTTACAGATGTTCGAGTTGAAGAGTTTGTAGGATTTAAGTTTTGTGATATGCTTACTTTGAATTGGTGGAGTGATTGTGACTGGGATAGTATAATCTACCAGTACGGTTACAGAAATTCTTTAGTTCTAAATGTTGAATTGGATTCTCCAAAAGAAGACATAGTACAAAATGCCGCAGATGAACGACTGGGAGAAAAGTTCTTTTCAGATGTAGTTATCAAAAAGATTTACCGGATAAGCGAAAGAATACCTGAATATCTTTGGAACGCATTGATAAGACTTGTGGCTTATGGTAGCGAGATGCCAAACTTCCATGCATGGATAACTCTCCCTGATGGATCGGCTTGTTCAATGAGCGAAGTAGCTGTTTTGGGAGAATGGGATAACGATAACTGCATGAACACGTTTACGATTGAATTTGTTGACAATGATGAATATCCGGTAGTCGCAGGAAACTGCTGTGAGAACGAAGATGTATCGGAAGTTTGATAATATAAAAAAAATAATTAACTTTGCAATAGTTCTTCAAAGAGGTGTGTGACCTGAAACACATAGAGGTGAAAGCCTGATTGTCTTACTAAAAAATAAATATTAT
>SDBU01009041.1_pt1 | contig 11239 bp, 19 predicted proteins | sample 2277071 | NCBI WGS metagenome assembly SDBU01 (sample SAMN10397929, study PRJNA504765) | marine sediment metagenome | isolation source: marine sediment core GS08_GC12, 126 cmbsf | place: Arctic Ocean: Gakkel Ridge, Loki's castle | collected 2008 | reverse complement strand
AGGTAGATGATGAATAACATCGTACAGTCCTTGCGAGAGATGCTACCAGACACTCCCTGGGATCACGATAATGGAGTGATTGCCGAAGCCGCCGACGAGGTCGAGCGGCTGCAAGCCATCGTGGATCAGGTTGTTGCGGTTGCCAAGACGGAAATCCTGCCCGACGGCGACCACGTAAATCTGTCTACGGCAGTGTGGCTTGAGGAGCTAGCCGCAGAGGCGAAGGGAGGGGAGTGATGGGCGAAATGGCTGACTACGATCACGATCAAGGTGAGTTGTTACTGCTGCTTCACCAAACTGGACAATGCGGCGAGGTAGGCCCATGCCCGTATTGCGAACTGGAAGAAGAGGAAATCGAAGCCGCCGAGATAATGAAGAGCCAATGAGCAAGCAACCTAAGAGTGAGCTACTTGACCGCACGCCACCGCACGACCTGGAAGCCGAGCGGGCCGTGTGGCCCAAGGACATCACACTATGGCAAATCGGCGAGGTGGGTTACATGAGCATTCCGTTTACGTGGCTGTTGCCCAAGGCCCAGTGGCTGATCGACCAAGGTGATCTATTCATTAGGCAATGGATTGTTGGCGGCCCCGCTACTTGTCTCATGCCCACTTACTTACGTGGTTGCACGATCGGCACGGACTCGCCGGGCATCCTGCAACGTATCAACCCTCACGCCACGCGCACGACCGTAGGTTGTATCCGCCGCTGTCGTTTCTGCGGTGTGCGAACCATCGAGGGCGACTTCCATGAGCTAGACGATTGGCCCGATTGCCCGATCCTATGTGACAACAACCTACTCGCCGCCTCTGATACCCACTTCGACCGTGTGATTGATCGACTCGTGGTCTGGGGATGGTGCGACTTCAACCAAGGCTTAGATGCTCGCTTGCTCACGGCCCACTATGCTAAACGCATTGCTGAGATTTCCCGCCCCATGGTGCGGCTTGCCCTTGACTGTGATGCCGATCGCAACGACTGGCGATTGGCCGTGGCGATGCTACGCAATGTCGGTGTAGCAAAGTCGCGTATCCGCACATACGTCCTTTGTGGTTTCGAGGGCAGCCCCGAAGTGGACTGGCAGCGGTGCGAGTTTGTGGAATCACTTGGCGTGTTGGCATTGCCCATGTGGTTTCACCCACTCGATGCCTTGAAAGTCAACGCCGTCACGCCCGTGCAGGCAGCCATGGGGTGGACGCACGAGAAGCGTCGCCAGTTGATGCGATGGTACTACAAACACAGCGGCACAAAGCTAATCGCATGAACAAGCAATCCGAATTGCTCGACCGCCTTCCACCCCATGACTTAGAGGCCGAGCGTGCCGTGTTGGGCGCCGTGATGCTCAAGTCCGCGGTACTTGACAGGCTCGTGGGCATCATCGACGCCGCGGACTTCTACGCCGACGCCCACCAGAAGCTCTACACCCACCTCATCAACTTACCGTCGACCAACGGCGAGGCCATTGACACGGTGGTGTTGGTGAATTGGCTCAAGCAATCGGGCGATCTGGAGGCCATCGGCGGCGTGGCATACCTTGGCGAAGTGGCTCAGTCGGTGGGCATCGCCGCCAATGTGGTGTACTACGCCGAGATTGTCCGCGACCACGCTATCCGGCGGCGCCTTATCCACGCTGCCACCGACACCCTGCGTGACAGCTACAGCCCCGCGGCCACCACCGCTAACATCATCGAGGCCCAGCGTACGACCATCGACGCCACCGACAGTCTCACCTCGAGCGCGTGGCCCCAATGGACGTGCCGTGAGTTGATGGCAGGCACATTCGACATTCGCTACCTCATCGAGGGTGTGTTAGTGGAGGGGCAACCCGCCATTCTTGCCGGGCCGAAGAAGTCGCTTAAAACAAGCCTACTGCTCGACATGGCCGTGGCACTCGCCAATGGCGGCTCATTCCTTGGATACTTTCAAGTGCCCGTGGCGGCTACCGTGGGCGTCATGAGCGGTGAAAGCGGGCTCGCCACAATCCAAGAGACCTTACGCCGAATCTGTGACACCGCTCACTGCGACCCGACCGCCGTCACCAACCTCATCATCACCGACCGCATCCCTGCCATAGACCAGGCCGGTGATTTAAGTACCCTACGTGGCTTCATTAGAAATAACCATCTGGGGGTGCTGATCCTTGACCCAACTTACATGGCCATGAGCGGAGAGGATGCCGGCAACCTCTTCAAGCAGGGTGCCCAGTTAAACCGACTCAACCGCTTGTGTCAAGAGGCATCGTGTACTCTACTGTTAGCCCATCATACAGTCAAGCGACCTGGAGGCGGCCTACGTGACCCATTTGCCCCCATAGAGCTAGAGGACATAACTTGGGCGGGATTTCAAGAATATGCCCGCCAATGGGTATTGGTCAATCGCCGTGAGAGGTACGAGATTGGCACTGGCCACCATGTCTTATGGCTTTCTGTGGGTGGTTCCGCGGGTCATGGCGGCTTATGGGCCCTGACAATCGACGAGGCCACTCCTACAACGCCTGGTGGACGCATCTGGCAAGTGACACTCGACACGGCCACCGACGCCATAGAGGCTAAGGACGAAGCCAAGGAAGACCAGAAGCGAAAGAAGGACGAGGCCAAGCACGCAGAATATGAGGCCGCCATTATCGCCACTATCGCCCACCTAAAACACCCAGAGTCCAAAACCGGCATCCGTGACTTATGCCCCATAGGGCACCGACCCTTCGACCGAGCATGGGCCAGCCTAATTCAACAAGACGTTATTGTCTCCATAGGCACCACCCGAAAGGGTACCCGTACAGTAGAAGCTTATACCCTATCAGACGGGGAATCCACCACAACGGGTGAGCCATAGTAACCTTATATCAGCCCTGTCGCGCCTGGTATATCAGCCCCTTTCGTAAGGCTGACCAGGATGATATATCAGCCCCCATGTATGTCCGTCCCCTTAAGGGGGACGGTATACAGGGGCCGATATCAATCAGCCCAGCGCGGGGCAGGCATGTTACGCCTCATTTTTCAAGGGGCCGATATCATACCACTCATGGGGGCGTCAGCGTAAGCACGAGTTGCGGGCGGGTGTGCGGGCACCTAAAGGTATGTGACAGGTGGAGTTGACAATAATCAGCGCGACGGCAGCCCGACAATTGTGACAGGCATAACTGTCATTATGACGACCCGCAACCTCCGGGTGGGTGGGAGAATATCGAAATGATGGAAACTCGATACGTATTCACGAGTTACAGCGGCGGGTGGGTGGCGGCTGGCCCGCGGATCGGGGTGGAACTTGATATGTGAGGCACGGCGATGAGGATTTGTGTTGCCCATCTTGCCTACCCACCCCCGATCAATCACGGGTGGGGGGTGGGGTCAACGGGGAGGGAGGGCTGCGTTTATGGCTGAAAATTCTGGCAAAAAATCACGGGAGGTGATTTGTGTACATCCTCATGGTGGTGGCGGCATTTTTAGTGGTGGGTTTGTTTCTTGCGTTGTTGATATCGGGCATTTGGATGCTTGGCTATTCCCGCGGGTATGATGATGCATGTGCATACACCCGGAAGAGGATGGCGGCAAAGCAATGAGTTCCGAACAACCCCAATAGAGGTGAATTATGGCGATTTCCAATGAGCAGTGGAACGGGATTGCGATTGTGTTGCTTTTGTTTGTGGTGTCGTTTGTGGGCGGGCTAAAAACAATGCAATGGGCATCCCGCTGCTCTGCCATCGAGGCGGGTGTAGCAGAATGGCGATGCGACCCCCAGACTGGGGTGGCTGAGTTTGTTTGGCTTGGGAATCCAAAACCAGAAGAGGGGGGTGATGATGGACGCTAATATGCCCGTTTCCCAAAGGTCTATGCTTTATGACCTTGGACAAGCTTGGGTTGACGCGGGCGCTGCATATTGGGAGGAATACCAGCGAGTGTGTGATGCTGGCGCCGTTGTGTGGCTAGAGATGGATAATGGGCACTTTCTGCTGTTTACACGATCCGAGTATAAGGATGAACTTATGGCTTGCATCTCATCGTTGCAGCAAGAGGCGGCCATGATCCATCCGTTTGAGGCCGCTGAGGCGAAGGAGCTACCTAATGGCGAATGACACCCCGCCTCCCAAGGGCGACATGGGCGAATCGGTAACATCGAAACCGCGGATGCGGCATGGGCTCAAGGTGTATGCCCAACAGCTATCGAGCGACAAGGATAAGTATGAATGGGTGTCGGGCATGGTGGGGCATTTACGGAATCGGGTGGAGGATGAGTTGACACGTCAAAAGGGAGGGATGCAGGAGTTGACGTTAGGCGAAGCATTGCTTGTGCAGTCGGCGTGCCGGCATGAGGAAAAGGCGCAACTGAATCACTGGTACATTGCGGGGTGCAAAGACCCATCGGAGAAGTTGGAATGGATGCACAAGTGTGAAGCGGCGGCGGCGGCGGCGACGAAAGACCGTGATGATTGCTTGAGGCAGTTGGGGGTGTTGCCGGCGGCGAAGTCGGTGGGCGGTGTTGATCCGATTGCGGCTGCAAAGGCGGCCATGGCGAAGGAGGACGAGTGATGAGTTGTCCATTATGTGCTGCGTCAATGAAGGCTGTTGAACACATGGAAGCTGAGGTCGAGCGACTACTAAGGCTTGCAGTTAGCGAGTACGCACGGGGCCTCGACGATGGCCGAAAAGTTGAGATAGCTGGAGCAAGGCGAGTGATGTGGCACATCGAGCAAGGCGACGTGATTGAGGGGCAATTGGAACTGTTTTGATTGGAGGTGTGGGATGGCAACGACAAGTGAGTCACTCGAAAATCTTGGGTGTGCTGTTGTTGCGGCGGCAGTCATATTGGCCGTGGCAATTCTAATTCACGGTTGTGGAGGGTGAACTATAACCCATGGCATGGACGCCAACCGCACTTGACCTGCAGCGCTACGCCCGCGACCCGCTTGAGTTTTTGGGCGACCTCATCATCCCGGCGGCCGACGGCCCGGCACGATTCAAGGACGTGTGGGGCGACTTCCAGGTGGAGGCGTTTCGTCAATTGCGGCCGTCACTGTTGGCCGTGGCCGCGGGCAAACGTCCCCCATTCAGGGGCGCGTGGCTCGAGCGCACTAAGGGGGCATCGAAGGATTCGGACGTGGGCTGTTGTATTCTCTGGGCGATGCTGTTTACCGACGTGCCGCTGCTTGTGGAACTTGGTGCGGAGAAGCGGGACCAAGCGGCCGAAACGCTCAACGCCATGCGGGACTTGACGCGGCTCAATCCATGGATGGAGGGCTACTTTGAGTTCCAGGTGGCGCGGGTGAAGTCGTCGCGTACTGGTTCCACTCTCAACGTGCTCACCACAACCGACACTGCGGGGCACGGCACCCGGCCCAACTTCTCCGTTTGCAACGAACTATCCCATATAAGCCACCGGCAATTTGCCGAGACGATGGCCGACAATGCCGACAAGCTCGCCGGCAACTTCATGGTGATTGCTACCAACGCGGGCAGCCTACATACATGGCAATACGATTGGAGAGAGGCATATCGGGTCGACAAGACGTGGTACTTTCAAAAAGTCGATGATGTTGCCCCATGGATTCCAGAGCGGAATATCGACAACGCCCGACGCCGCAATCCTACCATCCGATTCAATCGTCTGTGGAAGGGTATTTGGGCGCCGCAACAGGGTGACGCAATTGATCCCGAGGATATCGAGGCGGCCATTAAGCTCAAAGGCCCAACGTCGCCGAAGGAATTGCACGACGATGGTTGGTGGTGCATTTTGGGTGTGGACTCGGGTGTGAAGCATGACCATGCGGCTCTGGTGATTTTGGCAGTGAAACCGGGCGAGCCAACCATTCGTTTGGTGAGTTGCGAATGGTGGGCACCGATGCCGGGCGGGCACATCGACCTCACTAAACTTGACGATGCCATATTCAGGGCACTCGATAAGCTGCCGATAATCGGCATGGCCTATGACTCATTTCAGATGGAGAATACGGCCCAGCGTGTTCGGCAAAAGGGTTTTATTGCCCAGGAGCAATTATTCCAAGGCAAGCACGGTGACCTTTTGGCTCATGACTTATTGCACGTTTTCACGAACCGCGACATCGAAATGTACCATGATGAAGCATTGATACGCGACCTCCACCGCCTGTGCATCGAGGAAAACAAGATGCAGCAGTGGCGGCTTACGGCCGTGCGCGATGACTTCGGACATGCGGACAGGGGCATTGCTATGGCCATTGCACTTACTGCGGCGGTGACGGTGACGCAGCAGCGGGTGGATGATGAGGACGACGGGGCGGAGCATATTATTGAGGTGTAACATGAAACGCTGCAAAACGTGCCGATGGTGGAGTGATGATGAGCAGTGGTGGACTCCCGTTGGCTGTTTCGAGTGTTTACACCCAAAAATTACAGAACCCTTTGGTTACGAGGGAGACGCGAATTGTTTAGTGTATGCGTATGACGAAGGCGGAGGTTTTGCTTCTGGCCCTGAGTTTGGTTGTGTGCATTGGGAGGCCCGCACGGAAACATGAGCGAGCACCTTAGATGATTACACCAATGCACCGCAAGGAAGTGGTGTGACAGGAATGGGATGATTGGCGAAGACCTTACGGCGTACTACCAGAGACGAAGCATCACGAAGCGGCTATGTTGGGAAATCAGGATTCGGCTATCTCTCGACCACGACCCCTCCGAGGTTGCTCGGTCTCTGGGCGTGAGTATCCATGTCGTTTCTGCGGTGTGGGGCGACCCGTTGCAACATCAATGGTCTGAAGCCGAGGTTTGTTTGTTGTTGGAGTTTAGAAGGCGCGGGATGGGCTTTGGCGAGATTGGCGAACGCCTCGGGCGCAGCGCGGAGGCTGTGGGGAAAAAACACAGACGCATAGGCAATTCCGAATTATAATCCGACATTACTTGACAAATAGGCCAAATATATAGATGAGAGGTCTGGTTGTTGAGGTTTCAAAAATGAATGCACGACGCAAGTGCGAGGTGTGTGGGTTCTGGCTTCCGATGGTGGGAAAACAAACCATTTGTCGTGAATGTCAAAAAGACCTTAGCCATTTGCGTAAAGGTTCGCAGATACGGAGCATCGAACGTGATTGGAAAATGGCCAAGCGAATGGGGCTCTCGGCACATGATGAAGCAGCAGAATTTTTACGTTCGCAGGGGGTGAGTGTGTTTTGACTGAGTTGCCTTTTAGTCCAAAAGCGGTTGCGCGCCACAGCAAGGTACGTGGGCCATTGTGCCCGGCTTGCCTGGAGCTTGGTAAAGAAGTGCGGGCCAAAATACCCGGCTGGCGACATTGTCGCCCCTGTTTACAGGGCTGTTGGGCTGATATGTGTCTCAGCGGCTATTTTGGTGTCGATGCTTCTGTGCATCCGACCACAACGATGCCCGAAGACCTCCCGCTTCGGATGGTTCTGCAATCGCACGAAGACGATGCGAAACCCACCTTGAATTCTACTGGTAAATCAACAAGGGGACAGCCGGTATCACGCCGTTCGACGTTAAAAGGTCCGAGGCAGATAAGCCACCCACGACATTCCGGCTAGGTGGCACGCCCCCATGTTTACACGAGTATTGATTGTCTGAATCCAACCACACCTTCCGGCCCGGCGCCCTGCTGGGTTTCAGTAACCGGGGCTGCCCCGGCGTGGTGATTAACCTCACGACGTGGGGCATTCCTGGGCGCGGGCTTTCTCATGTCGCCCTGGTGGGCCGGCATCCCGAAACCAAGGACTTGGTGCTGTGGGAATCGCTCTACACCTCTCCCGGCCCGTGTCTGGTGCAAGGTAAGGCGGTGTCCGGCGTCCAGGTGCAGCCGATTGAGCGGCGCATCGAGCGATACAACGGTCATGTCTGGCATTATCCCTTGGTTGTGCGGCTCACGGCGGAGCAACTGTTTCGTCTGGATACCTACTGCTTGGAATCGCTCGGACTCGATTACGACGAACTTGGGGCGATTCGCTCGCGTGGGTTGTCAATTATCGAGCGATTGGTGTTTCGCCCGCAAGACCTCACGAGCGTTTTTTGCAGTGAGTTTGCCGCCGGTGCTCATCAGGTTGTCGGCGTGACCAATGACGCTCTCAATGCAAGTCGGCAAAACCCCAACCGCCTAATGCGTCGTGAGCGACGAATGGGCGTGCTTTGCAAACCAGTGCAATTGAAATAGGAGCGGGAACATGAAATGGATTTTGGCGTTGCTGTTGGTTGGTTGCCTTGGTTGTGACGGCACGCTAACTATTGGCGCGCCCGACACGGCGGCCTCTTCACAAGAGCAATGCTCCGATGGGGTATGCCCCTATCCGACCGTGCCGCCGATGGATTTGCCAGTGCAGTTGCGCGAGGAAAACTACGCGGGCGGCTCTTGCGTCCACGCTTCGATGGTTTCGGTGCTCCGCTGGCAAGGTTTCGAGGAGTTAGCCGATTGGTGGCAAGGCCAGTATCGCGGCGGCGAAGGCATTGGCGGACTTGTTTCCAAGGCGGATAGGACGGGCTTACGTTTTGCCTATACCTCCAGTGGCGACACTGACTTTCTTGAATGGTGCAGTCGGACCCGTCGCGGGGCAGTTATTTTCTATTACAGCGCCCACTCGATTACGTTCTGCGGTTTCAACAGCGGTGATGCCGTAGTGATGGACAACAACCGAGTGGACAAGCTGATTCGGATACCCAAGGCGGATTTCTTGCGGCGGTGGCGCGGGTACGGGGGTGTAGCGCTTACGCCCGTATATTCACCTAATCCCCCACGGCCGTGGCGAATGGTGAGCACACAGGAGAAACACAAATGAACTCACTGAAGAAAGTAGCGGGCGGCGTGCCCGCGGCCGGAAGGGCAGTTATTGCCGTGACGGCGCTTATTGTGCTTGGCTGGGTCGTCACTGAGGTGATCGACGCCAAGGAGAAACAAGGGCAGGCGGATTTGTTGCGTGACACCATGTCGCAGGTTGTACAGCGGTGCGAAGAGCAAGTTATCGACCTGCCGGAAGACGGCGGTGCATGGTACACCACGCTGTTTTTACATGCCGATTGGCGACAGCGGCCGCAAGAGCGACAGCTTGCCGCGTGGTTTGCGAGCAATCCAAGGTTGGCAAGCTTGAAAGCCCAAACGCACTGGAACGTCCATACGCAAAAAGACCGCATGTACCGGGCTCGATGGGCCCATGTGGTTTCTGTGTGGCCGTGTGTGCTGTTGCAAACGAGCGACGGCAAGGTGCGGTACAAGGCTTCTGGCGACAACATACCGAGCAATGCGGACCAACTCGCCAGCGACATTACAACGCGGCTGTTTCCGTGTCCAAAGCCCAAGCCGAAACCCAACCCGACACCGGCACCCGACACCAACCCCGTGATTCCAGATACCACACCGGACATTACACCCGACGCGGGACCGGCAGGCGAGGATTTTCCATGGGCGTTGTTGATCGTGGGCATTTTGGTGGCTGTTGGTGCCGTGTTGTTTTACCACTTCAAAAAGCCCGGCGGGCTGAAATAGGAGAAGAGCAATGTTGTTTGCAGTTACTTACAGTGTGGAATCTCTGGTGATTGTTGGCCTGGCCATTGTGGTTGTGGCCTTTGCGGCCGGCTGGTTTCTTCGTAAGGACACAGCGGAAGAAGAGAACCGCCGCCGGGTCAATACATTGGTCGGGCGACTTCGCAAGGCGAATCTCGATTGGTTTGCCGACATCTTTGAAAACATTGTCGTCGAAGACATAAGCGGTTTGTATCAGGACATTCGCGCAATAGCAAAGATGGATGGGGACGAGTTTATGGGAATTTTGCGTAAGGCGTTCAAGGCACAGTTTCCCGACATCCTGAAGCACCCGGAACTCGGCCCGTTCATCCGCGAGCAGATTGCCGCGGCCGATGCAGCGGAGGCAGCCGCCGCTGAAGAATGAGCGACGACCGCATTCACGACCGCATTGACGCAGTTGACCAAAAGCTCGGCCACATTGAAGTCGCCGTCACTAAGATAGCGACGACTTGCAATGTGTGCCGGCCGATGGTACTGGGCAATGGCGGTAAATCGATTGACAAGCGTGTGACGATACTCGAAACCGTATCGGGCCTTCGCTCCAAGGGCTTTTGGGCGCTTGTGGCGTTGGTCTCAACGTTGTGCGGCGTGGCGGTTACCTTGGCGGCCCGTGCGATGGGAGGCGGCTGATGGCGAGATTGTTTGACGACGGACAGAGCGAATACCTGGCGCGTGCCTCGGTTGTTGTTTCGGCAGCGCCGTTTAGCGTGGCGTGCTGGGTGAAGGTGGACGACCTGACGATCCATCACATGCTTTTGACGATCTGCGACAAGGCGTCGAACAACAATCGGTTTCAGTTTTATGTTGAGAAAGATGCAAACAAGGTACGGATGCAGGCAAAAACAGATACGGCTCAATTTGCCGATTCCGCCGACGCTGTTTTAGCTAATGTCTGGACTCACTGTGCGGGAGTGACCTCGGGAGTCGCATCGCGGTACGCCTACAAGGACGGCGTGCCGGGAGCGGAAAATGAAGTTTCGCGGACGCCTGTGGACATGGACAACACGAACATCGGGTGCATCGACGATTCGACCGGGCCACGAACATTCATCTCGGGGGCGGTTGCGTGGCTGAGTATCTGGGATGTGGCACTAACGACCGCCGAGATAGCCATCCTCGCCAAGGGCGTGCATCCGACACAGATTCGCCCCGGCGATCTCGTGGCCTTCTGGCCGCTGGGTGGGCGCCATGGGCGCAACGACACAGACTGGTGGACCGGCGGACTCGACATGACCGCCTACAACACGCCGAGTTGGGTCGCACAGCCGCCGGGATTGCAATACCCCAGGGGCATCGTTCGGACAGACTGGGCTCAAGCAGGATAGGAACACACAATGGCAAACGTAATCGACGCAGTGAAGCCGACGGACACAGCGGAACTGTTGGGCATTGAGCGCGATGCACAAACCCTCAAGAGGGCTGCTTGGCACGTGGCCAATGCTTGCCGTTCGATGTTGCGGACAGCACAGTTAAGGGCCAATGCACACGGGCTCACCGCATTGAAAGCTGAGATGTCGGTCGCGGAAGTGCAGGCAATTACACAGGCGGTGCAGGCTGCCCGCCAGGTGCTCGCCGCACTCGGGCCGAGTTATGATCCCGGTGTAATTCCGAATGACCCACTACCGCCGCCGGAACCCGAGGCTGAATGATGCTTGGTACAAGGCTTGATATAGAATCCGCAACAGTCGATCTGACCTCTCAGATAACGGTTTTGACCGATACACCAGATGCCAGTAATGACCGTTGG
>SDBU01009040.1_pt1 | contig 11239 bp, 13 predicted proteins | sample 2277071 | NCBI WGS metagenome assembly SDBU01 (sample SAMN10397929, study PRJNA504765) | marine sediment metagenome | isolation source: marine sediment core GS08_GC12, 126 cmbsf | place: Arctic Ocean: Gakkel Ridge, Loki's castle | collected 2008 | reverse complement strand
GAATGAATTTTTTAAAAAAATTTGTTCCAAGGTTTATGACCACATGAAAGAACAATCTGAGAATAAAGTTGTGCTTGAGGTAGTTCTATTTGATTTTGACGGATCTGTATTATCTAGATATCCTGAAAAGTAAGATATTTTATTAAATCAAAACGGATCGTATTATGGAAAAAATTTCAGTTCTTGCAATTACAAAAAATGGCGTAAAAATTGGCTTGTTATTAAAAGAAAAATATCCTTCATGGAGGATTTTTGCTCCAGCTAAATTTTCTGATAATAGCGCTGAAATAGAGTGGTATTCAGAACCCACTGCTGGAAAAATTTCTGAACTTTTCAAAACAAATGATGCATTGATTTGTTTATTCTCTCTTGGTGCCGTAATACGACTGATATCTCCTCATATCAGAGATAAAAAGACTGATCCTGCTGTTCTTGTTATAGATGATAAGAAAAATTTTGTGATAAGTGCTCTTTCAGGCCACATTGGTGGCGCAAATGAATTAGCTGAACAAATTGCCAAAAAATTAGGTGCAACATCTGTAATCACTACTGCTGCTGATGTAAACAAAACTATACCAGTTGATCTTGTAGGAAAAGAATTTGGGTGGAAGATTGATGACGACTCCACTATAACTAAAATCAGTGCATTAATGGTTAATGAAGAAAAAATTGGAGTGTATCAAGATGCTGGAGACAAAAATTGGTGGAAAGCTGACTTACCAAAAAATGTTAAAATTTATTCTTCATTTGATGAATTAAAAAAGTCAAAATCAAAAGGATTTTTGATTATTTCGGACAAAATTTTTGAATCAGAAATTTTGAAAGATGCTGTTGTGTATAGACCTCCAAATCTTGTTGTAGGAATAGGATTACATTGGGATACATCAAAAGAAACAATCAAGAAATGGTTGCAATCATGTTTTGAAAAAAACAACCTTAGTCCTTTATCAATTGCCAAGTTTGTTTCATTAAAGAAACCACAAGACGTTAAAGGTTTAATTGAAATTGGTAAAGAAATGAATGTTCCAATTGAATATTTTGAAAAAGATGATTTAATGGATATTCAAGTACCAAACCCGTCTCAAACTGTCAAAACCTTTGAGGGAACACCTAGTGTTTCGGAGGCTTCCGCGATTAAAGCGTCTGGAGGTCAATTAGTTGTGCAAAAGCAGAAATTTCCTCCAAATTTGACTATTGCAATAGCGAGGATTCCAAATTGAAAAGAGGGTTGCTTCTGATTGATAGAGGTAGTAGAGAAAATGAGGTAAAGAATGAACTTGAGCTGATCTGTCAAAGTGTAAAAGAAAAAGGAAATTATGAATTTTCTAACTACTGTTTTTTGGAAGTTATACCTCCATTTATCGAAGAAGGTATTAAAAAAGCTCTAACAAGTGAGATTGATTCCTTAACTATTGTTCCTTATTTCCTTTATCCTGGCAAGAAAGTTAAGGCAGCTGTAAATGAAGCAATAAAATTTCAGGCTAAAACTGATGTAAAATTTGTTGTTTCAAAGCCAATGACCATGCACAAAACAATGATTAATTTGGTAGACAATAGAGTAACAACTGCATTAGAAACTAACGGAGTTAAAATAGCAAAAAAAAATGTTGATGTTTTAATCATTGGACATGGAAGCAAAGATCCCAATGCTCAATTATCGATCAAATATGTTGTTGATGGATTAAGATCGACTTATCGAAATGTAGGTCATTGTTTCTTAGAAATTGAACAACCGAATATTTTTCAGGGAGTTTTAAAATGTGAGAAAGAAGATCCTCAAGTTCTAGTAATTGTTTTTTATTTTCTTCACAAAGGTGCACATGTAAAACGAGATATTTATGAAGATCTTAATCCTGTCCTTGAAAAATCCAAATTAAACAAGGTGTTGATAACAAAACATATTGGTCCAGATGAAAAAATGATTGATTTAATCATAGAAAGAGCTAAAGAGGTAGAAAATGCAAACTAGGAAGGGACAGTCTATAGAAGATGCCAGTATGCAGGTAATTGAGCGTGAAATTGGGTCTCACTCATATAATGAGAAAGAATGGTCTATAGTTAGAAGAGTTATTCATTCTACTGCAGATTTTGATTTTGCTAGAGAAAACGCAATAGTCTTTCACAAAGATGCTATTGAAAGCGGATTAAATGCGCTAAAAGCTGGTTGTAGGATAGTTGTAGATGTAAATGGGGTTGCTGGTCTGTTGAACAAACAAAATACAAAAAAATTTGGAAATAATGTCATTTGTAGAATTTCGGATCCTGAGATTACACGTCAAGTACAAGAATCAAACAAAACCAGATCTCAAATGTCAATGAGGAGGTCATCATCAGATATTGATGAAGGTCTAGTTGTAATTGGTAATGCCCCAACCGCCTTGTTTGAAGTCATACAAATGATAAAAGAGGACATTACAAGTCCGGCGTTGATAGTTGGCATACCTGTTGGTTTTATTTCAGCAGCCGAATCAAAGGAGGAATTAAGAAAAATCGATATTCCATTTATTACGAACAGGGGCAGAAAAGGTGGAAGCTCCTCAGCAGCTGCAATTGTTAATGCACTTTTTAAGATGATTGAATAGTTATCTTCTAGATACTGAAATACATTTTTCAACAAATCTTTGAGCATAATTTGAGCTGTCAAAATAGAGATGCCCGTATGAAGCCAAGGTGTTATATTCAATTAAACCATCTTTTTTATTTATAATTCCATTACCTACCGAAAGCAAGTAAGCAAATTTGGAATCGTTAGATATTGAATCAATCTCAGAATAATGAAATTCATGTCCTCGAAGATTTTTTGATTTTGTTGAGATTATACAATTGGATTTTATTTTTCCTTGGGTATAGTTTAGTTTCATTTTTTTTGTCATTTTTGTTGTTGCATCAAATAAACCAACCATCTTGTATTTCTTAGGACCATAATTGATTGAATTAGTAAGATACATCAGTCCTCCACATTCAGCATAAATTGGAATTTCTTTTTCTGCCAAATCTTTTATCTGCTTCTTCATTTTTTTGTTTTTTTCAAGAGATTTTCCTAGAATTTCTGGAAAGCCACCACCAATATAGATTCCATCACAGCTAGGAACTTTAGAATCCAGAAGTGGACTGAAAAACTTAATTTTTGCTCCTTCTCTTTTTAAAGAGTCTAGATTGTCTTGGTAATAGAAATTAAAAGAACTATCAAGCGCAACTGAAATTGTAGTTTTTGGTGTTTTTGTTTTCCGTAGCTTTTGTTTTGAAAATGATGGAGTGTTATTCGAAATTTCAATTAATTTATCAATATCAAGAAATTCAGATATTTTTTTTGTAACCATCTCAATTTTATTTTTCATTGTTTTTTGTTCAGTGACTGGAATTAAACCCAAATGTCTTGATGGTAATAAAAGATCAGAATCTTTTGGAATTGAACCTAAGACTGGTATTTTTACAGAGTCTAATGCTTGTTTACATAGAATTTCATGCTTTTTACTTCCAAGCTTATTTAGAATAAAACCAGAAATTCTTGAATTTTTATGAAATTTTCTGAAACCTAATGCAGTAGCTGCAATCGAACGAGCTGTCCTGCTAGCATCTAAAACCAAAACTACTGGGGCTTTAAGTAATGTTGCAACATGGTGAGTACTAGAATAGTTTGATAATCCTGAGAATCCATCATAATACCCCATAACTCCTTCTATTATAGAACAATCAGAGTTTGAGTTTTTAGTAAATGAAGTAATTACTTCCCTATTTCCCATTAACCAAGGATCAAGATTTCTTGAATCATTTTTAGAAATTAATGATAGATAACTTGGATCAATATAGTCTGGACCAACTTTAAATGGTTGTACTGAAAAACCTCTTTTTTTCATCCCATGTATGATCGCACATGTGATTGCTGTTTTACCAACCCCACTAGTTGTTCCTGCAATTGCTAATCTTGGAATTCTCAATTCGTATCACTTGATCAGTTTTTTATTTAAATTGTGACTGTTTTTTACAAAAATCGATTTCTCAATCTTTTTAGTGGGTTTTATTAGAACTAAAAATCATGGAGAAAGATGGATTAGTAATAGTTTACACTGGTAATGGGAAAGGTAAAACTACTGCAGCCCTGGGGATGGTATTAAGAGCAGTTGGATATAATCTAAAAATTTGTATGATTCAATTCATCAAGGGTTCGTGGCACTATGGAGAACTGGATTCTTCAAAAAGATTGGAGCCGGAATTTGAATTAATTACAGCTGGAAAAGGCTTTGTTGGCATTATAGATGATAAAAGTCCACGTGAAGAGCATGAAAAAATGGCACAGGAAGCACTTTGTATTAGTAAGGAAAAAATCCAATCTGGAAAATATGATATTATTATTCTTGATGAAGTAAATTACGCAATAAATCTTGATTTAATTGATGTTAATGATGTTCTTGATTTGATTAATTCAAAACCATCTAATCTTAATCTTGTACTGACGGGAAATTATGTAAAACCAAAGATAGTTGAGGCTTCGGATCTTGTTACCGAAATGAATGAAATTAAACATCCTTTCAAATCAGGTATCAAGGCAAAAAGAGGAATTGATTTCTAACCAGCAACATTAAATTACACATTAGAAAATTTGTGGCAATGTCAACTGAAGTACAAGAATTACCGGAACGAGGAGAGATTGTGCTTACAACAATAACAAAAATTATGGATCATGGTGCTTATGTGACCCTTGATGAGTATGATGGCCTACAAGGATTTTTGCATATTTCAGAGATTGCTCCAGGATGGATTAGATCTATAAGCAGATTTGTAAAAAATGGTGAAAAAAAAGTTCTTCTTGTAAAGAGAGTAGGTGGAGAGAGATCAGATATTGATCTATCGTTAAAGCAGGTTTCTACTGATCAAAAAAAGAAAAAACTCTTGGAAGTGAAAAGACATGAAAAAGGAAATACCTTATTCTTAAAAGTACAAGAAAAAGCTAAACTATCAAAAAGTGATTTATCGCAACTGGAAGATGGTTTCTATTCAAAATATGACTCTATTTATGATGCTTTTATGGACATTGCTATACATGGTATTTCTGTTCTTGTTGATCTAAAAATTGCTAAAAAAACTCTAGATGCAATAAATTATGTCAGTTCCAAAATTAAATTACCATCTGTTGAAATTAGAGGCATTTTAGAAATTTCTAGTGATAGACCAGATGGTGTTGAAGTTATCAAAAATACTCTTCTTAACTTTACAACGGGGGATAAAGGAAAAAATATTCAAATTACTTACTTGGGCGCACCAAAATATCGATTAGCAGTAACTGCGCAGGAGTTCAAATCTGCAGAAAAAAAATTAAAACCAATACTTAAGGAAATTCAAAAAGAGATAGAGAGTAAAAAAGGCTCCTTTAAATTTACTAGAGAAGAATCAAAAAAAATTCGTGAGGGATGAGATGCGTTTTCAACTTAGGAAGTGTGTTAAATGTAAAAAATATACATTAAAAACCAAATGTGTAGAATGTAATCACGATACAGTTTCTGTGCATCCTGCAAAATTTTCTCCTGATGATAAATATATTCGATATAGACTTGCTGAGCGTTATAACAATTCTTAATTTTCTATTTTTGGTTTGTAATCCTGATTTATTTCATAAATAAAAACTCCTATAATAGGGCCATTATCTGTTCTATCAAAAGAAGGGGAAGAGTAGACTAGACGTATTGGACCATCACTCTCATTTGGAAATTTAATATCTTTAACAAAAATTTCCGTGAAGCCAATTTGAAAATTTTCAGATATAATATTAGTGTCCAACCGAGCATATGTTACTACTGAAAATGGAATCATTTTCCCAAATAATGTATTTTGCCAAAATAAATCCGTCCCACTAACTCCATCCGGATGCAGATATTTACCAAGAGGCTCTTCTGCAATTCTCATAAACCACTGTTTTTTACTTTCATCACCACCACCGCGGAGAAGATATATCCCATTGGCATCATTTCCTACTCTTTCTCCTGTAACAAATATCAAAAAATAATCAGCATCTAGCTCCTGAAGCATTTCCCATGCTTCATCAGGTGGGGAAAGTAGAGTTTTAGCAATTTGTTGTATTCTTATTGTTGATAATGTTGCATTGTCGGCTAGAGATGCTCTCTCACTTAATGTTGTAATCCAATAACCATAATCCCACCATGAAGCTATCACAGCGTCTTCGGGTGTATTTTTGTTTAACCATTCCATTGCGTTACGCCAATCATCAGTAGCAATACTGAAGAATGATCCTCCATTAAGAAGTGTTGGGGGGGCTTTAGTAGCATTAACCCAGTTTCCATTTTCAGGTATTGTTAATGGCATAATAAGTAAAATAATTATTATAGAGAAATAGGAAATTCTGGTAATAATTCTTGGGTTGTTAGAAATTTTTTTATCTTTAATTTTTTTATCAATTAAAATCACAGAAGTTAATACAGACAAACCTATTGATGATAAAATAATTATTGAAATAGAAGCAAATAATTCTAATCTAATAAAAGCGGAGCTGACATAAACACCCGCAAGACTAAGAATCAAAGTAAACACAATCATATCATTTTTCAATTTAGAGAAAGAGTATATTTGATCCTTATTTTTTAGAATAAACCAGATCCCAATGCCTGCAAAAATCATCAGAATTGATGAAAAGTAAAAAGATTGTGCCAAAGTAGTGGTTGCGTGCTCAGCAACAGAATCAACCAAGGGGTCTTGAGTTGTTAGAAAGGGATTCACAGCATTAAGATACCGAAATGAAGGTAATCTCAAGAATGCTGAGCTAGTATTTATCGTAATTAGTGTAATACCTGACAGAATTGTTCCAATAAGGAAGTAAAGACCATTACGTAATCTTTTTTCTTCTTTACTGAGCTTTTGGATCATAGTACAAATAACAAGAAAAATTGTTGATCCTATTATCAAAAATCCTTGTATACCAAAAACAAACCTGATTCCTGGTCTCTCAAAAACCAATGCTGTTAACAAAAATGAAATTGTAAAAACTGGTATAGCCCATCTAATGAAATCATGATCGTTTCTTAAAAATGGGAGTACTAAGAAGAATAATCCTAAGGGAATTATGAAGAATTGGATTCCTCCCCAAGCTGAAATGCCAAATGCAAAAAATATTCCAGCTCCTATGAGTTTGGAAAATGAAATCTTAGAATTTCTAGAACTTAGAGCACTAAGAAGCAAATACATTGCTAATAATCCAAAAAATAAACCAAGAGGTTCTGATTTAAACCAGCCAATTGTACCTCTAATAATAATTGGCACTGAAACTGAATAAAACAGACATGCGAAAAGACCTGCTGTTGTTCCAGCAATTACTCTGACAAAAGCAAATAATATGATTGCTGTTAAAGAACCAAAAACTACTGGAAAAATTATTGTGAAATCATAAAGAGAGGAATTACCACCAAAAATTGGATATAATGACGCTGCAGTAATATGAAGGATTACTTGAGAATTTGAAGAAACGTCTCTCCCTTCAGGATACCAACTCATATCATCATGCCAATTAAAATATTCTATAATTCCGTTTTCTACAATGAATTGTGTTGCTCTATAATTAAAAAAAGGATCAAATTCATTCAGTTCAAACCCATATTCAGCTGGTTGGGATCTAATCATAAATGAGATTGAGAATGAAATTGCAAGAATGCCAATAATTAAAAGGTGATGGAATCTGAAATTAAAATTTCCAATTGTAAATAAATTAGAATTAGATATCAACAATGATGCTTGGCCCGAACATAACTTATTACTCTTTTGAAAAATTTACACGTTCAAATTTTACAAGTTTTTGATTAACAAAACATGCAAGTTTCTTATGGTACATATGTACCCTTGAGGACTGTTTCTGCTAAGATGTGGTTTTCCATAGCATTTTCTACTTCTGTTTTATTGGAGTTTTGTGGCAAGTCTAATTTTGTGTTTAGTGCATAGAGCTTAAAGACATAGGTATGTCTTTTATCTGGAGGAGCAGGTCCACCATAGTGATTTTCCCCAAAATCTGTTTGACCTTCAATTGCACCAATAGGTACAGATGATTCTGGTATATCGGTAGTGTTTGGAAGAATATTCCAAATGACCCAATGAACCCAAAGTTTACCTACAGCAGCCTCTGCATCTGGATCATCCATTATAATAACGAGTGATTTGGTTTCTGGAGGAACGCCACTAATTTTTAGAGGGGGACTAACATTACCATTTTTGTATCCATATTTTCTAGGAATTTCTTCTCCATCAAAGAAGGCAGTACTTTCGAGTTTTAATTCTCCCATCTGTGAATATTTGATTTTTACTCAAGTTAAATTTTTCTAAGATTCTAAAACAATTCTGTCATTAGATAATGAAATTATTGATCCACCTAGCTTTTTGATTTTATTTTTCAATTCTTTATCAACAGTAGCAATTATTCCACCATGTTTTCTTACATATGAAATTAAGGATTCATCAACAAAATTTCCTGAAATTTGAAGAGTTTTTAGTTTTTTGATAAAATCAAGAGTTGATAGTACTGCTTGTCTTTTGGAATTATTTTCACAAAGCCGTTGTAATTCCTTTCTTACAACATCAGGTACAATAAATTGGATTTGTCCAATTTCTGTCTCTAAATTATCTATATTTTTTATCTTTTTGGTAGCTAAATGTATTAGAAAACTCGAATCACAAATAACCTCAACCAATTATTCCTGCTCCAATTAATCGCCATCTATCAGCTATTCTTCTGCTTATTGCTACATTACCTTCATTGAAAAGACAAATAGGTCTTCTAAACTCTACTTCCATTTGTTCAGATTTCACTTGAGTTACTTTGGCAAGAATGGGGGCGGTACCAATGTTTAGCCTTAATGATTCGCCTTTTTGAATAGGCAATACTTTGGTTCCATCTGTTGTTCCAACTGTTGAATCAAACAAACTTGTAGCTATTTTTGCATTGAAGGAGATTTCAGGAAGTGTTCCTGGTTTTCCAACGACTGAACCAATCAGTGAATCACTTCTAGACATTGATGGATCAAGTTTAGTACCTATAGCGATAAGACCTCCCGGTTTAACTGTATCTACAATCCCTGCACCTGTACCTAAAGAAACTATTTCAGTTTGTATTGTTTCATAGACTTTCTTTTTTTCATTTAATATTCCAGGCTTAATTTCAATTTCGTCTCCAGTTTTTAAAATTCCATGAGTTAAACTTCCTCCAACGACTCCACCTTTGATGTCTTTAATTTTTGCACCTGGTTTATTCACATCAAAAGATCTTAAAACATGCATTACAGCATTTTTAGTTTCATCTCTAGTAGGTGTTTTAATGGTTGATTCAATTGCTCCAATTAGTGCATCAGTGTTAAGACCTGATTGAGCTGAAACTGGAATTATGGGGGATTTAGTGGTTTTGTTTTCTTTTAAAAATTTTGATATATCAGAATAATTTGTCATCGCGTCTTTGTATGTAATAAGATCAACTTTGTTTTGAACAACAACAATTTGTTTTATTCCTAAGGTTTGAAGCGCAAGAAGATGCTCTTTTGTTTGTGGTTTGGGAACTTTTTCATTTGCTGCAATTATTAGTAAAGCTCCATCCATTAAAGCGGAGCCTGAAAGCATATTTGCCATTAAACTTTCATGCCCAGGGCTATCTACAAAACTAACAACTCTTGACAATTCACTTTCCTTCCCACAGTTAGGGCATTTTGGAATAGTAGAATATCCTAAAGGCTCTTCACAGTTTTTACATTTGTAAAATGCAGCATCAGAGTATCCTACTCGAATAGTTATTCCTCTTTTCAGCTCTTGACTATGAACACTTGTCCAAACTCCTGTTAGTGCTTGGATTAGAGTTGTTTTACCATGATCTACATGTCCAGCGGTTCCAATATTTACACAAGACTGATATCCATATTTTTTGATATAACTTTCTGATAGGGTTTCTTTCCAGTGCAATGGTCAAAATGTTAAATTGGGTTATGTTAACTTATTCCTTTTTTGGTTCTTTTTCATCTTTTTTATCTGAATCAGAATTTTTAGTTTTAGTTGTTTCCTCTGATAAGATTCCATCAAATTTGCAGTTTACCTGATAGATTTCTTCAGAGATAGAATTTCCTCGAATTAATTTTCGTACTCGTTGTCCTTTTTCAGCGTCTTGGAGTCCAACTCCTTTTGTTAATAAAACGTATTTTCTAGATGCACTATGAATATCACTACGCATTGGAACTCCAGACTTGTCACTTCCTCCAGTTATCTTTAATTTTCCAGATAGCCCAACAATTGCAGCATCAGTTTCTTTACCCAGTTGTAAACCAAGTAAAGGATTAGCTTCAACATCTTTCAATTCTTTTGTTATGGATTTTCCTTTCTTATCAGATATTGTTAACTTGAAATTGGTCAAGTGTTTCAAACAAAAATTTGAACTACTAATTAACGTTTGGACATTATTTTTAAACTAAAATGAAACAATCAGGATGTGGTTAAAGACATCAATGTCCTCGATGCGAGTATAGATGATACAAACGCAACCTTGTCATATGTTATGTCCAAACTGTGGCGCTCATCTTGATTATTCTGATAAAGGAAATTACTGGTAATTAGAATCCTGGTCTGTCTGGAATATAGTCAGTAACCATATTAATCGCCTGATCTTTCATAATTTCGAGATAATTTTCATAGTCAGATTCAAAATTACAATGAGGGCATTTTACAGATTTCATCTCGTCATCTAAAATTGCAACTTTTTCACATCTAGGACATTTTGCATCCATGAAAACAATATCTCATCAATCTATATAACACTAATCCAAATGGCTCATGCGCGGAGTTAGTCTAGCTCGGTATGACGTCAGCTTCCCAAGCTGAAGGTCGCGGGTTCAAATCTCGCACTCCGCATTTGAAATATTATTTATGAATTAAAATTATTTAAAACCCTGCGACACAGAACAAAAGCTAATCATGTTGGTTATTGCTTTTTTCAATCAATTCATTAATTTTTGATACAAGTTCTGGATAAGTTGGTGAAACTATTTCCCCTTTTTCGTTGACTTGAATTTCTAATTTTTTAATCAATTATTTTGCTATTTATTTACTATATTTCAACTTATGTTGCTAAAGGCTATTTTAAATTATAAAATTTTTTAATTAGATTTTTTCCATCAATCGTCATTTCAGGATGAAATTGGGTTCCGAAAATATTGGAATTATTGTATCTTATAATTTCATTTTTACAAGAATTTGAATTGCCTATACTTAC
>SDBU01009039.1_pt1 | contig 11239 bp, 11 predicted proteins | sample 2277071 | NCBI WGS metagenome assembly SDBU01 (sample SAMN10397929, study PRJNA504765) | marine sediment metagenome | isolation source: marine sediment core GS08_GC12, 126 cmbsf | place: Arctic Ocean: Gakkel Ridge, Loki's castle | collected 2008 | reverse complement strand
GGGATAGGAACAGGAAGTTGCTTCGTTAACTTGAAATCAGCGGTCGTTGCAGTTCCTGAAGTCTTCACTGCCAAGTAGACATCTGAACCGTCTGTAACAACTAAGACAGACTTGCAAGATTGAGAAGTTCCAACGGCTCTGTTAGTGCTGATAGTCAACTTCTGAGTCCCAAACGTAGAACTGCGACTCATTAAACTTGTAGAGCCAAGCATATTTCTTATTGCACCGAGAATACTTGCTAATTGTCCCGCCATGATTTATCCTTTCAATTTACCATGCCCAACTCTGCTCACCGGCGATCCCGTGATGCAGAGCAAGATGGTATTCGATTATAATTACTGCTCCAAGTGTCGTGGCAGCAGCGGCATCAACATTACCCGCTAAGGACAACTCGGCAGTTAGATTCCCAATAGTGCTGCATACTCCTGTAGGAGCTCCAGCTAAAGAAAGACTCGAAGTTGTTTCGCCTATCGTTGTACAGACGCCGGAGACTGATCCAGCTATACAGGTAATAGTAGTTTGAGCACCTGTAGTCGTAGAGACGCCTGAGACAGTCCCTGCTAACATCTTGCCAGTTGGTGATATAATGTCCCCAGCGGTCGTACAGACTGCTGATGCTGATCCAGCTAAAGTCGTAGTTACTGAGGCTGCTCCAAGCGTCACAGCGGCGGCAACATCAACTTCTCCAGCCAAACTTAGACTGGAGATTATCTGCCCAGTCGTTGTGCAGACTCCATTAGATACTCCAGCTAATGCTCTACTTGAAGTTACATTCGCAGCAGTGGTACAAACCGCAGAAGAAGTTCCAGCCAAGGGAACCTGCGGAAGAACGTCACCGACAGTTGTGCAAACCGCAGAAACTGTTCCAGCCAAAGGAACCATCGGTGTAACATCGCCAAGAGTAGTAGCAGCGGCAACATCTACTGAACCTGCAAGATAATGAGTGTGAGTGATATGGCCGACCACTCTTGCCCACGGAGTTGCAATTCCAGAGAACGCTATTCTACCGACAGCCGATCCTGTCACAGAACTTACAGCAGAAACAGATCCTACTAAAGTCGTAGTGATAGATGCTGCTCCAAGCGTCGTAGCAGCAGCAACATCGACTGTTCCGGCCAAAGCTATATTGCTGACAATCCCGCCGACCGTCGTGCCTTGTGCTGTCACAAGTCCAACTAATGATGTAGTGATCGAAGCAGCTCCAAGAGTTGTCGCAGCGACAACATCAACTTCTCCAGCCAAACTTAGACTTGAGATTATCTGCCCGGTCGTTGTGCAAGTTGCTGTTGAAGAACCTGCTAATGGTACAGTCGCAGATAATGCAGCAGATGTCGAACAAGTGGCTCCTGTAGATCCTGCCAGAGTAGTTGAGACATCCAAATCTCCTATTGCAGAACAGACGCCTGAAGAAGTACCTACTAATGCCTGAGATAATAGCAAATCCGCATAGGAGTTACTATATGTTATAGATTGTGTTGCACTCAAATATGTAAGAGTTGTTTGAGCTCCAACCGTTGTACAAACCGCGGACACAGAACCAGACATATAATGAATATGCGTAGCTTCGCCCAAAGTCGCGGAGGCAGCAGTATCCACTTCACCGACTAAATACAAGTGAACCCCAGACACTTGTCCTGTCGTCGAAGCTGTTGCAGATGCAGACCCTATTAAGTAAGCAAGATTAGTCTGTATTCCTGTCGTAGTGCAAACAGCGGATGCAGAACCTTCTAAGCATGTAAGATTAGTCTGTGCTCCTAAAGTCGTAGCGGCAGCAACGTCGACTTCACCTGCAAAACTTAGACTGGAGATTATTTGTCCTGTCGTTGAAGCTGTTACGGATATGGATCCTGCCAGCGGAACGGTTTCTCCGGCTGTAACCTTTATCGTCCAGCTTGCCGTTTCTAAAGTGGCAATATGAGCTATTCCTACTGACGTCGGAGGATTATTATTATCTCCGATGTCAAGAGCCTTGCCACTTATCCCACTCGTTACTAAATCAGCTAAGACATTGTCGACTTGTGAATGATTCAGTGTGCAGTTATCGAAGTCAATTTTAGCTAAAAAATTAGTGACTCCCTCGAATCCTCCGCCCGACGAATCGTAATCCAGTTGAGTGGACCATAGGTATAGATATTGTAAACTATCTGGAAGAGACCATCCGGAAATATCGCCAGATACAGAAGTATTATCTAAATACAAATATATCAGACTATTCGGAAGAGACCATCCGGAAATATCGCCAGATACAGAAGTGTTATACAGATACAGCCTCGATAAACTATTTGGAAAAGACCATCCAGAAATATCTCCTGATACTGAAGTGCTGTACAGAAACAATCGCTCTAAGCTATTCGGAAGAGACCATCCTGAGATGTCTCCTGATACAGAAGTGTCGTTCAACCATAAGTAAATCAATGAGTCTGGAAGAGACCATCCAGAAATATCACCTGATACAGAAGTGTTATATAAATTCAAATATGCTAAACTATTCGGAAGAGACCATCCTGAGATGTTTCCTGAAACTTTATCAGACTGCATCTCTATTTTTGTAATAGAATCCCAATCGCTGGCAATGTACTTAATCACCTCTCCAACAGATAATGCTATATTACCCGCGACACCTGTCGTTAGATTTTCCTTGTAGATTTCATCAATGTAAACTTCAATAATACCTGCACTGAAGGTGAATGAGGGAGTGACATTTGAAACACCGGCCGCACCTGTTAAAGTAAGTGTGTAATGGTTAAGTCGGCCGATCGTAGAAGCGGCTGCGGAGGAGCTTCCAATAAAGGCTAAACTCATAATCACTAATGCTGCTGTCGTACAAACAACAGAAGAGCTTCCACCTAAGCTTCGGGAAGAGGTTGCTTCGGCTGTAGTAGTGCTTGCACCTGTTATCGTTCCGGCTAATTCTTCAATTGCCATCTTATAGCTCCGTTATTTGACGCTTCTTAGCCAAATTCTCAATTCTTGTAGTGTAATCTCAACCATACCATCCGGGGACTGAGGACTTCTTCTTGAATACTCAAGGTAGAAAATATATTCAACGTTGTTCGTAAAGTGAACTACAGAAAATGGCGGTATGTTTTCCAACTTTATCAAGCCCCTTCTAACAGTTGTATTCCATAATCCTTCGTCGACTTGCCCATCGGCCTGTTTATTGAATTCTATTTGCCATCCACCTCTTGCTCTCCCAGTGTCGACTGCTGTTCTCCGCACAATCCTTGTAAAGGCTTCTATGCAAACACGCTGATGGAACTTTCCTATGTCGCCCTTTATTTTCTTAGCCGCTGCTGCCAAACTGTAATTGAATTTAGCTAAGTTTGTAGCCATTACCCAGATTCTATCTCCATCTCGAAATACAGAATACCTGTGTTATTACGTACAGGAGTTATACTGATGACAGTCCAGTGGATAGAGTCTATAATAATAACAATACCAGCCTTTACAGTAAACTCTAACTCGAAATTTGCAATTCCTGTCAATCCTTTGCCAGAAGTTATTAAAGTCGGAGCCTTATACCCCTCCGAATTCCTATACGGAGGAGTTATCATTACTGTATGATCAGTTACAGAACCTCTTTGTGCCTTGCTCGTTGCTGGATCGAACGTATTAGTGCCACGAATTCGCACTGTAGCACTGATTCCATTCTCATCAAGTAACTTCGCAACTCTTTCTGCTATTATGGTCATTGTAGTTCTAAGCTCTATGCAAATCCGTAGAGTTGCGACCCTTAAGAACATAAGGATCAACAAGTCTATCTGCAACTTGATAGACGGCTCCAGGTTCGTCGCCTCCAATGTACTCCTTCTCATCTGTTATTGGCCCGATGACAACTTTTGTACGCTTCACTAAGCTTTCAGAATCGGTATTCTGCAATAATGCAGTCCCTCCAAGAACAGTCTGGGCTAAAAACGCACAAGCTTGTTTTACTCTTTCAGGGATCTCGCTCGCGTCGACATATTCACCGAACGCAAGAACCCAAGAACGGGGCCAGGATAGTGCTTGCCCTTCGTAAGATCTATCTGCTTGCCATTGGTAATGATGATCCATATACCTTGTAGCCTCACGGATTCCATTCTCCTTCGCTGTATCCGTAGCTTCAGACCACGTAGATGAAGCTCCAAAATTCTCGATAATCTGGTCGGCGGCGGCTACAGATATCAAGGCATTCGCATTTGATATGCCAGTTCCATCCTCGATGATAAATGTAGTTGCCATTACTGATCCTCGGAATATTTATAATTGCTGGAGGCGAACCTTAATTCACCTCCACTGACGCCTGCTCGGCGACTGTCCTAAGGTATCTTAAGTAAATCCGCCTACGCCTCTTCTGGCTCCTCTGGCTTTGTAAGCTCCGCATCAGCTCTGACAGTTCCAGTAGCTTCGGCAGTCAATTCAGCAGCCTTAATAGCTTCGTCATCTGTTCCTTCGGCATCCTTATCCGGCTCTTCAATCAGTGAAACAACTACGATGGTGTATCCTATTCCAAGATAGTGGCTCATGTCTGACTGACGAACCTTCTCCTTATTACCCGTCGGTCCTCTCATCATTAACATCTTATCTTTCATACTGCTATCCTTTCGTAAAGTTGCGTTGTCATTGCCATTTATAATCATATAATTGCAATGCTGAGGCGACCCATTTAGAATCGCCTCAGCCCACGAGGAGGCAGTCGTGGCGGTGATTAACCCGCTAAACGACAGGCGAGCTCAGGACGAACGAGCTTTGCTCCCCAGAGTATATCAAATTCCCAGACGGTCAACTTATGCCTACGGCTAACTTCCAACCGTAAGACAAGACCTGTCGTAGGATCCTGCATACTCAGAATCTGGCTTCCGCCGAGCATTCTTGCCATTGCATCAGCTTCATCAAGCGAACGAGTTGCAAAGGCGAAGGCGTCTCTGTGGAAGACCAAGTTTACGCGATGTGTTGCCTTCAGTACAAAGGCAGCAGCAGATGGCGAAGTCTTCAAAGCCGGAGCGATATTGACAGATGTCATATCGTACGGAGTTGACGGCACTGTATACCCGCCATTATCCCCGGTCGCCGTGAGATAGTTATTCGCGGCATTCGTTCCGGTCTTTACGACGTATGTCTGGTCATCATCAGCGAACGTGAAAATGTCACCAACGAGAAGCGTCTCAGCTTCGTTACCAGCTTCACCATTAACCTGAATGGTCGATTCACCGGCTGTTCCAGTCACGGTTACTGCTCCACTGGTCTCAAGTGTTCCAGCGGTATGCTCCGGAACGTCGTCATCAGCGACCCAGTCGATGCCATATTTTCTTCCGATTTCGCCTTCCAGCTTAACTTGTGCGGACATGATCTTTTCTGCATCGGAAAACGCGGCAAGGTTGAGAGCATTTGCCTCTGCATCGTAGTCGAGAACACCACGCCGATCATTCTTCGAGCAGAGCTGTTTGTTCAGAACCTTCCTTGCACCTGTTGCGGAGCCCACTCCGACTGTACTATCGAACGGAGTTGTCGCAGCAGTCCCAACATAACCGTAGATGCCTAAATACTCGGCAAGGATATCTGCATTAACATCACCTGCCAAAGCTTTAATGGCTTCCTGCAATTGCATCGGAAGGAAGGTGTCCTTAAACTCGATCTCAGCCATGTCTTTGTCTGTCAAGTGAATTGGATCATTCTGTATCCAATTGTTCAATTGCACTTGAACAAGGCCGGGAGTGATTCCCGCAGAAATTTCCGTATTAACCTCAGCAGGAGCGACATCCCTTGTGCCCACAGCCACCGGAATTGGAACATCGATTGTTGATCCCTTCTGAGCCGCAGCGGCACTGTAGTCTCCGTTTACAAGGCGAGGCATAATCAACCTCTTGCGGAGTACCATCAGTCCTCGGGCCAGAATTTTAGGAACCAAATTAGATAGAACATTCGGATCCAAACCCATGATATTCATCCTTACAAAATAGACTTAGTTGCCATTCTTTTACGCTGAACATCCCGTCCAGTCGAGCATCCCGCTCTGCATCATTTGCTCATGTCAACTGTTGACTTCCCGCTGGCGATGTCTTCAAGTCCTGTTGACAACGCCTTCCCATCCGATGCAGGGATGGTCTTACCTTTGCGGGTCTGAGTCTGCTTCCCGCTGTCGTCAGTACCGCTCTTTCCACTTCCCGAGGAATTAGCACCGGGAAATCCGGCTGCAAAGGTAGTCTGGGTCTTCATCTCTTGAACGTATTGGAGAATAGTCATCGGATTACCGTCGCTATCTCCGACACGTGGATTGCCTTCTGCGTTTACGACTTCAGGGCGAAACTTTCCGTCGCTGCCTTTAATCATATCTACGTGAAGCTTGACATGCGGAAGGAGCAGTTGAACATTCCCCTTCTCTTGAGTAAGAGCATCGACGATTTTTGTAGTCACGAGTGCCTCTTGCAGTTGAGTAGTAGCTTCTGTAAGCTCATCCTCCAGTTTATTCACGGAAGCTTTATGAGCCTTCACCAGCTCAGTCTTTGAGGCTGCAACGGCTTCTTGAACCTTCTTGTCGCCATCCCAGTTCTTCACTTCGTCATATTTCTCTATGGCCGTCCTTGCCACTTCAGGATCAATGTCTTTGTAATCAGCAGTCATCTTAGTAAGTTTTTCAAGTGCCGTTCTCTGCTCGCTGCGTAATGCCTCTACGGTCTTTTTTAGACCAGTAACATTTTCGCAGGCAACTCCATCAACGGGAGTTACTTCGAGATAGAACTTCTCATCCTTCTCGGTATAATGTGCCTGCTCTGCATCGGAGAGCCCATCTAAGTTTTCTCTTATTGCTTCTAACGCCATGATTCTGCCTCCAGTTAAATTGTGGTTGATATTTTCAGTTGCTTATGTTCTACTTAAAGTTCTTTTATTTCAGAATATTTTATGCCCTCTTTCCTTGCCAGCTGCTTCAAAGTCAACGGCTTGTAATCTCTGTCTACGAACTTGTTGATCTTCACACGTCCACTGCGATATAATTCAGCACGTTTCTTGCCGAGAACTTTTATATGAACTGATTTTGGTTGTGCCTTCAACCATTGCTTATAAGTAGTCGTCGACGGGACATCACCTTTCATAGAAGCTCTTGTGCCAGGAGGCGGGTCTTCAATCCCAAATTCCTGCCAAGAAGGTGTGACTGGAACTACTGTACTCCTGCAACTAAAGTGAACCGGAGGTCGAGGACCTTCTCCGACTTCGAACACTTTACCATCCAAGTTAATACAGATCAACGTAGTTCTTGTGTCTAATGTTGCAACAAATTGTACCTTGCTGATTATATGAGTGTTCTGTTTGAATACCTCTTCTCTTGCATGGTGCATCACACTACTGACAGCGGTACGAGCAATTGATTCAGCTTGTCTCCGCTTTATGTTTATAGTGCTGCGTAATCTCCTGCCAATCTCTGGAATTGATTCGCCAGCAGCAACGCCGACGCTGACCGACTTCATCATACTTGAACGTGCAGACTTAGTGTAACTCTTTAGCCACGTCCCAAGTTTATGCCCCTCCATAGGACGAGTAGTTACTAACTCCCTGAGAACCTCTGCTGAAGGCATATCCATTGAAATATCAACAGGAACAGCATCCTTAATAGTCTTAATATTCCATTCAGCTTCGAACTTTGAAAGATCAACCAAACGACTTACAAGTGCCTTTTCAGCTTTAACCATACCAGCAGTCGCCACCTTGTCCATGGATACCATAAGACGCTTAAGACGCTTGCCCCTCCAAAGGGTCTGAAGCTTCTCAGGATTAACCTTTTGCAGTTGGTCTAACATCTTATCATGCAGTGCCGGGAATACCTCCCTTGATAATTGCCGTGAAATTTTCTGTGCTTCCGACTTCTTAAATCTCTCAAGGTAAACTGAATGACGAATGTACTTATCAACCAGCTTCTCATTAACAGTACGAACTCTAAAAGATTTTACACGACTTACTGGCATTATTTAATCGCTAAGATTTCACAAGAAATACCACAGTCCTCACAAACTGGTTCAAGGCCCCTTCCCCGATTAGGATCCAACTCGTCTAAATAAATTCCTTTTATACAAGTTCCGCCTATACGACGTTCTAATTCGGCTCTGCTACGGAAGACGTTAGGGAAATCAATTCTTATTTTATTCCAGTATCCCATACCTCCTTTTACGCATCCAATGCAATTATTATTACTATAGCCCATGTCATACATGGCTGGTCTTTTCACGCCACTTGCATTCAGCATCTCATGAGCTTTTTGCTTGAAAATCTTATGCTCCATTAAAGGGAAAATATGGTCATAGTCTAACATTGCAGCTCTTAATCTATAAGCTCTTACAACCTCAACTGAATCCATTCCCCAGACATAAACAAGATGAGCATTTTGAGTTAATTCCCATTCTTTTCTTACTCGTTTTTTCAAGAATCTTGTGCAAGGTGCTCCTGCTGGTCCATTTACATAGCCCTTCCCGCCAGAACCTAAAAGAGCATTAGCAACATTCTTATACGGCGATTGGAGAATGAGAATAGGTTTACCAAACCATACTTCACAATCTTTAACAAACCGTAACGAGTCAGGATGCTGATCCTCTATATCTATATAGATTATCTGATCTATCTCATTGATCGCAAGTTTTGTTGCAACAGCACTGGATACGCCAGCACTAAACCAAGATACTGTTTTCTCTTGTTTATTCATCTTCCTCGTCGAAATCAACATCGTCATCTTCAGGCGTTATGAAATTTTCTAACTCATTTTTACTATCCGCTCCAATAGCCTCTACTTCCTCTTCAATATCAACATCTGTTGATAACGTACCACGACGCTGCTGTTCTCTCAGATGGGTTTCCATAGACAGCTCACCGACTTGTCTCATCTTCAACAACAGTTCTTTATCAGATGCCCCAAGGAGCACAGCTTCAAAGTCACTGTATATATTTATTGCAAAACTTTCTGAAAGCTCAAACTTTCTCCATTCAGCGGCTAACTCAAACGCATGTCTTATCCCCCGTTCGACTTCTCGGACCCAAGATTGTAACATACTAACATTTCTGGTTTCGTCAACTCGCTTCGCTGTAGCAGTTGTTTGAGGCTGAGTCCTCATCATAGGTTGCTGGCCTACGATCTCCATCTTCTCTTCGATATCCTGCAAGTCTTTACGGCCTGCTTCAATGGCTTTGCCGGTATGTTCAACATAGGTCAGCTTTGCATCCGCATTCTGACATAAAATAGCTTTTGACGGCCCTACGTCTAATGATCCGCTTTGAACTAACTCCTTATCTAATCCTGCACCGAAAAGCAAACCAAAACGTGATAACCTTAAAATGTTTCTCTGATCAGAATCACTTTGCCAATGAGCAAGATTCAGCCAAGCTAAATCCATTAAAGGAGGCTCGGCCATTAGGAATCCAATTTTGTTAGCATAGATAGTGATGAGATAAATTCTTTTGAAAGTGTGAGTGCCTTCATCTATCTTTACGTATTTATCCTCATTCTCAGAATCTTGTTGATGAGTTTCCCAAGTATCATTATTTATTACATTTATGTAAACGGATTCAGCATCACCATAGTCGCCATCTGTCTCAGTCACTGTCTCCTTTATTCTTATTTGCGTAAGTTCTAACACCTTAGAAGACGGATTCTTTTCAGATTGCCATCCTATAAGATTAGGAGGCTTTATACAGCTAAGGAAGACTCTTGCCCCTACTTCAGCTTCATCAGCTTTTGTTGTTTCCCCTCCATCGACAACCGTCTCAACAACGCTGTGATCAACAAGGATATGGACGAGACCATACTTGATCATTGCGTCTAATACTTCTTTTGAGAAGGTATCTAACGGCTTGCCAGTGGAATCAACATCATCCTGCAAATACTCTAATTGTTCAGGTAAGTCAGTAATAACGACAGGATGCGAAAATGGTCTGTTAGCCAACTTCTGAGTCGTATCACGGAATCCATTAAAGAGAACGGATCTTCCAAGACGAGAATCATAACCAGATGACCCTTCCGCTTCCTCTTGAGGGAGCCACGTTGTCGCAGCAGCTCTCATCGCCGCTGTTCCGCCGAGGAGATCATGAATGAGGGGCCACTTCTCACTCATTATATCGTATCCAATACTGGGGATACCTACTGGAGATTTTTCTTTTTCATCCGTCATATTAGTTCACTTGAATATTATTAGCTTCCAAGAAACTCATGATTGAGTATGTAGGAATCACGACCGTCAACACATCGGCTCTTTTTCCGTCCGCCGGCGTCCAGCCTACCAAAGACCCAATGACTTCATTTTTAGTGTTGTAAACTAATCCACCACTATTTCCTGGAACAACCTTACAGTCAACAAGGTAAAATCCTAATGTTAAGAACCTCCAAAATCCTTTATCATAAGAAGTGCCTCTTGTTAAAATTCCTTGCTGCATTGCAAACTCATAAAGATGAGGATGCCCTATTGTAAAAACACACTCTCCGACACGCGGATACTTTTGAAACTTAATTTTCGGTATCTTATACTCTGCAAGAGCATTAGGTTCTACTCTTAGGACTGCTGAATCGCAATTAGGATCTCTTGCAATAATCTCAGCAGGTATAGGGCTCCCATTTTGGAACCTAATGCTATAACGATATCCTCTTCCAACAGCAACATGAGCAGCAGTATATATAAGTCCTGCATCCTTATCTATTACCGTACCAACGCCGCAGAGTCGACCATTCCCATCGATCACAACAGTTGCCGGAAGTAATTTATGGTAGCTCCGTGACAGGCTGTAAGGATCCACTGCACATGAGGAGACGAAGATACTTAATAGAGACAGTAATGCAATTTTCTTAATCATTCTCTTCCTCTTCCTCTTCCTTTGGAAAGACTGACTGATTCCCGCATACTGCACATTCGCAGCCTACGATCCCCTTATCGTAAGCCTCAGCAGGAATGAAGAACATGTCCTCTTCGCTGCAGATATCGCAAACTCCAATTACGCAAAACCATCGATCGTCAATGGCTTCTTTTATCTCCTTCCTGTCTGGCCGACCTGCTCACCTATACCGCCTTCATCTGCAGTACCCAGGAACGAATTTGCTTGACAACAGTTTGGAGAAAGTGTAGCCTATGATGTCGAATAGCAAAATGTTGTGTTGGCGCCCTTGCCCGGTACCACGGGGTGCTTGGTGTGCAGAACAATTACCATGCTGTTCGATCATCTTTATAACATTGTAAACGGTTATACGCTCTTATATATGTTTTAGAAAGACTTTTCCAAGTATCATCGCATA
>SDBU01009038.1_pt1 | contig 11239 bp, 8 predicted proteins | sample 2277071 | NCBI WGS metagenome assembly SDBU01 (sample SAMN10397929, study PRJNA504765) | marine sediment metagenome | isolation source: marine sediment core GS08_GC12, 126 cmbsf | place: Arctic Ocean: Gakkel Ridge, Loki's castle | collected 2008 | reverse complement strand
CAGGTTTCTGGAATGCATTCCGTATACATAAAAATCCACCACTAAAAATAGTATAAGAAAGCTTACGATTATCAAAACCATCGCTTTGTTTCTAAATGGTCTTTTATTATAGAATTTCTTTATTCTTCTTAACATATTGAGTATGAAAATATTATTATATGTATTTTATAAAATTATCCTAAATAATTCACCATATATTTATTAATAATTTAATATATAAATATTGATAAAGCCAGGAGCCTGTCCGAGGATTGGATCTTGGCTTGTTGGGCTCCTAGGTCATAAGCTTGAATATCTTTTCAGCCAGGTCAAGTTTGATATTTGTAAATCCCTCAAATTTCCCCCGGTAGGCATCTTCTTCCTTTCCGAGGTCATAACATGTGGTACTGTCGATATTAAGCAGTATTCCCGGAAGGTCCACTTTTTCAAAATCCTGCTTATGCTTATTATAGAATGCCTCGCAGCAGCATCCAGCATAATATTTTATCCCTTTTTTCTTAAGATCCAGAAGAGTCTCGTGAAGATGTTCATAACTGACTATAGACATATGTTCTATGCCGTATTTTTCTGAAAGTTTTATGGCATCGCCTATGCTGCATTTACCGCAGAAGCTGCATCCCTGGCTGTAGCGGAACTCGCATTCCGGAAGCTTGGCGCAGTATGGGAGAAGGAGGAAATCGATCCTGTTTTTATCAGAAAATCCGCTGTGGACAAGATATATATCATTAAAATATTTTAGGGGGATACCGTATTTTTTCAGTTCCGTCTTTGCAATGCAGCTTTCCAGGACTTCTATGAGTTCTTCCGGTGTGACACCTGATATGGGCTGGGGGTACTTTTTGAAAAAATCTTCTATTATCCCGGCCGCACAGCCATCCTTTATTGAGATATTTTTAAGCCTCGACTCAAGATCGAAAATGGCTCTTCTGGGATAGACAAAAAAATCACCTGTATAATACAGGTTTTTAAGCATCCCCCGTTTTATATCTATATTAGCGGAGCACTTTATTACACTCTTATGTGATTTTGTAATGGATTTGAGATAGTACTGGCTTTTTTTATCTTTTATTTTATGGACATGCTTCCTGCTGCCAAAATATTTGAGTTTTGATGCAGCAAGGCCCTTTTCCTTTTCGGTCAGTTCACCCCGGTAGATACCAATATCCAGCGAACCGGTAAAACCCTTGAGCAGTCCATCTATTATCTCATCCCTTGACGGCAGATAACCTGCTTCTCTTGAGAGCCATGTTATCCTGTCCTTAAGTAAATTGACTTCGCTGTAGTTTAGTTTTTCTACCGGCACCCTTAAGGATCTGAGCATGAACTCGATATTAAGATCGACAAGCAGCGTGCCCTGGAATAAAAATGCATCTCCCGAAGAAGTACCTCCCGAACCCGAGATCTTCCTCCCCCCTACTTCAATATCATTCCTGGGCCTAAAAGAAGCATCGACTCCGAAATTACTTAGCCCGTTTGCGACTGCGCCGCAGAAGATCCTGTAATAATCCTCTACCCTGGATACACCGAACTGTCCTTCCCTGGCAGAAAATATTTCCCATCCTATATCGCTCGCACCCCAGTAAAGGGCTCCTCCTCCGGTAATGCGCCGGTTGATGTCTATTCCATTTTCACGGCAGTAGTCTTCTCTTATTTCTTTTTCCACCGTCTGGAACTGGCCCACAAGCGCTGTGTGGGGTCTAAAACTTAAGAACCTTATAGTATCAGGTATAAGTCCTTCCGACCTTGCCTCCAGCATAGCCTCATCAAGTGCCATATTTTCTGCGGCACTCAGGCTGCCAGTGTCTATTACCCTGAAAAACTTCTTCATTTCTTACTTATTCTTTTGCTTATCTCTTACTTAAAACATCCCGTTCATGATCCAGAACATCCTTTGCCCATTTAAAATCTCCGGGAACACCCTGGTCACTGCAGAACTTTTCCCATACCGCACCTGTGGGAGCAATTTTTAAGTCCTCAAGAAGTGCAAGTCTCGCAAAGAAGTTTTCGCTTACCTCATATTCCCTGAGTATGGATGTCGGCTCAAGAAGCGCAAAAAGAAGCGCTTTCATGATGGTCCTTGCACCGAGGGCAAGCGCTCCTACCCTGTTTATCGACCCGTCAAAATAATCCGTGCCTATATGCACCCGGTCAAGGGCACCGGCCCTGACTATCTCCTGCATGATAGCTACTATCTCCTCTGTAAGTGTTGTTACATGGTCGCTGTCCCATCTGACACCCCTACTCAGGTGTAGCAGTATGCCTTTTACAAAAGGCAGGGCTGCAGATATTTTATCAGATACAAGTTCTGCCGGGTGGAAATGCCCGGTATCAAGGGTTATAAGTTTTCCTTTTTGGAGTGCATAGCTAAGATAGAACTCATTAGAACCAACAGTATAGGACTCTAGACCTATCCCAAACAGCTTGCTTTCAACAGCATCCATCATATTATCTTCCGGAAAATCCTTCTCAAATATCTTATCAAGGGCATCTTTTAGTATCTGGCGGTGCTCGAGCCTGGTAACGGTATTGTCTTTGGAACCATCAGGTATCCATATATTATTTATACAGGTAATACCCAGCTCTTCACCAATATAATTTGAGATCTCCCTTGATCTTTTAACATGTTCTATCCAAAAATCCCTGATCTCCTTTGCCTGATTGGCAAGAGTATATCCGCTTTCTGCAAGAGGATGCGAAAAAAGCGACGGATTAAAATCAAGCCCGACTTCATTTTTTTTGGCCCATTTGATCCAGCCTTCAAAATGCTCAGGCCCTATCTCCGCCCTTCCTACTTTTTTTCCCTGAAAATCCCCGTATATCGCATGGATATTGACTTTTTTCTTACCGGGTATAAGTGAAAGGACCTTTTCCAGGTCATCCATAAGCTCTTCGAGATTCCTTGCTTTTCCGGGATAACATCCTGTAGAAAGTATCCCCCCTCCCGACAGTGCTGCGTCGCTTGACTCAAAACCTCCGCAGTCATCCAGCTGCCAGCAGTGTATTGATATAGGAATATTTGCAAGTTCTCCTATTGTCTTATCCGTATCTATCCCAAGAGATGAATATTTTTGTTTTGCCAGAGCATAACTTTCTTCCATTTTTTAAAACCTTTCCACAATAATATTATATTTTGTGTTATATGACATTATGATCAATCCAAGCAGTTTATTATATCCTTTGTAATGGCAGCTGTCATTTATAGATCAGGTAAATTTTTAAAAAAACAACACATCTATCTTTAAATAATAGCTTAGATCAAGAAAGAAACTATCCGCCGGAGTTAGGAGCCTGACCCAGAGAATAAAAAAATGGGTTGTATCTATCCTGGATAAATGTACAATTAAAAAATTATCTAAATGATTTTAAGAGATTAACCAAATAATTTTTTTAAAGGATAAAATAATTAAATGAATAGTCCGGAATATGTTCAGACAAGCCTTGCAGCGGCTCTTTCCCTGGGTATGGAAAAGGGCAGATTTAAGGATAGGGTAAAGCTTACAGGATTAAACCTTCTACTTATTTATGATAAACCCTGCATAGGTAAGTGTGCATACTGCGGCATTTCAAAAACGCGCCCCGATACAGGTGGAAAAAAGACATTTATAAGGGTCAAATGGCCCACCTATAAACTTGATGACATTCTTGAAAAGACACAGACATATTCAAACCACTTCCAGAGAATATGCATATCCATGGTCACACACAGGGACGCAGTAGAAGATACTATATCTATACTTCAGAAAATAAAAGATAAGATCGATCTGCCTGTAAGTCTTCTAATATCACCGACTATTATAAATAAAAAAGACGTATTCCATAGATTTAAAGAAGCAGGTGCGGATATGATTGGTGTTGCACTTGATGCAGCAACCCCGGCGCTCTTTGAGAAATACCGCGGCAGCGGCGTACAAGGTCCCCATAAATGGGATAAATACTGGAAAGTCCTGAAGTGGGCAACAGAGGTCTTCGGAAAATATAAGACAGGCATTCACCTTATAGCCGGACTTGGAGAATCAGACAGGGAGATGGTGGATACCATATATAGAGCATATGATATGGGGGCAAAGACACATCTGTTCTCATTCTATCCGGAGGGCGGAAGCATGCTCCAGGATCATCCGACACCCGAACTCTTAAAATACAGGAAGATACAGATAGCTGCCTATCTTATAAACCATAAGGACATGAGCCCTGATATTATAAAATATGATGATAGCGGTTCAATAAATGGTTTTGATTATAATCTTGCTAAGCTTATTGAAGAAGGATTTGCATTCATGACTTCTGGCTGCCCGGGTGAAGATGACCGTTACGCGGCCTGCAACAGGCCCCTGGCAAATGAAAGACCTTCTGAGGATTTTAGGAATTATCCATTTATTCCTGACAGCAGGGACAGGGGGACAATAAAAAAACAGCTTGAAAGCCTGCTTTCTTAAAAAATATGACTATGACCAGAAACATATATCCTGATAATAAAGAAAATAAGGACCACAGTGACCGCAAAGATAAAAAAATCCTTACATTTGCTGTACCCGGAGGAAAAGTCTATATAAATGATTATTATACTAATTCTCCCGGCAGCTTCCTGAATATAAGCATAACGGGACAGAACTGCCAGCTTATGTGCCGGCATTGCCGCAAGGAACTTCTAAAAGGTATGTCTGAAGCTGGCGACAGTAAAAAACTTGTGGAGCTTGTAGAAAAATATATGAATAGACCCAAAAACAATTCGAAAAACACTGGTAATGGACCCCTTAAAGGCATGCTTATAAGCGGGGGTTTTGACGCAGAAGGAAAGCTTCCGGTAAATAATATCCTTCCCGGAGTAAGTGAACTTAAATCAAAATATCCATTCCTCACTATTTATATACATGCAGGATTTTTGGATAAAGATGAGGCAGCCGCACTTAAAAGCTCAGGCGTAGATGCTGTCCTCGTAAACCTTATAGGAAGCCAGAAAGCTATAAGGGAAGTCTACAATCTCAAGAACCGTAAATACAGCGACTATCTTGATACCATAAAATTACTAAAAGGTCATGGACTGAAGGTATCGCCCCATATAATAATCGGACTTGAGGACGGAAAGCTCTCAGATGAGTTCCGGACAGTAAAAGATGCCCTTGCTCTCGGAGTAGATTCGCTTGTTTTTGTTGTGCTTAAAAAGGCTTCAGGGACAATAGACTTCATTTCTTCAAAAGTCCCTCATGATGAGATCGTAAGACTGGTAAAATATGCAAGGGAACTTTCCTCCGATGTTCTCCTCTCATTCGGATGTGCAAAACCACCTGGCAGCAGCAGGCACCTTCTGGAGATCGGGTTAATAAAAGCCGGTATAGACTCTATGGCATTTCCTGCAGAGGAGACTATAAGATTTGCTGTAGAAAATAAGATAGCACATACATTTGTAGAAAAATGCTGTGCTATCTTGTAAGATTTTATCGTATACAGCTAAGCGTATTACTTCTTCTTGCTTTCCTTCTTGCTTTCCTTTTTGCTTTCCCTTTTGCTTTCCCTTTCAGCAGCTTCAAGCATCTTTCTAGCTATCCTGAGTTCGGTCTTTCTCCTGGTTTCTTCTGTATAAACCCTTAATTCTGCTACCAGTCTATTATACCTTGTTATAAATATTGTATCGCCCAAATTTTCAGTCAGATATTTTGTTAGATTGACCCTCAATTCATTGGTATCTATTTTCCTTATATCATCATCATATGCCATATCATTACTCCTTATAACTTACACTATTATAATTAATATTTTATTTCTTTATAAAAATTATTTTAATAAATATTTTATAGTATTATCTCATATTTAATTAAAAATATCTATAACTAAATGAATTAATTATAATATTTTTATTTTATTATAAAATAAAACCCTAAAAAATATAATAAATCCCAGAAACAATGCAAAATAGCCGATAAAAATCTGTATTTTTCATCATAATAAGATCCACTGTTACCTTTTTGTGAGGCCGTAAAGATATCCGGATGCTTTAGCGGTATCTATGTATATAAGAAGAAATGGTATGAAAAATAATGCACCTATTCTTGCAGCTGGAGCAGGCCTGCACTTTTCATTACCCTGCCACTTATAAAACATCCTGCGGTAAGGCCTGTAGCTATAGGCTGGAAAGAGAAGTATGAATGACAATAGGATATATGGACTGAAAAATACTGCGGTAAGTATGACCGCAAGAAAACCAAGACCTGTAAAAAACCTTATAAGATGCCTTACAGGATACATCCTTCCAAGCGCATCTCCCTTGGCATACCTGAAAAACTGCCTGAATATCTGGTCCAGGTTTTCCCTCATCTTCCAGTGGACAATCGCTCCGGGATTAAACCGGAGCCTGCATCCGGCTTTTTTAAGATTGAAGTTAAATCTCATATCCTCGCCATAATCGAGATCTTCAGGATATCCCCCTACTTTTTCCCAGTCTTCTTTTTTAAAACAGACATTCCTGGAAGACGGCATAAAGCTTTCTTTATTGATCTCATCCAACCCCGGCATTATGCATAAAGCCTGACATTTTTGTAAAAAACTTGTGCAGTCAGCATAATTCATACCGCCCATAACCAGGTTTTCCTTGCTGTCACCTTTTTTATCATATATGCTGCTTATCTCTTTTAGCCAATCAGGATCTATGCGGCATCCGGCATCGCTTACACATATATATTTTCCTTTTGATTTTGATATTGCGGTATTTCTGCCCTTTGATATACCTGCGCCTGGCTCCTTAAGTAGTCTTACCGTCATTACATCCAGTGCCTCTTTCCGGGTAGCAGCAGAGCTGTTAGAGCGGCCGGGGGGATCATTCCCTATATCTTCACTCACCTCAAGACTTATTTTGACCTTACTGTCCTCCGAAGCGGCCCAGCCTTCAAAGAAATCTTTTACCAGGCCAAAGGTCCTGTCAGTGGAGCCTCCGTCTACGATGATCATTTCTCCCGGAAGGCAGGTCTGGCATTTAAGGCTCTGGAGAAACTCTATTATTGAGCCCTCTTCATTATATACTGTGGTAATAAAGCTTACCTGACCGGGGACCGGAGTATCTCCCACACCCTTGGTCCTGCTATTCATAAAAGATTTTCCTCTAAGTTTTTTTGGTCTGATCATGATTATATGGTTTTTTTATAAAAATATTTTTTGAGCGTCTTCCTGTAATAGCCGGCTCTACCCTGTTTCCGTATATTTGCTGATAGAACCTGAGCTATCCCGAAGATAATAATACGGTTTATGATCCCTGTAAAATACAGGAAACTAAGAAAGACTGCATGGACCGGTGAATAGTTTTTAAAAAAGTAAAGACGGCGGCTCTTCCATATCCCTGATTCTCTTTCCGCCATATCCCTGGAAGCTATTCCGCTATCTGCATGTATTACCCGGTATCCGGGATAATAATAATTTTTATGTCCCATTCTATACAGCCTCAGGCAAATATCGGTATCCTCACTATACATAAAATATTCTGTGTCAAATCCTTGTGTGCTCATAAACAGTCCCCTGTCCACAAGCATAAAGGATCCTGCGAGCCAGTCAGTTTCCCTGGGACCGCTGTGGTCCCACCAGCTCATAAAATAGGAACCGAATATGCGGCTATTTGGGAAAATACGATGCAGGAAATAGCTTTCATAAAACTGCCTGGCAAGTGTCGGGAAGGTACGGCAGCTATAATGGAGTTTGCCCGATTCCCCCATTATCTTTGCCCCTATGACTCCCGGGTTGTCAGAATCTTTATAAAACTTCAGCAGGGGGCCGATATCATCATCGACTAGCTTGCAATCAGGGTTTAAAAATAGGAGGAATTTTCCCTCTGCAGCTCCTGCACCCTTATTAGACGCCATACCAAAACCAGTATTGCTCCCCATTTCCATAAGACGGAATCTCTTATTGTTGGAACAAAAACCCTTAAGGTATTCCACACTCCCGTCAGTGGAAGCATTATCCATTATTATGACTTCAAGATCCATCTCCCCATCCACAGACATTACACTTCCGGCCCTATCGTGCCCAATATGCTTCCTTATGCTTTCAAGGCAGTCCTCTATGAAGCCGATGCCATTATAATTTACGATTATTATGCTAAGTTCTTTCATATTAAATCATCGATGATCGATAAGAGTTCTTTTTTAAAACTGTTATTTGAAAACTTCTGGCAATTCCTGACTGCATTTTCCCTGATCTTACCGGAGTCCACTTCATCCCTGATTATTTTAAGTGTCTGGTCCGATAGCTCCTGGAGGTCGCTGAAGAAAAATCCATCAACTCCATCTTCGATGATCTCTTTCTGGCCGCCTTTATTTATCACTACCGGGATACATCCTGCTGACATGGCCTCAGCGGTAGTGATGCCAAAATGTTCAAATTTTTCCGGATGCGCATTTTCATCTTCACCAAATCCTGAAGCATGCCAGAATATGGATGATTTTTTAAATAGTCCAGCAAGTTCTTTAAATGATACATTGGGAAGGACCTCTATCGGATATCCTTCTGAAAGTTTTTTTATCCGCTCAATATATTCCAGGTGTTCGCGGATACCTGATACTCCGCCTGCAAGGTAGAGGGTATAGCCTTTCATATCCACAGGATATTCCTTTATCATCTTAATAAAGGTAGCTGCCAGCTCATACTGCTTCTTATTGTGGTGCTCAGGGAAAAACCTTCCCACAGACAGGATCGCCTTCTCTTTTTTATTATTTCCGCCGCTTTTAAAACTTTCCGTATCAACCGGAGGAAAAAGTATCGTACTATCCTTATTCCAGAACTTTTTGATCCAGAAACTCGAATACTTTGATATTGATATTATTTTCTGGTATGTATCCAGGAATTTATAATGCCTGGGATATGTTATAAGAAAAAGCGGTATATAACCGAGGATCTTAAGTATTAGCTTTTTCGCAGGATTAACTTTCGTCTCATCATATATCACCGCTCCCAGCTTCCGTGTATCCCTTGAACCACTCCCATTTTCGGCAGGACTGAAAGTATTTGAATTTATCTCTACCACATATTCTCTATTTCTGTCCCCGGAAGAAGTTTCCAGGCTACCCAAAGATATCCTTATCTTCTGTCTCTGTCCCTTTTTAAGCGCTGTTCTGTATTCATGGACCTTATGACCGTTCCTGCTTATGGTAATACTGATATCCATTGTCTTAAGCGGACTGTTTGATGGATTTTTAATTCCAAGAGCCAGCATATCATCACCCTGGATCTTTAGTACGGCCCTGCCGCATGTCCAGCTTCCGCGTCTTAGCATAAACCTCTTGGGTTCATAAAGCCCCTCCTCGATATTTATACTCTTAAATCCTCCAGTCATCCTTCCGGCAAGCCTGAACAGCCAGAGGGCGGGAAGCCTGAAGAATATAAGAAGGAAACGGTGGATAAACTTAAAGTCCACATCAAATGGTGTCGGGAAATAACAGAGATAAATATTTTTTACCGCATAAGACGGGAGAGCGCTCAGATAGGTCGTATTTATAAAAAGGTCATAATCAGCTGTGAGCTTTTTTGTATAATCATCGGAAATATAAGGAAATATCTTAAGGTTTACATTACTGAGGTCCAGGTTCAGCCAGCTGGCCACTTCTCCAAGATCAGCATAAAGATCGGTTACAAGATCCACCTCATAGCCGGGCTGTCCGGAGAGGATCTCTGCCATTTTGCAGCTATACCTCTCTCCTCCCCCGGCGGTGGATAAATATCTATCATAGATCGCGATTTTTAACATAATCTAGGAACCTATCCTAAAACTGGATCTTGGCTTGTTGGACAATAAAGTAGTAAGATGCAAGGCAAATCGATCTATGCAATGTAGCACATTGCATAGGAGATTTAACGAAGCAGATTGCTGTTCTATTGTCCAACCCTTCAGGCAGTCGCCATTTTTATACATATTTTCGTTTTTCGTCATCACCGATATTATATATCGTTTCTTCCTCAGGCCTTGATCTGTTTAAAAATATCAGCCTGCAAGCCTGAGACCAGTTTTAGGATAGGTTCCTGGAATGCTAACATGATTTAAGGATTATTTAAAATCCCTGAACCAGGCCTTTATCTGCCTGTCCCTGATTTTACTGGATAATCTTATATCCAGCCTTTTTTTAAGGTATTTGGGCAAAAGATAAAACATCTCAAAAAATATCCTGAATCTTATGGGAATATCCATCCTTCTTACTTTGCTCCCCCTTGCAAGCTGGCTCATATAATACAGGGTATGTATTGCTTTTGAGACTGTAAAAGCTGCCTGGCTTCTGATAAAGGCCAACAACCAGCCATTTTTATATATCATAAGCAACCTGTTTCTCAGGACATGATATGTAAAATCATAGGACCATTCCTGTCCGGAGCCGCAATGATGATGTCTTATCAGGGCATTCGGGGTAAAGAAATGCTTCCATCCTTTGAGCCTGGCTCTCCAGAAAAGGTCTATATCCTCATAATATGTAAAAAAATCCTGGTCGAAATATCCTGTGTCCTCAAGCATTTTACGGTCCACCATAAAGCTGCTTCCGCTCAGGGCAAAAATCTCCTCGACCCTGCAGTACTGCCCGTCATCAAAGCTTAAATATCCCCTGTCCCTGCTGTAGAAAGAACGGTTGATCTTGGCCCCGCAGCTATTGATGATATCTTTACGGTATCTGTAAAGATCGCCTGTGATCTTTATCCTTATTTTTACCGGTCTTTTCCCTACTCTTTTCTCCTCAAGTATCTCCTCACCCAATACGATCCTTAGATTATTGGCAGGGATCTCCGATGATACTTTGAGTTCCAGTATGGTATCGGTGGAAATATCAGCTATCGGTACGGCCATAACTGCATTACCCTGGGTCCAATGAACCGTCTCGCCTCTACTCCCGGTCTCCGGAGGGTAAAAACCATCCAGATATCTTATTTCAGGCTCTATATCCGCAGAACATCCTGGCCCTACATTACCACTTTTATCAGTTTTTACATTTTCCGCGGGTGATGGAGATGCTTTTATCTGTGATAATCTCACACCCAGTCTCCTGGGTTTTCTGTTTCCCCTGTCCTTCCCGGCAAAATTATGGCTTTCCGAGATTATTTGAAGAGGCAGGTAATGCCAGTAGAACACAACTTTTGGACCAACGGCCCCGATCTTTGCATCATCAGTTGATTTATTAAAAATAGTAAGCATCTCCCTGAGCCAGCCGGGATCCGCTATGCAATCATTATTTATAAGAGCTATATATTTTCCCTTTGCCCTTTTAAAACCTTCATT
>SDBU01009037.1_pt1 | contig 11240 bp, 8 predicted proteins | sample 2277071 | NCBI WGS metagenome assembly SDBU01 (sample SAMN10397929, study PRJNA504765) | marine sediment metagenome | isolation source: marine sediment core GS08_GC12, 126 cmbsf | place: Arctic Ocean: Gakkel Ridge, Loki's castle | collected 2008 | reverse complement strand
CTCGGTCTGTTCGGCTTCTCACTGGGCGAGGGTCTCGCCGACACATATTATCGGTGTCAAACCCGCCGCCAGGGCGGCTTTGGCTTTGGCATTAACAAGCCGGTCATCCTCAGCGTGAAATTGCCGCCGTTCAGAGTGGCCCAAAATAACGTAGCGGGCGCCGACTGTCAAGAGCATATCGGCCGAGACCTCGCCGGTATAGGCGCCTCCGGTGTGCTGAGACATATCCTGGGCTCCCAAGGCGATGGGACTGTCGGCCACCAGGCGAGCGGCCGTCTGAAGGGAAGTAAAGGGAGGGCAGACCAGCACCGTGGTTTTCTCTTCGGACCAGTCGCCGGCCAGCAGTTCACCCAGGAGCTTTTCGGTATCGGCGAGAGTGCCGTTCATTTTCCAGTTGCCGGCGATAATCTGCCGCCGCATTTCAGACCGCTCCCACTTTGGGCAGATCCGTCAGGGCCGCCACTCCGGGAAGTATTTTGCCTTCGAGAAATTCCAAAGAGGCGCCGCCGCCGGTAGAGATATGCGACAGCTTCTTTTCCAGGCCGGCTTTGGCAACGGCGGCTGCGGAATCACCCCCACCCACGATAGTCGTAGCTCCCTGGTCGGTCAGATCGGCCAGGAGTTTGGCAATGGCAAACGTACCCTGTGCGAACGGCGGCTGCTCGAATACCCCCATCGGCCCGTTCCAGATCACCGTGCGGGCGTCCTTAAGGTTCTCGCTGAACAGGCGGATGGTGTCGGGACCGATATCCAGTCCCATCATATCGTCGGGAATCTGGTTTATGGGAACCGTCTTAACGGCAGCCGAGGCCGATATCTCAGACGCTATCACGGCGTCGGTCGGGAAAACGAGTCGGGCGTCTGATTCGGCCGCTTTCTTGATGATTTCCCGGGCCAGGTCGACCTTGTCTGCCTCCACCAGTGAGTTGCCCACCGGGTAGCCTTTGGCTTTGCAGAACGTAAAGACCATGCCACCGCCGATGAGCAGCAGGTCAACCTTATCAAGGAGATTGGCGATAACGTCGATTTTCCCGGAAATCTTGGCACCACCCAGAATAGCGGCAAACGGACGTTGCGGCTCCGACAGAACCTGTCCCAGATACTTCAACTCTTTTTCCATCAGGAAACCGGCTACGGCTTGCTGGAAATACCGCGTCACGCCGGCAGTCGAGGCATGTGCCCGGTGGGCTGAACCGAAGGCATCATTAACATAGATATCACCCAGTTCGGCCAGCTTGCCGGCGAACTGGGGATCGTTCTTCTGTTCCTGAGGATGGAACCGGAGGTTCTCCAGAAGCAGACAGTCGCCGTCGTGCATCTTGCCGACGATGTTGGCTGCTTCCGGTCCGATACAGTCTTCAGCGAAGGTTACATCCTGACCCAGCAATTCCTGCAGACGCCGGGCTACCGGACGGAGTGACATCTCGGGGACATGTCGGCCTTTGGGTCGGCCGAGGTGGGAGCAGGCGATTACCATACCGCCATCATCGAGAATCTTCCTGATGGTTGGCAGGGTAGCGCGAATGCGACGATCATCGGTTATATTCTGCCGGTCATCGAGCGGCACGTTGAAGTCCACCCGCACCAGCACCCTCTGCCCACGAAAGTTGATGTCGGAAATTGTAACCTTGTTCATCGTGTCGTTCCTATGCTTGTAGTGGCTAGAGCATAATCAGCATCATATCAACCATGCGACTGGAGAACCCCCACTCGTTATCGTACCAACTGAAGACCTTGACCATGTTTCCCTGCGCCAGAGTCATCTTACTGTCGAAGATAGACCCGTAGGGATTACCGATAATGTCGCAGGAAACTATCGGGTCTTCGCAGTACTGAAGTGTTATCGACAGCGGCTTGGTGGAGGCGGCCTTTTTGAAGGCGGCATTGACCTCTTCCACCGTGGCTTCCTTTTCGAGAATGACCGTGAGATCAACCAGCGAACCGTTAGGCGTCGGGACTCTGATCGCTAAGCCGTCTATTTTCCCCTTCAATTCCGGGATCACTTCGGCAATTGCCTTGGCGGCGCCGGTAGTGGTCGGTACCATCGACACTGCCGCCGACCGAGCCCGGCGCAGGTCCTTGTGCGGTGCATCCAGAAGTCGCTGATCGCCGGTGTAGGAATGAGTAGTGGTCATAAACCCTTTGACGATGCCGAAGTTGTCCATCAATACACTGGCTACCGGGGCCAGGCAGTTGGTGGTGCAGGAGCCGATGGAAATTATGTCGTGTTTGTTTTTGTCATAGTCGTCGGCATTGATTCCGGGGATGAAAGTACCGTCATGCTTCTTGGCCGGAGCGGATATGAGAACTTTCTTGGCGCCGGCTTTGATATGCTTGGCGGCATCCTCCCTGGTGCGGAACAGGCCGGTACATTCCAGCACCACCTCAGCGCCGAGCTTACCCCAGGGCAGTTTGGCCGGGTCTCTCTCGGCCGTGATGGGAATCTTCCTGCCGTTAACAACCAGGTTATTACCGTCAGCGGCGACGTCGTCCGGGTATCGACCATGTACTGAATCATACTTCAGCAGGTAAGCTAATGTCCCGGCATCGGTAATATCGTTAATACCGACAAACTCGATATCTCTTCCACGGGCTGCTTTGAACACCAGCCGCCCGATTCTTCCGAACCCATTAATGCCGACTTTCATGTATGCCTCCGTGCCAACATGGTTACTTCTTTTTCGAGGTGTAAAGATACTTGACGCCCACAGTAAACGCAACCGCTTCATAGTTGGTTATCGTCTGCAAGCCTTTTGAGAATTGGATTGGCATATATTTGACTGCTGCCTCGAGGCCGACAGTGGACCCCAGTGGCCAGTCACATCCCGCTCCCAGGGTATAGTTGATATCGGTGCCGGTCTGTTCCCGGATATCATAATAGATGTTGCTGGAAGTGGTAAACTGAACGCTGCGCCGCCCGTAGTAAAGTCCGCCACCGGCCAAAAGGTACGGTTGCAACCTGCTGGATGTCGTAAACAGTGGGTAGAATTTCATCTGAACAAGGATCGGATTTACCTGGACGTTGCCGTGGTTGGTAGCACCATCCTGAATGAAAGTGACGGAGCCTCGGTTGACGACTCCGGCGGATAACTCCAGCATGAGGGGTCTACTCAGTCGCAGGGCCAGAAAACCCTCGATGTAGAAGCTGGCGTCATGGAAATTAGTTTCAAACGTTCCGTTGGGATCGCCGGCTACCGGGCTCTCGCCGCTGTTGGCCCACATACCGAGGCGAGCGCCGGTCTGATGCTGGTGGTGAAATAAGAGACTGTCGCCGGCCAATGGGGATTCGGCGTGAATCAGCATCACCACTGCCACCAATAGCCAAAGGCCGGTAATCACCCGGCTGGGCATTTGACGATATCGGTGTAACCCATCAGGCAAAAAGACCGGCAGTCTTAATCTCTTATGTCGCATAATATTCCCCACTCACACTACTCTTCATCGGCATGGTATAGGATTAGTCGAGCCTGCCGGTAATCAAACAAGACATCGAAGTTCTCCAGGACCATATTGCCGATATTGCCTGCCAACTCGTAAGAACCGGTCAGACCGGCGGATGAATCGGGTAGTATCACCCGCAGCGACTGCAGCAGGATGTCACCCATTTTGAAAACCGCCGCATAGGCAGTTTTACCGCTCAGTCCGCCGCCGATACCAGTCAGCGTTGTGGGGTTATCGCGAACGTCATCCAGTTTCTCATCCAGTTGATGCTTGCGGGCAAAATCACGATGGATGATCAACCCCAGGGTATTGCCGAGATCAACCAGGAAATCACCGGGTATGCCGTTGAGTTCGCCTTTGACCGTCGGCACCAGCATGGTCAGGTGAAAGCCGATCTCGACACCTCCCTCCGGCGGAGTAAACTGTTCCGGGTTGAACACCGTCAACGTTGACTCGCGGTAGCTGATCAATATCGGAAAACGGGAGAGAAAGTCATAACCAAGCAAACCACCGAAAGCTTCCCTGTCGGTGCCTGGTCGATTCAAGAGCGAAAGGTCGATACTACCGGCTACCTGGTTATAAAGTGTCAACTCACCGACAGAGATGGAATCGGTCCTGACCAGGTCGATTTGCTCGAAACCGCCCAGCCCACGCACGGGTAGCGAGCCTACTACCGGCAGATGCAGTTCGGCGGTAAGCGGTTGGTGCATGATATTGGCCGAGGCGCCCGAGTCGAGAACAAATCGCGCCTTCTTGATACCGTTAATCGTCGCTGTCAACCGAATGTGACCACCGTGGTACCGGATGGGAATCGTGACGCTCGGTGCTCCTTCCGGGAAAAGGTAATCGACCGCACCGGCCGATGGCATGGCAAAGATCGTCATGTCCACCGGTTGGTTGACCGCGACGGAATCGATTGCTAACTCTGAAGTCAGACCGGCCGCTTCGGCAACCGCCCGGGAATAGAACGGTATCAGGATGCCGGCCACACTACGGTAATCGTCGATCGTGGTGACAATGTTGAAATTGTCCAGCCGCGAGAACATCAGCTTTCGCAGTCCCCGGTCGAGGTCATAGTAAGCCACAACAGTATCTCTGTCAAACGGGTAGAAAGCGACTTCATAGTAAACCCGTTCCTCCCAGATTGTCGCACCCAGGTACTCTACTGAGCCGGGCAGACGATCGGGCAGCAGATATGAACAGGATTCAAAGTAAGCGTTTTTCAGCAGTTCGCGTTTCTCAAATCCTTCCAGTCGCGATATCTGCCCGTTATGATCCTGCTGCCAGGCCGTGTGTCCGTCGTACGCCTGTACCATACTGAAGCCGGTAAAACGGACCTCGATAAAGAACCTGTCCGGCGGGACGAAGTACTGCTCGAACCTTCCCTCAAGGCCGTTGATATTGACTGTCCCGGCGGCATACAGGCTGGTCAGTCGCTGCAGACTGTCACGGGCGGCCGGTCCCCCGACCGAGACGACCAGCAGAGAATCAAGATTGAAAGCCGCAGCCGAAACGCCCGCAAGCATCACCGCCAACGCGACCACCATCATACGTATCGTACTTGCTATCATAACCAGAAAGGTTATACAATATTTTTTGTTCACAAGCCAGATGTTTTCCCTGTCCGGCAGTGACCGACCAACGGTCGGCGTGACAGAAAGGGCTTGACTTCAGCTTTGGCGCCGGTTAAATAGAGCCTCGGAATGCGCCCATAGCTCAATTGGATAGAGCGTCTGACTACGGATCAGAAGGTTGCGGGTTCGACTCCTGCTGGGCGTATTTTTTGTATGGCCGGGCAGTGCGTCTACACCATGAATCTAAGCACTCGATTCACATATGGACCTCATCCCATGTTGATGGCTGAAACTACCCTCCCGGATATATCTTTCGGACGGAGTCACGTTGTCCGGCAGATCGTCAACATTGATGGTAGTTCCCCGGCACAGAACGAAGGCATGTTCGATGACGTTTTCGAGCTCTCTGATATTGCCCGGATAGTCATGACTCACCAGAGCAGCCAGGGCATCAGGTGAAATATCCGCGATAAGTTTTCTCTTGAGGTTGTTGAAGCGGCGAATGAAATGATCTACCAACAAAGGAATATCTTCTTTACGACTACGGAGTGGCGGTAACTTGATGCGGATCACATTGATGCGATAGTACAGATCTTCTCGAAACTCTCCTGATTTGACAAGCCCGCCAAGGTCCCGGTTCGAAGCGGTGATAATGCGGACATCTGCCCGAACCGGTTTCGTAGCACCTAACGGTTCGTAAATACGCTCCTGAACAACCCGAAGCAGACGCACCTGCAGGGCGGGAGAAATATCGGCAATCTCATCCAGGAATATCGTCCCGGTTTCGGCGATTGCAAAACGACCCGGCTTGTCTTTGCGGGCATCAGTGAAAGCCCCTGCTTTGTACCCAAAGAGTTCCGACTCGAGAAGAGTGTCGGGAAGAGCACCGCAGTTGACGGCAACAAATGGTTTGTCCTTCCGATACGATAGATTGTGCAGGGCACGGGCGATCAGCTCTTTGCCGGTTCCGGTCTCACCTTCGATAAGCACAATACTGTCGCTCTCGGCGACACCCGGAAGAATATCAAAGATCCGAAGCATCTCGCTGTTCTTGCTGATGATGTCATGAAAGGAGTACTTCTTTTCCAGTTCCAGCCTGAGTTCTTCAATCGTACTTAAGTCCCTGAATGTTTCCACGCCACCGATGATATCCCCGTTTTTGTTTTTCAATACCGCCGTTGAAATACTGATCGGGATTCTGTTGCCGCCGGCATCAACCACGTACACCGCGCGGTTGATTACAGGTCTCCCGGACTCGAAAGTCTCTCTAAGGGCACAACTTGTCTCGCAGATGGAGGCATGGAACACATCACAACACTGTTGACCGACGGCCTCTTCTCTGAGAATGCCGGTTATCTTCTCCGCAGCTTTGTTAAAGGATGTTATCCGCCATTCGCGATCAACCGTGAATACGCCATCGGCTATCGAGTCGAGGATTATCCCGGTGGTATCTATATTTGTATCTGCCATATCCGTTTAGTGCAACAATCTCTCAACCCACGATACGGCATATATTGCAGAAATGCAACCATTCTTGGCGCGAGACCTTATAAACCGCTATTCCAGTTTATTTCTATGTGGCTGTGAAACAGCGACTTACTGTGGTGCCCACTGGTGACTTTCGAACTCGCACGGTCCGCCGAGAGCTTGTTGAATCACTCTTGAAGCTGGTTGATCCGGACAGGCAAGCCGGTTCTTATACTATGTACAATTATAATTGAAACGTTCGATGATGTAAAAAAAGGGACAGGTCGATTTGTCGACCTGTCCCCTATCGTGTCTCCTGAATTGGTTCCTACTTCAGCAACAGCATCCTCTTGCTTTCCACATACTCACCCGCCTCGAGTCGGTAGAAATAAACACCGCTGGCCACGGCTTGCCCATTGTGAGTTTCTCCAGCCCAGGACACGTCATAGTGCCCGGCGTCCTGGTATGTATTAACCAGGGTGGTTACTCGCTGGCCCATGATGTTATAAACCTCCAGCTTCACCTGGACACCCCGGGGCAGGTCATAGCTGATCGTAGTCGTCGGGTTGAAGGGATTGGGGTAGGCGTTATGAAGCTGATAGCCTTTCGCTACCAGATCGGTGAAAGCGGTATAGTCCGGCTCATATCGTCCCGTAGCACGCACCACATACTCGCGCTTGACAGTCGGATCAACAACCCCGTCCACCGCGAAACTGAAATCCAGCACGTCCCCTTTTACCATCTTCAGCGGCGTCGAGGCATCGTCTGCGTTCCAGATTTTCTCCGATGAACCGGCTGTCCTTATCGAATAATCCGACATCTCCCAGCCCTCTATGATGGGCAACTCATAGGAAGGAACAAACTGGTTGATGACGTCCGTTGAATAACCGTTGGTCCAGGAAATGCGGAGCGTAATTACTTCCTGTTCGGCAGTCAGGTAGGGAGCGGGAGTAACTACCTCATAAACCAGGTTTTCTCGAGGCGGAATATTTGCGACCTGAATCCAGTTACCGTTGTTATCCAGAATCTCCGCAGTGAGTCGACCTGGTCCCTGAGGATCACCCACGTTTGTCTTAGGTATCCTCGGGCACAGTGGTTTCTTGATAGCACTAAGATTATATCCGAATCGCTTGCCGAAAACATTCGGGAACGTGACTATCAGATAACCGGGTCCCTCAGACATGAACCACTCACCATCCTTGACGCGCACGGCGTCGAGTTGATCCGTACCGTTATTGTCCACGGCACTCACCGGCTCGACAATTTCCTCGTAAATGTATATGTATCCATCAACGTCACATACCACATCCGTGCCAATGGGATGATCGATAGTGTAGAGCTTCACCGCTTCGAGATAGGTGATCTCGTCTTCCATTTCCCGCAACTGGAAACGGACATTACCATTAATCGCGACAACGGGAACCTGGACCTGGTAATGGTCGACAACAACGTCCTGGTACTCGGACGCCTCACAGGCAGTCAACAGCGGGTTATCCTTAACAAAATCGGTTCCGTCCCAGGTATACAATACGGGACACGAGGTCACCGGACAGTTGCCGCAATAGCCACTGGATATCTCCGGCTGGTTAACGGACACATCACGCGGGTTGCTGTACTGGTCGAGCATGTAGTACTCACTGAACACTACATCGTCGGTATATGTGTGGCCACAATAGCAGGGATGATCCAGCTCATAAGTGATAGTGGCAATAGTCGTCCAACCACCGGTGGTGGCCGGCCATGAGACTGATCCGTCAGCGGAAATACGCCAACAGGATATATCCGGATCGCAGGTTTCCTCTACTGCTGTCACTCCCGCCTCGAGGGCCACGTCGGTGATGTCGAAATCAGTGCCGGTGGAGACCAGAATGGAGAAATCGTCCAGAACGAATTCGTGGCGAACCTTCAACTCACTGACAATAGTATGGCCGGTACCGCCGTCACCGAAGAATTCTCCCGGAGAGTTCAGGTGCACCGAACCGCCGTAGAAATCAACTTCAGCGAAGGTCCGGGCAGTGGCACAGAGCTCATTAGGACCGCTGCAGTTGTAATCTCCGTTGTTGTAGACATTGTCCGCCACAAAGAGATCGTCACCCAAAACATCAACCAGAACATTGATGCCACAGCTCCGCGGATACTCGTTTGGTTCCCAATTAAAATTGATGGGTGTAACTTCATCCTGAGCACTCAGTACGTGGAACGTCACCTGGGCCAGTTGTGACAACTCGGTCGGTGTCTGGCAGGATGGGTGGTTGGGGCCGTTCATTAGGTCAGAATATGAGAGAAAGCGGATGCGCTTAACGTCAGTGCAGCCGTCGCAACAGGCCGGCACCCAGACATCCTTGTGTTGGGCAGAGAAATACTCCCAACCACAATCGGTCAGAAAGCTGCCCTGGGTAACACTTACAAATTCAAGCTTCAAGGGATCGTAACTGATGGTCAGGTCGAAACCTCCCAGGGCTTCCACGGTCCCTTCCGGTTCGATAGTAACGTCTATAGTGACGTCCTGATTGTAGGCAGCATCAGATATTTCGCTGATCGCTACCTTATACTTCGCCCCGGACGTACCGGCCATCACCAGCAGACCAAGGGCTATTAGGGTAAGAAATTTTATCGCCTTCATATTGCCATCCTCCTTCGGGGGCTATTGTCATGGAACCTGGTTGAATACTTACGCTCGCTTGTTGGAGCCGGATTATCCAAAGTAGCCATAGCTATTCCCCGCATGGTGGAGGCTCCTGGATGCCGGCGACAATGCGCTGCAGCACGATCAGGTCAGCCAGGGTCAGCACATAACCGTCGCAGTTGACGTCGGTGGCGGCAATCTGTTCGGCTATGTTTATGCGAAATGCACTGAGTCCGTATATGAAATACTGGTTGAACACCATAGCGTCACCCAAATCGTACGGGATGTCGTTGCGGTTGACATCGCCACGGTGAGACCCGGTCAGGTAGACGCCGCCTCCGTAGAAATCGATATCGGCCACAGCCCCGGGCGGGTTCTCGCAACCTGGATCCGGGCCACTGCAGTTGAACAGCCCGTTGTCATACACCCCATCTCCGAGGAATAATACGGTACCCAATAAGTTGGAGAACGAGTTATCAGAGCATTCTTCGCCGGTTCTCCAGTAGAAATAAATGGGGGTGAACACTTCTTCCTCGCTTATTACCTGAAACGTTATCTTCGCCAAGGAAGTTTTCACGGTCGGCGCGTAGCATGAAGGGTGATACGGTCCGTTATTCATATCAGCTATTGAAACAAACTGGACAAGTTTGACATCGTCGCAGTTAATACAACAGGGTGCATAGGTGCTGGGATCAGGATCAGCCGTGAAATACTCCCAATCGCAATCTGTCAATAAATCGCCCTGTTGAGTGCTAATATAATTCAGTTTTCCCGGATCGTAACTCACCCAGAGTTCAAACCCTCCCAGGTCCGTAGCGGTACCCTCGGGTTCAATTGAGACATCAACCACAATACTCTGCCCGAAATTGGCCTGCGGCACAGTCTCGATCTCCACTTTGTACTTGGCGCTGGCCGACACCGTCAGCAACGACAGGCAAAGCAGCACGGTTGTGAAAAGTTTGCTACTTCTCATACTCCTCTCCTCCTGAAACAATGTGATGGGCTCCCGATCTACGTATTTGTTTAGCCCGTTCCTTTACGGCTGAATTCCATCCTGGAATACCACTCACATTATACCCGAACTGCTATACGCTGTCAAGCCCGGAGTGATATTTACCTTCTTTTTTATGCCCGTCCCGTCTGCTTCTGGCTGGCGCCGGGGAGGGAGAGGGTATTATTTACTCGGGTTCATAAGACTCACTTTAAGCTGGTGGGAGATGTTTGCAGTAAGGGAAATCTCGGGGCCGGACCGTCCCGGATTTCATTCGCTGAGCAGTTGCTCGAAGAGTTCTTCGTAGAGACGCGCCGATCTCGCCCAGGAGAAGTCCTGTCGCATACCGGCCTTCATTAATTTCATCCACTGACGTGGTCGGGCATACAGTTCCGTAGCCCGGCTCAGGGCGTTCAGCATAGCTTCCGGTTCGTATTCACGGAAGACAAAACCGGTGCCCTCACTGCCATTGGGATCATAATCGACGACGGTGTCGGCCAGACCACCAACCTCTCGCACCACCGGTACCGTGCCGTATTTCAGTGAGTACATCTGGTTCAAGCCGCACGGTTCAAAACGCGACGGCATCAGAAAGATATCCGCTGCGGCCTCAATGAAGTGCGCCAGCGCCTCGTCAAAGGTCAGCCAGACGCGCAGTTTGTCGGGATACCTGCGTTGCAGATCGGCGAGCAAACGGTGGTATTTCTCCTCGCCTGTCCCCAGGACCACCATCTGGATATCCATTTCAAAGAGGCGTTCGGCGGCATCGGCAATCAGGTCAAACCCCTTCTGATCGGCCAGGCGTGAAATAATGCCTATCAATGGCGACCGAGGCCGAATCGGCAGTCCGGCACGACCCAGCAACGCCACCTTGTTCATGCGCTTGCCGGACAGATTATTGATATGGTACCGGTGGGGAATACGCCGGTCTCGGGATGGAGACCAGACCGAGTAGTCGACGCCGTTGAGGATACCGACCAGATCATCGCAGCGCTGCCGCAGCACGCCGTCCAGACCACACCCCAGCTCCGACGAGGACTGGATTTCGGTGGCGTATCGCGGCGAGACGGTGGTGATCTTGTCGGCATACACAATAGCCGCCTTCATATTATTCACCTGTTCGTAGAACTCAAAGGGAGCG
>SDBU01009036.1_pt1 | contig 11240 bp, 14 predicted proteins | sample 2277071 | NCBI WGS metagenome assembly SDBU01 (sample SAMN10397929, study PRJNA504765) | marine sediment metagenome | isolation source: marine sediment core GS08_GC12, 126 cmbsf | place: Arctic Ocean: Gakkel Ridge, Loki's castle | collected 2008 | reverse complement strand
CTGGACCGACAACATGGCGGTTAGCTACGCCGTTTGGGGGATGGCTTGGCTCAGGCGCTGAAGAAGGTCGTGCCAAGCTGCGAAATGCGATGGGTAGGCGCAAGGAACCTATGATCCATCGATTACCTAATGGGACCTCCTGCTCTTCGGAGCAACCGGTAACGGTAGGGAACGCGGGGGATTGAAACATCTTAGTACCCGCAGGAAGAGAAATCAATAGAGATGCCGTGAGTAAAGGCGATCGAAAGCGGTACAGAGCAAACTGAATCCCAACCAGAAATGGTGGGGAGATGTGGTGTATAGACCTTGCAAATTGCTTAATTGGTCGACCCGAAGTCTGCTGGGAAGCAGTACTATAGAGGGTGATAGTCCCGTAGGGGAAGGCCGAAAAGCAATGTAAGGTATCTAGAGTAGCGTGCATTGGATATTGCGCGTGAATGTGGGAGGCACTTACTTCCAACTCTAAATACGTCCTGAGACCGATAGCGCAGTAGTAGCGTGAGCGAAAGCTGAAAAGTACCCCTGACGGGGGGTTCAAAGAGCCTGAAACCAGACGGTTATAACTTGTTATGGCGTGGAAGGTACGAAGTCTTCGAAAGAAGACAGACCAGCGTCATAGCTTCCGATTAGAAGATTGGGCCAGGGAGTTCTGATTAATGGCGAGGTTAATGGTTAAAGCCAGAAGCCGCAGGGAAACCAACATGTCCGCAGCCACTTCGTGTGGTCAGGGACGTCATGGGCTCGTGAGAAGTCATTAGTGGGAGACCCGAAGCCGGTCGATCTATGCGTGGGCAGGTTGAAGCCTTTCGAAAGAGAGGTGGAGGACCGAACCGGTTCTGACGTGCAAATCGCTCGGATGACCTGCGTATAGGGGTGAAAGGCCAATCTAGGCCGGCAATAGCTGGTTCCTCCCGAGACTACCCGTAGGTAGACCTCGACTGAGACAGTTAATGGGGTAGAGCACTGATTAGGTATTTAGGGGACGAAAGTTCTCGGTATCTTGTCAAACTCCGAACCTGTTATCGTCGTAGAAGTCGGGTGCTAGGGCATCGGCGTAAGGTTGATGTCCGAAAGGGGAAAAACCCAGCCCAAGGTTAAGGTCCCTAAGTACCGGCTAAGTGTAACTAAAAGAGTGTCCATAGCCTAAAACAACTGGGAGGTGGGCTTAGAGGCAGCCACCCTTTAAAGAAAGCGTAACAGCTCACCAGTCTAGGTCGTGGGCCTCGAAAATAAACGGGGCTCAAGCCGGTTACCGATACCTTGGAGCGCGTATCAATGTGATTTAGTAGGGAGGTGTCGTGTTCGGGAAGAAGCAAGGTCGTGAGGTCTTGTGGACCGTGCACGAACAAGAATCCTGGCAGGAGTAGCAGCAAAGATGAGTGAGAATCTCATCCGCCACAGGGGCTAGGGTTCCTCGGCAATGTTCGTCAGCCGAGGGTTAGTCGATCCTAAGGCATTTCTTAACCGAAAATGTCGAAAGGGAAGCAGGTTAATATTCCTGCACCACAGGTGTTCTGTCCAGTAGTTGACGCATCGGGGTAGGCCTTGCAGGCTTGTCTGCCTGTTTAAGCGCATAAGCCCGGGGAGAATCGTAATGATGAGAACCGGGTGAACCCGTGATGAGATCTCCGTAAGGTGATTTTGGCTCATCCCTGGTGCCCGTGAAAAGACTGCTGGAGCCAAGCCTGTGTTCGTACCGAGAACTGACACAGGTGCCCCTAGGTGAGAAGCCTAAGGCGTGTCGGAGTAATCCAGGTGAGGGAATTCGGCAAATTAGCCCCGTAACTTTGGGAGAAGGGGTGCCTACTGTGAGAATAGTAGGTCGCAGTGACTAGGGGGCTCCGACTGTTTAATAAAAACACAGGCGACTGCTAGTTCGAAAGGATTTGTACAGTCGTTGAAACCTGCCCAGTGCCGGTATCTGAACCCCCGTTTCAACGGGTAGAAGGACCGGTAAACGGCGGGGGTAACTATGACCCTCTTAAGGTAGCGTAATACCTTGCCGCTTAATTGGCGGCTTGCATGAAGGCCCAACGAGAGCCCTACTGTCCCCACCTGGAACCCGGTGAAACTAATGCACTGGGGCACGATCCAGTCTCTTCCACCTGAAAGCGAAGACCCCGTGGAGCTTTACTGCAACCTGTCGTTGTGATACGGCTTTGATTGTCTAGTGTAGGCGGGAGTCGTAGAATCTCGGGCGCCAGCTCGAGGGGAGACACCGATGGAACACCGCCCTTTTAGAGTCGTATCACTTACCTTCAAGAAGGGACACCGATAGGCGGGCAGTTTGGGTGGGGCGCCACGCCCTCAAAAAGATAACAAGGGCGCCCAATGGTCAGCTCAGGTAGGTCAGAAATCTACCGTAGAGTGTAAGGGCAAAAGCTGGCTTGACGTGGTTTCAGACAATAGGAAACCACGATGCGAAAGCAGGGCCTAACGAACCAATCAGTCCTCATAAGTGGGGGCGATTGATAACAGAAAAGTTACCCCGGGGATAACTGAGTTGTCTCCAGTAAGAGTTCATATCGACCTGGAGGTTTGCTACTTCGATGTCGTCTCTTCCTATCCTGGTGGTGCAGCAGCTGCCAAGGGTGAGGTTGTTCGCCTATTAAAAGGGATCGTGAGATGGGTTTACACCGTCGTGAGACAGGTGTGTTGCTTTTCGGTGGAAGTGTCTTGGTGCCTGAAGGGAAGGAGCCTTTAGTACGAGAGGAACGGGGCTTCGTAGCCTCTAGTTTACCAGTTGTCCGACAGGGCACTGCTGGGCAGCCACGCTGCATATTGATAAGAGCTGAAAGCATCTAAGCTCGAAGCAACCCCCGAAAAGAGGCACCTTAGAACACTCGTAAAAGACGAGATTGATAGAACTGGGATGTAAGCTGGAAGCTTCGGCGACCAGTTCAGTCCGCAGTCACTAACGTTCACGACCGCCAGCACGTTGCTGGTCCGGTAGTTTCACAGGTTGCGTATGAAATTTTATTTTTTGATGTCAGAACAATAATGCTGCAGTGCGGAGTATATCCGGCTGAGCAACCTGTGAATAGGAGGAGAACTGGCAGTACTCATTAGAACAACGTAGGAACGATAATGCAGCTCAGTTCTCCTGTGGATTCACGAAATTCTCTCATTATCCAGTGTTTGAATTTCGTGGAGAATGGGATAATAATCCCATGGATTCACGTTTTTCGATATAATACATATCGAGACGAAAAACGTGGAGAAGCAGAGAACAGAGTTCTCTGATGGATTCACGAAATTCTCTCATTATCCAGTGTTTGAATTTCGTGGAGAAGTCGAAAGGCTCGCTTTCCCACGGGTTCACAGGTTGCGCGCGATTTTCGAATCAATAATGCAGCATATTGAAAATCGTGTCCATAACGATGTTATACGGAATGGGCAGCAGAATACAAAGGTTGTGCAAAAAGTCCTTAATCTTTTCACAACTCAACAACCGTAACAGCATCATATATTACCGGAAGTTGATCTTGCTTTAGCCTGAACTTTGTGCCGTGATTGTGGCCAGTCCTTGCATCGAAATCAACAAAGGCGCGTCCCCGGTCAAAACAATCCAATAGTTTATCAAATGAAAATCCTGTGAGAATAAAGAGTTGTTCGTATTTGAAATATTCATGACTGTCAACGATTTTTCTGTCTGCCACTATGTAGAAACAATTCTTCAATTTTGTCCCAAAAGCATATTTTAAGTCTTCAAAGCCCCAGTATGGTTCGGGAGTTATTGGTCCGAGGCCTACCCTCTTTTCAACGGAGGATAGCCATTCCTTGATATCAGGTTGTGATGTGTCCACCTGGGAAGAATCGAATATGAAACGTATTTTTCTCTGTGTTCTGTCAATTGAAATCGTGAACCCCCTGGAGGTAAACTGCGCGGCTTTTGTGGTAGATCTGAAACTCATTTCTGTGTCAGGATGTTTTTTACCGGCATGTTTATGTTTCCACCCATACAGAGGAAGTAAAATATGTGGTACGAATCTAACGGCAGTTGGTGAGGGCTCTATATGCTTAAGAGTTATTAGCGACTTTGTATCTTTTCTCTGACCTTTTAATTCCCATTCGGCTGCGTTTGGAATAGGTAAATTATTTTCCGTAATGCCTAACAATTTCTCTAAAGTGTTTCCAACAGCACCGTCATTTCGGGTGTTAATCGTGTTCTTAACACTTTTATGCCAACCTTCATCAGAAATTTCCCGTATGGATTCTATCAGTTCTTCTTTTGTAAATATTTTCATTCAGGTGGCCTCCAGAAATCTAGGATATATTCAAATGTTGTTCCCATGGTAATATAATTAGAAGGCCAACCAAAAATCCCAATCCTGTTTACGATGTTTGTCCTATCCCAGATTATTGTATTTCTCAGCTCATAACCAGCATTTTCCATTGCGCGAACGACATGAATATGAATAGGAATTCGTTTATTCTCCCACCACATATCTGACACATTGATTATTGAGTGACCTTTGATTTTCAATTTTGGTAAGAATCCTTGGTATATCTCTTCAATGGCCTTTGCGTAGTCTTTTATTGACAATATCCCTAAATCATTTTCCATTTGACTATACTGTTCAACTTTCAGATATTGATTATTATTCCTTTCCTTCCCCCGCCTACTTTTATTCTTCCTTTTTCTATTCAATAAATTTGCATAAGGGGGAGATGTTACGAATAAGGATATCTGTTCATCTTCAAAATATTCTGGTGCATTCCTAGCATCGCTCAATATGGCTATCTGTTCGGTTTTTTCTCCCATATGATCCGAAAGACGTGTTTGTGCCAGTCTAGAGTTTGACAACTCAATATATTTTTCATTTATATCAAAACCCACAGCATTTCTATTCAAATCCTGTGTAGAAACTAATGTGGTCCCACTCCCAACAAAAGGATCAACAACCAATTCTCCTTTGTGGGTAAAAAGCTTAATTACACGTGAAGATAAAGCAATAGGATAAGTTGCTGGATGAAGTTCTTTGTCTCTTAAGTCTCTTGATTCATAATAAAATTGCCAAACACCCAGTTGATCTTTAATCCACTCTTTAGCAGTTAAACAATTTATATGTGATTCTTTACAATCACAAATGCGTTCAAAACCAATTTCTAATGGCTTTTTATTATCTTTTCCCATTGTTAGCCCGTATGTGTTAATTACCGTATCTCTTTTTCGGTCTTTTACTGGCGTTTCAGTTTTAATTATTGAATCTTTTACCTCCATAGTTTCCCCTCCCTCACAACCCACAATTACACCTAACCCCCCTCCAATCCATCCCCAGCTCCTTCCACATCTCAACCGTCTCCTTGCACAGCCCCACATCCGTAAAACCATGCTCATCCTTCAAATAATCGATTATTGTTCTATACATACTATATCTCTTCTCGAAGCTGATCTTCTTCCCCCAATTCGAGCTATCATCCAGGTACTCCACCCAGCTCTTGTCCTCGCAGTTGTTGATGGTGCTCTGCAAACCGCGGAGTGAGCCGATCGTGATGCGCTCTGGCTTTACCTTGCTGAATAAATAATCAATCAATTGTTTGTATCCCTTTTCCCAACCTTCAATCGGCACGATGGGGTCGATTCTGAATCTCACTTCATAGCCAGCATCGTACAGTTTCTTTGCTGCGTTGATTCTCTGCCTGGGTGTCGGTGCCTTCTTTTCCCATTGGCCGGCAACTTCAAATGCGTTGATGCTAAAACTAACAATTACCTGCTTCTGTGAATTTGATTCCAGAATCCCTTTAACATTTGCGGATTTTGTCAAAATCAGCAATTTGTGCTTTTTCTGTTTCTTGAACTCTGGAATTATCAACTTCGACAATGCACAGCCATTCCCCTCGAAAACCAAGGAATCCGAAAGCTCGCCTGAGTTAAGCAGAGAAGGGATTTCGTACTGCTTTAAAAAGCTCCTCACATGGTTAATTATCTTATTCTCGTTTTTCAGATATGGCTTCTTCTTCATAGGCCTGAATCGTAATGTCCCGTTCAGGTAGCACCAGGCACAGTCGAAGTTGCATCCATTTGCCCATTTCAATTCGATGAAGTGCGGGCAAACGACATCATGTTTATGAACTGGATAAGGAGTTTTATCGAATAAGGTAATAATCGAGCCATCCGATAGATTGGAAAATCTGGGTATTTCCTTCCCAGCCAGGTTTTTTACATTTTTAATCTGTAAAGACAACTCTCTTTTATCGGTTTTAAATCTAACAGGGTCTTGACCGCTATTCAACTCTTTAATTGCTGAACGCTGGTCCATTATCAATGTCATCTTATCATCCGCATCGTACCGATATAGGTCTGATTGAGCCTCCATTATTTTAACTATTCGCCATCCAGATATATATACCCCTACATCGGAGGTTGGTGAAAGTGCATATCGGTTTGAATCTACTTAACCCTTCGCATCAAACCTCTTCAGGCCTCGCGGTAATGACGTATTTTTTCGCCTCCACATATAAAAGCCCATCCTCAGTCACCAGCACACATTTTTTCTTCATGGCCGAGCATACTATAGGTTTGTCAGATTTGTCTTTTATTTCTATCTTCTTGAATTCGTTCTTGTTTGGCATCGGTAGAACTATGCATTTAGCTTCAATAAAATCAATTGTTTTATTAACCATCTCAGCAGGGAAGTCGAATGCATTGGCTAGTATTCTCCTAACCTCCTTTACAACGTACTCGTTGGTATACAACTCATTCCCTTCTTCTATGAATAACAATGAGGCATTGGGATTTCGCGAGGTGACCGCGCTGATAATAATTGTAGAATCCAGAAAAAGTCTAGTCATCGCCATAGACTTCCTTGTAAACCTGCTTTCTGGTCTTTTTTGCAACCTTTACGATTTTATCCCTCGTAATCCTCTTCCTGTCTGCTTCTCTACTCATCTCCCGAATAAACGCTGGCATTTTGTGCAGCTCATGTATATAGTGCCTAACAGATGTTCTGATAATATCAGATCTGCTAGTAAAATATCCCTTTGATATCAAATCATCGATATCTAAAATGTCCTTTGAAGCCAGGCGAATTGTCAGAGAGCCATTCGTCATTTGTAACACCAATTATTACATATGTCTTACACAGCATATAAATATTTCCCTATTCACCCCTTCCCCTCACCTCGTCAACGCTGCCGCCATCGCTACTTTTTGGGCCGCACCCAGTACTGCCAGATTAATCGAATCCTTCACCATTATCCCATCTATCGAAAATATTGCCCCGTTACTGAACTTTTCCACCGAAACAGTTTGTCCCTTCTCGAATTCCGGACCATCTTCATTCAGAATGTATATGATAGGCTGGGCAAGTAGGAAAATCCCGGTTCTGCCAAAGGCTTCACCCTTATAATACGCCTCCACGCTGATTTCCTCGATGTCGGTAATCCCCCATTCATACATCTTCTCGAATCCCTTAACCATCCACGATACCAGTCCTCCCATGAAAAAAACTACGACATCAAATAACAGCACTAGCTTGAATCCAAAGGGCACGTATTTGGATGTAGAGCCCAGGACATGATAGAGGAGATAATAAGCAATAAAATCCACCAGAATCACCATTATCCCAAAAATGAAGAATATCTTTACAGCTCTCTTGAAACCTGGAATCTGCGCCACCTTACACATCCTTTCCAATTCCTCTGGATTGAGCTTTCTCAGCGGTTCTTTTCGTTTTTTCATTGTGTGGCGCCTTTCTTCCCAATCTCCACCTCGACCTTTTCAAACAGCACCTCCAGAATCCGCTCGATCTCGGAGAGGTTCCGATCAAGGTAATCTTCCGCAATTTCTCTACCCCTATAGAGGATATCACTCCTAAGTTTTCTCAGATCATCCAGGAAGTGGAGTTGGTAGCCTGTTAAAGTACCTCCATGAAACTCCACCATGAAGGATATCAAGCACTCATGGCTGTAGCTCTTGTACCCGTGAAGGGATAGCAGAGCGCTTATGAGTTCCCTGATGGTCTCATAATAGTCTTCTAACAGCAACTGGGGGTACTCATAATCCTTCCTCTTATCAATGGATTCAAGCCTCTTCTTGGCAAGGGCAAACAGGGAATTCGCCTGTTCCGGGTTCCTTTGAACCTGTTTCACACTATTGCGCTTCACACAATCTTCCCAATCCACTAAATCACCTTCAGAAATCCGCTGAGCACGATGCCGTTTGCAAGTGTGTTCTTCAATTCTTTGTTAATACTTCGAACACTGGACTCGAACAGCAGGCTTATCTTTCTATGGAGTTCTATCTCGTAGCTTTCCAATTCTATGCTTTTCTTTTCACTCTCCACGAAGATATCAATATCTCCCCTGTCATCATCCCTTCCATTTGCTCCGCTCCCGTAGAGAACAATACAGTTGGGCGTGCATCTCTCTTCCAATTCCTTTACGAGGCCAGTTGACTGCAACCTTGCCAGCAGATCATTCAATTTATATCTTCTGAACTTGTCGGTCTTGGCTGCCCTGTAACCCTGATATAGTCCCTCATCTTCTACTTCAAGAAGGCCTTTTTTCAGCAATTCCTCAATATGCTTTTTTACGGAGGGAAGAGATATACCCACCTTTCTCTCCAGTTGCCTGAGCTGCCATTTCCTGTTGGGCTCGTCAAAGAAAACCTGCAGGAGCTTGTACCTGTTCCAATCCTGATACATAATCATACCAACTGATATAATATTATGTCAACTGATATAATAAGTTATCGGTACAGCATTTTCAACCTAATTCGGACTTAACCCTTACCATACCTTACGTTGTGATTCTCGAAGTGCTGTTGGATGTAATCAAAATCCTTCTTGTCGAAGAAAAAACTAATGGTCTTGCCATTCTTTAATTTAATGTCTATGATTTCCCCCAACCAGAAGGCGTTAAGATCGTAGTATTCGATATCGAAGAATGGAATGTCTCTCTGTTTCCCCAGAAAATATTTGATCTTTACCATGTAGGTCAAGTTAATTGTCATCGGAAAGTAGATTAACGATATCAATAAAGCAATAAACGCCACTACCAAAATACCTATGCCCAGGAATATCGGGGCGATACAAAACAGATCAGTGATTTCAACTACCACAATTAATAAAAAGACGGCCACTGCCGCAATAATAAACCCAATAACATGCCGCAAATTCTTTTTAACCTTAAACTCGATTTGCTCTCTCATATCCTAATTCTACCCCTGTCGCCCATGTACCTCTTCAAATAGAGTTTGTTCACCAGCCTGCAGCCAGCGTTCTGTTTGTTGGATGTGAAGCACATCTTATCAGGTTCGCAGTTCGAGAATCTCATGCACCCCCAGCACTGTATGGGTCTGAGCATCTTACCTCGTTTGCTACGTATCTCGACGCAGAGCCTCCTTGCGGTTTCGTAGGGTATCTCCAGCACCATAGAATCACTTATTCTCTACTTTCCAGGATAATACGGGCACTTCATGCCCAGGCACTCCTTGTTCATCGGATAGAACTCGCACAGGATCATGTCGTCCAGAGGAATGCTCACATCGAAATTCTCGCGCACGAACCTGACTGCGGATTTCAGCGCCAAGAAAGTGTTGCGCTTGCAGCATCTGGGCCCCCCGTGCACTGCCACAAGCCTCAGCGTTTCGGACGTCATCAGGTTGCCCAGCTTCCACTCCTGCCTGGATAGCGGGGTTGCCCCCGTTATCAGGCTTATGAAAATGCCTGCCCCTATTCCTCCGGCGCAGGCCCCGTGAGTTCCGCAGTAGCCACCAAGCACGCTCTTGGCCCGCTTTCTGGCCTCTGGTATGAGCTTTGTCTTCGGGTAGATGTTCTTTGTGACATTGTAATATGCTGACACCAGCACTGCAGGCACGAGAAAATGATGCTCCGGGCCATGCATGTTAATCTCCGGGTTGCGCATTAAAATTATTGCCTGCTCCGAGGGGTCCTGGAGGCGGCTGTTCATTGTGAATGTTTCGATAAGGTCATTTGCAGAGAGGCTGTGACATCCATCGCACACGTAATGGTTGCTAGTGCAGGTGGCATTGGATTCAAAGGTGTGGTTGCAGTAGAAGCATATGTTCTGCTCACTCTTTTCAGTGTAGACCAATTCGCCCCCGCAGATCAGACAGCCAGTTCTGTGCGCCATTAGAATCGCTATCTAATTTATAGTATATCTACTTTAAGTTGTTCTCGCACACGAGGCAGTACCACCCGTGTTTGACATCTCGTGGACGTGAAGCGTTGAGATGGGGATGGGGTTGCTGGTTATGAAGATTTTCTGCGCCTTTTAACGGCGATCCCGACCAACATGCCTGGTCCCGCATCGGCTGGCGGCACCCAGGCCAGCACAACCGACAGCAGCAGAACTGCTATTACCAGCTTCCGCAATATCAACCTTTCTTCCTCCTCATATAAACCACAGCCACGATAATGCCTGCCAGCACTACCCCTCCCACTGGCATCATGATTTTTGGGTCTGATACGGCACTCGGATACTTCTCCACGCTCAGGTTGAACTGCAAGTCCACAGCATTCGTCTCGTCATCGTAGATAATCCTCAGCTTGATGGTGTATTCTCCCTCCGGTGTACTTTCCGATGTGCGTATTGATATCGTCCAGTCTTTAGATTCTCCGATATCCACCCGGAAATCATCGTTGAATAATATCGAGATTCCGCTGTTATTGAGTTCGCGAAAATTGATAAGCTGCAGCCGGGGCTCAATCCAGCTGTTGCCGTCGTTCTCCACGTTTATGTCGAAGTCCGCGCTTTCGCCTGGCTTGACCTCCTTGCTTGGATTATCGCAGGTGATGTCGACCAGGTAGTATGCCAACACAATTATCTGTGCTTCAGATGGACCAACTTCACTAGTATCCAGACCTTGTGTCCACGTTCCGTTCAATCTTACTCTGATTAAATCCTCACGTGTTGTCTCACTAGGTATGACGACGGAAATGGACAAAGCCTGACTCGTCTGACTGCTGGTTAAAGTAAATGATTGGGGAGACACAGTGGCATTCCCCTTAGTTACGTTAACAGCAAGGTTCACAATCACTTGGGAGAGGCCGTACACATCTGCGGAGCATTCCCCAGAAAAGAGCACAGAGCCAGTCGCTCCTGGTGAGACATCCACATACTGGCTTGCCGGACTCATTGATGTATAAACTATTGTCAGCGGGTTCGCCTCCCCAGCCTCAGGCACCCAGACAAGCACGAGCGAGAGCAGCAAAACTACGATTACCAGCCTCCTCAACATACTTATTTAAAATGCAGCCCGCCCTATTTATAAT
>SDBU01009035.1_pt1 | contig 11241 bp, 9 predicted proteins | sample 2277071 | NCBI WGS metagenome assembly SDBU01 (sample SAMN10397929, study PRJNA504765) | marine sediment metagenome | isolation source: marine sediment core GS08_GC12, 126 cmbsf | place: Arctic Ocean: Gakkel Ridge, Loki's castle | collected 2008 | reverse complement strand
ACCTCCATCGTTTCTAGATGGAGTATGCCGGATTTTACCTACCTTAAGTGGCGGATTTTAACCTGTCCCTCCCTGGCGGGTTTTGGGTGTCCGCTAACAACAACAGCGAAAAGGAAAAGAAAGTCTCTCCACCACCTCATCTGTATACCTCACAAATTACTTGAGACAGGAATGCCCTCTCAAGTCCAGAATAAGAGCAGCGTAGTCTACAGTCAATGAGTAAATGGTAATGGTGAATCTGGTTCTTATGGGCTATATGGCAGAACACAGGTAGAACAGACAGTTGAACGATAGGGTGAGTGTAACACAGTGAAACCCACCACCAATTGCGGGAGGCATGGGGGTTCGCTGGAATAGACCAAGCCCAGCCAGGCGGATTTGGCGAAGGACAAACAGCGAAGGAAGCGAAATAAAAAAGAGAATCGGCCCGCCGAGGACCGAATCCCTTTTAACTACCCTAAGCAGCACTCCAGGTGAAGCACTGCTGGCATATTCTCACATTTCCGCTCATCGCAGGTCAAGAAGCTTATCCACGAAGTTATCAACCTTTTAGCAGCCTTTCCGTGTACTTTTCCACGAAACCTTTCCACATTTGAGGACATGAACCTCAATAATCCATCTCTATTCCCCTCCGGAATTAATCGCAAGGCCCTATCCTGACATTTCACGAAGCTACAAAAAACAAGATGGATTGTCCCATGACTCGTTGATATGCCTAGTGATTTTGCTGTTTTGGACAGCTCTAGAAAAGTGCTTATCTGGAGGCCTCTCTATGCTTAGTCAAAAAGAAGCCCCAGATTCTGATTCCAAGGCTCAACGACAGTGCCCTGGTACCCCTTCGCTTCAGTGATGTATAGCGCGCAACGCTTGCACTAGGTGCCCCGATACCGATGGTAGCAATTGCCTCCCCAGACCCACCCCCAGAGTTATCGATGGTTGATAGACAGCCATTTACAACTTACCAAAACATAACAAAACTCTACAGAACTTGACAGAACCTCTCAGTTATGGTAATCTTTCAATCGATGGTTATCTGCGACTGTCTTTTGCTAGGTAATATGTATGCCAAGCTGTTGAATTAGCCCACAGGTGGACTCAATGTAAAAATAGCTGTCAAGAGTCCGTAGAGGTTCGGTTTCCGCAGACAGCCGGATCTCTTTTGACTACCCGCAAGAAGCCCTCCAGATGGAGGGTTTCTTGTATATTCTGCTACATACTCAACGTGATTCCGAAGATTGACAAGAAATGGCTAACAACTTCAGTAAAGAGAAGCTGCTAGAGTACCTGAAGGCAAGGTTGACTATAGCTTGGGATTCAGGGGGCAGATCAAGAGGTTATACGCTCCCCGCTATCGGACTAGCTTTTTCAATGCAGTATGGTAAAATGCTATGGTATCTGGTAGTGTGCCACTTGGCAGAGGATCTATGAATCTCTCTATCCACTCCAATATCTGAGCACTTTCTGGTGAACTGTTCGCAATATTTCTTGACATAACAGCCAATTTCGTATCAGGGGAAGTGTCGGAACTGGCAGACGAGCATGACTTAGGATCATGTGCCCTCGGGCGTGGGGGTTCGAATCCCCCCTTCCCCACTTAAAATGGTTTTCAGAAGCTACAATAAATGCCAAACATGGCTCAAATGGAGAATTGACATGGCGAGAATCGCTCTGGTTCTGTCTCTTGTTCTAATACTGGTTGTGGGTACGGTAGGCTGTACGACCTCACCTCCTGAAGCTGAGTTCACGGCTTCGCTCACCACCGGCACCGTTCCCATTACGATTCAGTTCACCGACATGTCCCAGGGAGACGTCAGTGTCTGGGCGTGGGATTTCGACAACGACCAACTCGTGGATAGCACACTTCAAAACCCGCAGTATACCTATACCAACCCGGGCACCTATACAATAATCCTGAGGGCCAGCGGCTCCGGCGGCACTGATATCGAGACCAAGTCAGCTTACCTCCAGTTCGCTCCTTCAACGGACACGATAACCGGGGCAAGCCCCACCTCCGGTGACCGCGGAGAGACGCTGGACATCGTCATCACCGGCAATGACCTCAACGGAGCGACCGCTGTAAGCTTTGGAGAAGGGATAACCGTCAACAGCTTTACCGTTGATACCCCGACCCGGATAACCGCTAATATCACTATCTCTGCCACAGCCACAGCGGCTCCAATGGACGTCTCGGTTGCAACCCCAGACGGCACCGCCACGCTGACCGGGGGTTTCGCGGTGACCGTTCCTGCTCCTCCCACAGTTACTGCGATAAGCCCTGAAACCGGCGACCAGGGGAAAACGCTGTATGTGGCTATCACAGGCACAAACTTCGATCTGGCGACCGCAGTAGACTTCGGCGAGGGGATAACCGTCAACAGCTTCACTATCGGCAACCAGACTCAGATAACTGCCAACATCTCCATCGCCGCCACTGCCACAGCAGCTTCCAGGGATGTACTGGTTACCAACCCTGGGGACAGCGGGACGCTCAATGAAGGTTTTACGGTGACAATTCCCGGCCCTCCGATAGTTATTGGATTAAGCCCGAACCACGGAGGCCTAGGGAAAACGCTGCATGTGGCCATCAGCGGCACCGGTTTCTATGGAGCCAGTGCGGTAGTCTTCAGATCAGGGCTGGGGGTAACCGTCAACAGCTTTACTGTCGACAGCCAGACCCAGATAACTGCCAATCTTGCTATTGCTTCCACTGCCACTATCGGGCCAAGGGATGTCTCTGTGACAACCCCACGTGGAACAGGGACACTGACTGGCACCTTTGAGGTAACAGGAGTGAACCCCAGCTCTGGCAGTCACGGTAATACGTTATCAGTAGTCATCACGAGCACTAACCTCTCTGGAGCGACCGCTGTAAGCTTTGGAGAAGGGATCACCGTCAACAGCTTCACGGTCGACAGCGCAAACCAGATAACCGTCAGCATCACAATCAACTTGGTCGCAGAACCCGGCCCAAGGGATATAACAGTTACTACATCAAGCGATACTGAGGTAGTGGTAGGTACATTCACGGTAGTGTACCCGACCTGTACTGCCAGCTTCGTTGCTGATCATACCACAGCTTCAGGAGTGACAACCGTACATTTCACCGACGGCTCAATTGGAGAGATAACCAGCTGGTCATGGGACCTGAACGGGGACGGTAAAATAGACAGTAACCTTCAGAACCCAAGCTACACTTATACTAAAAACGGTAACTATACGGTAACCCTTACCGTCTCAGGACCGCACTGCCAAGATACCTTAACCAGGACAGGCTATATCCGAATCTCCGGATGCAGCACCTGAGGATGATCGTTAGGCGCCCGTGCGGCGCCAAAGACGAAGGACAGAGCAAGAGCTAGGCAATAACCGAAACGAGCCTTTATGGGAAAAAAATTAGCTGCGCTAATAGCATTTCTGGCGTTTGTTGCCATCGGTACAACAGGCTGTTCAGCCGTCAGTGGTGGAGGAACGGTAAACTGGCTGAACGACTGGAGCGAGGCACTAAGCGAGGCTCAGTCTCAGAATAAGCCTATACTGATAAACTTCTACACAGATTTATGCCCCGCATGCCGGCAGATGGATCAAACCACGTTCACCGACGATGAGCTGGGCGCTTTCTTAAACTCCAACTTCATCTGCCTGAGAAGCAACGCAGGGAAAAGCACACTGTACACGAGATACGGCATAGAGGCAGTTCCAACAATGATCTTCACGGAACCGGATGGATATGATAAGCAATACGAGATCGCAAGAATTGTAGGATACGTGAATGCCAGCGAATTCTATCAAATAGCGCTGGATGCGCTCGAGCAGTGGCAAACATAATATCGAAATTCTGCAGGCTATGCAACTGACTGTAGCTGCGAAAGGCAAGTGTTAGCCTATGTGGGCCAGAAATCAGACTGCCATCCGACTAGTCGTGCTCGGCGTTCTCATCGGATTCCTTGCGTCCGGACTCATTGTGTATCACCAGTACGGCGATGTCCAGACTCTCGTCCGTGTTATCTGCATCTCCTGCCTGGGGCTTAGCGGCTGAGAATCCATGAGCAGGTTAGGCAAGCTAAGGCGAGCCACACAGCTAATCACTCTAGTTCTGGTCAACTTAGGCTTCGTACAAATCCTGAAAACCGGCGTGGTGTGCCCTGTCTTCTACTGCTATGGCTGCCCCTGGGCGACATTCGCCTGTCCTATTGGCGTTTTCCAGACCTATGCAGCACTTGGACAATTCCCCTTTTATGCAATCGGCTTTCTAGGTGTATTCGCCCTGGCTTTGGGCCGGTTCTGGTGCGGATGGGCGTGCCCCTTTGGCGCTGTGCAGGATTTAGTTATGTGGATAAGGCGACGCGGGGACTTCATCAGCCTGCGCCGTTACCCTTGGCCCAGCTTTATAGTACTGGCAGGATCACTAATTGCTGCATGGCTCGCTGCCGACGTTCTCTTCTGCAAGGTTTGCCCGGCAGGTAGTTTATTCGCCGCGATACCACACCGCTTTGCCTCACCTGAATTCTCCTTCGGCACATTTTTCTGGGTCCACATAGCAACCCTGGCGATAGCACTGGTTGCTTTTTTCCTTATCGGACGGTTCTGGTGCCGTTACCTCTGCCCCCTCGGTGGAGTACTTGGTGTTTTCAACAGAGTCAGCGTAGTGAAAATCAAGCTGGACATGAACAAGTGCAATAATTGTAAGGAATGCCTGAGCGTCTGTCCGGTTAAGATCGAGGAACCAGAGGAGATAGAGGACTCAATCGACTGCATCCGATGCGGGAAATGCATCGATGCTTGCCCCACCGATGCATTCCAAATCTCAGCCTCACTCAGAGGCTAGTCTGCTTTTGCGCACAGATTACCTTCTCCTTCGCACAAGGTAATATCCCACACCGCCTGCCAGCAAGACTCCAAAAACTGGCCCAATAACCACCCACACATTGAACGGTACCTCCTCATCAGATGTGGGGCTTGGCGTCAGCAAAGAAGTAAACGCTGGGGTCAGCGTTGGAGTAATGATTGACGGAAATGGCGGTGGTGTAGATATAGGTGTTATCATCGGGGTGGGGGTGGGTGTCGGCGTAGAATCTAACACAGAACCCCATGAAACCTTCACACCTCTCTCCTGAAGATTGGGGATATAGACATCCACCGATGTCGTGCTCAAGGGATTGTCTGTCAAATCGAGGGAGTCACCATCACCAAGCCCGCTATTCTCCAAGAGTGGAGCGATATCGCTTATTCGATTCCACCAAAGTGATAAATAAATCAGGCGATCGAGGTCAGATAGTGGAGTTACGTCGTCGATGCGGTTCTTCCAAAGGTGAAGGACGGTCAGACCGGTAAGATTTGACAGCGGGGAGATATCGCTTATCTGGTTTCCCCCAAGGTGGAGGACGGTGAGGCCAGTGAGATTTCTTAGAGGAGAGATGTCGATTATCTGGTTGTACCCAAGGCGAAGGTTAGTCAGGCCGGTGAGATTGGAGAGCGGGGATATATCGCTTGCCTGGTTCCTCCAGAGATAAAGCTCAGTGAGGACGGTGAGGTTCGATAATACGGAGATGTCCCCGATTTCGTTATTCTGCAGCGTGAGGACGCTCAGGTTGCTGAGGTTGGAGAGCGGTGTGAGGTCGCTGATCTCGTTCTCGGAAAGGTGAAGTTCAGTCAGGCCGGTGAGATTGGAGAGCGGGGATATATCGCTTATCTGGTTATCAGAAAAGGAGACGCGGGTCAGGCTGGTGAGATTGGCAAGCGGCGTGAGGTCGCTGATCTCGTTCTTGTGAAAGTGGAGTCTTCTAAGGCTGGTGAGATCCGAAAGTGGTGTGAGGTCGCTGATCTCGTTATACGCAAGTGAAAGCTCGGTGAGGCCGGTGCAGTATTCCAGGCCGGCAAGGTCAGTAATCCCTTTAACATCGGCACTCAGCCTGGTAAGGTCTTCCAGGTCAGATCGGTAGATATCCCCGGTGGGCTTTTCAATCGCAGCGCGGACCGCTGCCTGAAGACTGGGATCGGAGAAAGTAACCATCTCGTCAGCACCGGCAACAGAAGTAGGCAGCAAAACCGCCAGCAAGCCCACCAACGCGATTGCCATGCCCAGCTTGTCAGATATTCTCATTTGTCATTATCTCCTTAGTTCTGTTTGGAATCAGACTGAAGGGCGAGGAGATTTGCATCCCCCACACCCAGCGTTCCTGCCTGTGAGGTATCTCATTGCGACGCGCGAGCTTGGTCTTCCTGCCACTGGATGATTTCGCTGGACCAGACCTCGTCTATTGCACCCTCCAGAGTTGCCTGCTTGGGTTCACGAACGTTCACCGTTGTCCCCAAAGTGCGATCGTCAACTGCTCTCAGGAATTCACATTGCTTGCGAAAGGACAGCAAAGTATAGCGTTCGCCTCCATAAACTATGTAGTCAAGCTGGTTGATATAAGGCTCCAAACGCTCCCGCACACGGGTGCAGACACGCTCGAAAAAATACTCGATCTGTTTCTCGCGGCCTCGCTCAAACCGCCGCTGGGAGGACCCGCCTTTCTTGTGACGCGAGTGAATATGACCTGTCCCTACTTTGCTGGACAGTAGTTTCTGTCCCCGAAACACTCCTACGGCGTAGGCACCCAACCGCAACAATATGAGAGCCGTCATCAATTCTCGCCTGAGAAGTGAACGTAGAGGTTCCGCATCGTAACCACTTGAAAACAGCTTATCTGCAATAGGAAAGGGCGGCAGCACCAGATACTTCCCCCGCTCACCCCAGAAAAGGACAGCGCCTGTCACGGAACGGTCAACCACCCTGGTGACATCGGGCAAAACTTCTTCCATACCTAAGACGATATCAAGTGCCTTCTCGATCCCAGACACAGGCATGCCAGGCGGTATGTACAAAGATACCGCCGTACCGGGAGCAGCCTCCACCTCTTCGAGCAGGCGAAGCAGCTTCACCCTAGTAAGCTTACGGCGACTGGAGACTAACATAAACTCGATATAGTCCTATTGATTCGGTTGGTTGCCAGGATATTGCAGGTGGGTTTCGTTTCACTCAACCCACCACATCTTCTACAGCTTCACCATGGTAACCCCGTCCCCACCCTCCCCGCGCTCCCCGGGGCGGAAGGACTTGACCAAAGAGTGAGTAGCAAGCATGTCTCGCACTATCTGACGTACCGTGCCGGTTCCGTAACCATGAATAATGCGAACCCGGCTCAAACCGGCAAGAGAAGCATCGTTGAGGTATCTGTCCAGTTCAGGAGCCACTTCATCGGCTCGCTTCCCGCGGAGATCGAGTTCCAGTGAGGGAACTCTTGTACTCAGCCCACGCCTCACCCTCTGTGGTTCAGGCAGCACCTTTCCCTCAGGCGGCTTCAGCTTCTCAGCATCATCCAAATTCATCCTGAGTCTGGTATGCCCCACCTGCACCTCAATCTGGCCCTCTTCCTCTCTCACTGCAAGAACATCTCCCCACACATTTACGTCTGTCAGCCACACCTTGTCGCCTGCACCGATCTGGCTGGCCTCGACTGGTTCCCCGGTCAAATCACTCCGCTTCGTCTTGATCCTCGAACTCAGTCCTCTTAGTTGCTCGCGCACCGCCGCTAATGCCCTCTCGGCCTGTTCTATGTTCTCCTGCGACCTTGCTTTCTTCAACTCCGCTGCCGCGTGACGGATCTCACTCTGCAGTTCAGCCGTTTCCTCAGTAAGCTTATCCCTTTCCTCGATAAGCATAGCCCGCTCTTGCTCCTGCAACCTTTGAAGTTCGTTTTCCCAATGACTCCGCAGGTTTCTCACCACCTCCTCTTCCTTCTCCAGGCTATCACGCAGGTTTTCGATTCTCTGCTTCTCGCTCATCAAGTCCGCCAGCAGCATCTCGATGTCCCGGCTGCCTCTCGGTATCATCTCCCTGGCGGAGTCAATTATGTCGGGTGGGAGGCCCAACTGCGAAGCTATAGCAAGGGCATTGCTTCCACCAGGAATACCCATCGTCAGATGATATGTCGGCGCTATGGTAGCGGGGTCAAAGTCCAATGAGGCATTTCGCAGGCCAGGTGTTGTATGAGCGAAAACCTTGAGTTCGCTGTAGTGCGTGGTAGCCACAACCATGGTTCCCTTTGACAGAAAATGGAGTAAAATGGCCCGCGCCAGAGCAGCCCCCTCGTTAGGGTCCGTGCTGATACCCAGTTCGTCCAGAAGCACCAAGCCCTTCTCCGTGGAGGATCGGATGATGCGGACAATATTACCCATGTGCCAGCTAAAAGTGGAAAGGGTCTGCTCTATGCTTTGTTCATCTCCAATATCAGCGTAGACACCGTCGAAAATGGGGATACAGCTTTTCTCCGAAGCGGGGATAGGCATACCCGCCTGAGCCATCAAGGTGAGAAGCCCGATTGTCTTAAGGGCCACAGTCTTGCCACCGGTATTCGGCCCGGTGATCACCAGTATCGAGTAATCGCTCCCCATCTCCACCGTCAGAGGTACTGCCTTACCCACGAGCAGAGGATGTCTGGCATCGACAAGCCTGAGGACGCCCGCTTTTGAAGCAGCCTGATCCTGAACGCTTCCGCCAGCAATTCCAAGCACGGGCTCTGTGGCATTAGCTTTCTCTGCATATCTCGCCTTGGCCAGCTCAAGGTCCAGCTCCGCCAGTAAACTCACGTTCTGCGATATTTCCGCCTCGTTTGCCCCCACTCTGGCACTGAGAGCCATGAGAATCCTCTCCATTTCCCGCTTCTCTTCAATCGCTAGCTGGCGCATCTCGTTGCCCTGCTCTACAGCCGACCAGGGTTCTACAAATACTGTAGCTCCCGTATTGGATACATCGTGAACAATGCCTTTTAGCTCCCTTTTAAATTCAGCCTTTAGAGGAAGAACATATCGGCCCTCCCTCTCAGTAATGAACGATGATTGGAGGGCTTTCCGACCTCTGGGCGACTTCATTATCGATTCCAGGCGATCGAGCAACTGATGCTGTGTCTCTTTCAACCGACCTCGAAGATTCGCCAGCTCCGCCGAGGCTGAGTCCAGCAACTCACCCGATGTCGAGATGCTTCTGCTTATCTCTTCCTCCAGAGAAGGCAGTTCAACAATATGCTCAGCGATATTCCACAGCAGGGGGAGTTCCTTCGCTAGCTTGCGGATACTGGTAAGCACGTGCCGCGCTGCAGCCAGAGTCACCTGTATATCGACAAGAATGTGCGGTTCGAGAACCTTGCCTATAGCCGCCATCTGCACAGACTCTCGAACATCAAGAGCCCCCCTGATCGAAAAGTCCGGCGCCAGTGAGAGCAGACGGCGTGCTTCGGCTGACTGCTGCAACAACTGAGAAATCAGAGCGGGATCTGATGATGGAAGCAGGCTCAGGGCTAAATACCTGCTTGCGGGGAACGAAGTGAAGCCAGCAAGTATCTCCCTTACCTTGGGAAACTCCAGCATCACAAGGTTTTTTTCATCCACTAGCGCTACCTCTATAGTCGGGGGCTATGGTTGAGAAGCATGCAATCCATTACCTTCCGTTCTCACGTTCACTATCTTAAGTCAAACCCATCCGCTTGTCGACTGCTCGGTGCCAACTCCATTTGACAAAGAAAACCTGTCACTCTATAATCTAAGGTGAGAATGAGAATCAAACGCAACTACGACGTCGCAATAAAGGACCGCCCGGTTACAGCACAAAGGCGGTTGCTTCTCGATATACTACGGAAGGCCAATAGCCACCTGGACGCCAAGGAGCTATACCAGCGAGCCATCGAGAGGGATCGCCATATCAGCCTCGCTACGATCTACCGCAATCTGCGTCTGTTTAAAGAAATGGGGCTGGTGGATGAGATACGCCTGGACGACGTTCATTGTCACTACGAGATAAAACACCCGGCAGAACACTACCATCTGGTTTGCATCGCCTGCGGGCAGGTTATTGAGTTCGAGAGCCCTCTGATCGCCAAGCTAGTGTCCGAGGTGGAACATAACTGCGGTTTCCATACCAACAAAGCTGTGTTGCATTTGGAGGGCTATTGCAACAGATGCAAGAATAGTATAGGGTGAACCGAAATCCTTCGGGAAAGGGCATGAACGCCAAGAAGCTGTCACAAGGAACACTCGATGATGTTCCAAGAGCGTATAGTATGACTGAAGAACAGGAAGACATTCGGCAAGAAACAGGAAAAGTGCTCAGGAGATTCGGCAGGCAGAGGGGTAACCTTGTACCCATCCTGCAAAAGGTTCAGGGCCGACTAGGGTACATTCCCCGTGAAGCGATGGTTGAAGTCGCCGGGTTCCTGAGGATACCGGAAATGGACGTCTACAGCGTGGTCACCTTCTACAACCAGTTTCGCCTCAATCCTCCCGGTAAGCACCCCGTTAGAGTCTGCCTGGGAACTGCTTGCCACATGAAGGGCGGCTACATCGTCCTTGATGCATGGAAGAGAAGGTTGAGCGTAAACCAGGGAGAAACCACCCCCGATCGCGAGTTCGACCTGGATACTGTAGCCTGTGTAGGCTGCTGCGCTATGGCACCGGTAACGGTTGTTGACGACAAGGTAGAGGCCAAAACCAGCCCTACCAGGGTAGATGGCATCCTGCTCTCCTATCAGATCGATAAAGATAAGGAAGGTGAAGAGACACAGTGAACGTCGCAGCCATATCAGGCGCAGATTCAACCTTCCAGCGAATAAAGAGCGAGGCTATTGCCAGCGTCCAGGATCTTTACGATGGTAAAGCGCCAGTTATCATGGTCGGTACAGCCACCTGCGGCAGGGCCGCAGGCGCTCTGGAGGTCCTGCATGCGATAAAGGAAGAGGTGGTAAGAGAACACATCAATGCGAACGTAGTCGAGGTGGGCTGCATGGGGCATTGCTATGCAGAGCCGTTGGTAATCATAGCCAAGCCCGGCAACCCTCCCATGGCTTATGGTTACGTCACCCCTGAGATAGCCCAGCGTCTGGTGAAGGATTATATTGTCGGTGAAGATATCTCTCTGGAGTTTACCCTCGGTGCACTTGAAGAAAGCGATACCATTCCATCTATTTACGACCTCCCCCGCTTCACCTACGAGAAGCACTTCATCCTGGAGAACTGCGGCCATATCGATCCCGAAAACATCGATCACTATATCGCCAGGGGCGGCTACGAAGCGCTGGACAAAGCGCTCAAGATGCAGCCACCAGAGATCTGGGAGGTGATCAAACAATCGGGTTTGCGTGGCAGAGGTGGAGCAGGATTCCCCACATGGCAAAAGTGGGAAGTATGCCGCAACGCCCGCGGCAGGCC
>SDBU01009034.1_pt1 | contig 11242 bp, 10 predicted proteins | sample 2277071 | NCBI WGS metagenome assembly SDBU01 (sample SAMN10397929, study PRJNA504765) | marine sediment metagenome | isolation source: marine sediment core GS08_GC12, 126 cmbsf | place: Arctic Ocean: Gakkel Ridge, Loki's castle | collected 2008 | reverse complement strand
TTCAATATTTTCTTTGGATAAGTCGAAGTCTGAGGCGACGACATTTTCTTCAACCTGAGCCGAATTTTTAGCACCAAATATAGCCGTGGTAACGCAGTTATTTTCTAATACCCAGCGAAGTGCTATTTGTGCCGGCGTCTTGTTCAGTTCGTTTGCAACGATTTTAACCTTCTCCACGACCTCCAGATTTTTAGAAAGCTCTTCACCCTGGAAATATTTATGACGGCTTCTACTGTCATCCGTGTTGAATCTTGTACTTTTATCATATTTGCCGGTTAGAAGCCCCTTGGCTATCGGAGTATAGGCTATTGTTGCGATATCATGCTCTTTGCAAAAGGGTAGCAGGTCGTTCTCAGCCCCTCTATCTATTAGATTATAGGGCATTTGAACGGTCGTGATTTGGCCGTATTCGAGTGCTTCCTTCAGCGAATCGAGTGAGAAATTGCAACAACCAATACAGCGGATTTTGCCTGACTTTTTCAGTTTTTCCATAGCAACCATTGTATCCTCAATAGGTGTACCGGAGTCGGGCCAATGAATTTGATAAATATCAATGTAATCTGTCTTCAGTCTTTTCAAGCTCATATCTATTTCCCGGTCAATATTTGCCGGCGAACTATCGGTGAATTTTCGAAAAGTCCTGTTCTTTTCCCAGGTCAGTCCTACTTTGGTAGCAATAATAACATTTTTTCTCCCGGCACCTAGAGTACTGCCTAACACTTCCTCAGAATGTCCTAATCCGTAAATTGGTGCCACATCAAAGAAATTTACTCCGCTATCCACAGCTTTATGAATTGCTTTGACCAATTCTGCCTCAGATAGATTACTCCATCCATGTCCACCCAATTGTTCACCACCCAGACCGAGACATGACGGCTCGATATCTAAGCCCTCTAAATTTCTATATCTCATTTATTTTCCTGCACACTGCCCAATAATGATTTGGCGGCTTCAACGATGTCCTCGACTGACAGGGAATGAACTTTACATAAATATTCCCGACTACCTATCTGTGAGCAAAAGGAATCTTTTGTCCCCATCCGCTTGAAACGAATAGATGAATTACCCGATTCAGCAAGTACCTCGGCTACAGCACTTCCAAGCCCCCCGATTATGCTATGCTCCTCAATTGTTATGATAACGCCTGTTCTCCGTGCTTCTGCCAGTACGGAGTCGGCGTCCAGCGGTTTGATGGTGTGCATGCTTAATACGGATACCTTAATGCCATGCTGTTTCAGATGTTCTGCTGCCTGCACGGTGTTGAGTAGCATTCCTCCCGTAGCAATGAATGTGGCATCGCTTCCCTCACGCACTGTGATTGCCTTGCCGATCTGAAAGTCGGGGGCTGTTTGATGAATGACAGGGTCTCCGGTTCTGACCAGTCGCAGATAGCATGGCCCAGGCATCTCAGCGATAGCTCGAGTTGCCAATGCTGCTTCCACAGGGTCGCCGGGTGCAACCACTGTCATGTTGGGCAGGGCGCGCATCACTGCCAGGTCCTCAGTAACGTGATGTGTTGTCCCCAGAGCACCATAGGTTAGACCTCCACCTCCGGCTACAATTTTGACGTTGGCATTATGGTAGCAGACGTCATTGCGTATCTGCTCTAAACAACGTATTGTCGGGAAATTGGCGATAGAGTATGTAAAAACAATCTTATCGCATAACGCCAGTCCTGTAGCGATACCGGTCATATTCTGTTCAGCTACCCCAACGTTAACGAAGTGGTTAGGAAATTCCTGAGCGAAAGGCTCGACCATAGAATACCCGATATCACCTACCAGCAAGAAAATACGCTTGTTGGTCTTTGCCAAATCTAGCAGGGTTCGGATAAAAGCGGCTCTCACCTGGATACCCCCAATTCAGCCAGTGCCTGCCGCAGCTCCTCATCATCAGGTGGCTTGTAGTGCCAGGCAAGCTGATTTTCCATAAAGCTGACCCCTTTGCCTTTAACTGTATGGGCAATAACGCAGCTCGGCTGCTGGGGCTTGAAGGGAACGCTTTGTAATGCATTCTCAATCTGGTTGAAGTCATGTCCGTCTATTTCTCTTGTTGCCCAGCCAAAAGCCTGCCATTTGTCAGCCAGTGGCTCCAGGTCAAGGACCTCTTTCACCTTGCCGAAGCTCTGAATCTTGTTGTAATCCACGATAGCGACTAAGTTGTCCAGGTGATGGTGGGGTGCAAACAATGCCGCTTCCCAGGTAGAGCCCTCATCGCATTCGCCGTCACTGAGCAGCGTAAAAACTCTATAGGATTGTCCGCCTCGTTTGCCAGCTAAAGCCATACCGCAGCCAATGGAGAGCCCGTGACCGAGTGAGCCGGTAGAGGCTTCTACTCCGGGCACCCCGTGGTGGGTGATGTGCCCTGCCAGGTGTGAGCCATCCAGGTAGTAAGTATCCAGCCATTCCTTCGGGAAAAAGCCATGCTCGGCGAGTACAGCGTAAACGGCTGCACAAGCGTGCCCCTTGCTTAAGATGAAACGGTCATGGCCGGGCGATTGTGGCCGGGCTGGATTTATGCGCAATATCCCACCGTACAGCACTGCCAGCAAATCTGCTATTGATAGTGAACTACCCACGTGGGAACTTTTGGCCCGGTGGGTCATCCTCAAAACATGAGCACGTATTTTCGTACTGAGTGCTTCGTAATTTATCTTTTCTGTTTGTGATATTTCCTGATGTTCCATATCGTTACTTCCTCAGTATTTCTGTATTCTTACAGCTTAATCCTTTCCTCGAGCCCGTAATTGCCGTACCATTCGATGAATGTTTTTAATCCTTTATCGAGGCTTATTGTGGTTTCCCATCCCAGTAGTTCCTTTGCTTTTGTTGCGTTGGCAATCAACCTTTTAACCTCCGCAGGTCTTGGCTCTATATGGACAGGCTTCATCTCGCCTTTTTTACCGCATAAATCTATGATAATATCGGCTAAATCAACTATGGAAACCTCTTTGCCGCTGCCAAAATTAACCGGCTCTTCCAGCGGCCCATTATGATTCAGGACCGAATCATAGGCTCTAACAGCATCGTCTATGTAGGTATAGTCCCTTGTTTGCTGACCATCTCCATATATTATGGGAGGCATACTGTTCAGGACTCTCCTGGTAAATATGGATATGACTCCCCCATAGCCGATATCTCTCTGGCGGGGGCCAAAGATATTGAAAAGTCTCACTATGGAAATATCCATGCCGTAGGTCTGGATGTAGGCATGACACATTCTGTCGGCAGCGACTTTGCTTGCGCCGTAAGGATGTGGAGCATTTAAGGGATGCTTCTCATCTATCGGGATATATTGAGCGGACCCGTAGATTTCACTCGAAGAGGCGTGAATAACTTTCTTGGCATCATGCAATCTGGCTACTTCCAGGATATTCTGAGTTCCCCTCACGTTCACTTCATAGGTAAGTACGGGTTCGATATAAGACCTGTCTACGTGAATTTGAGCTGCCAGATTGAACACTACGTCAACATCGCGCATAATCTTTTCCAGTAAATCAAAATCTCTGACATCCCCTTTTATCAATTTGAAGTTCCGGTAGTTGAGCAGGTGCCTGACATTCACCAGATTGCCGCTCATAAAGTTATCCAGGCAAAGTACGGTATGCCCTTCTTTCACATATTTGTCGCAAAGATGACTTCCTATAAATCCGGCGCCACCTGTTATCAGCATCCTCATTTCCTGTCCCTCCTTGTTATTTCTTCTTTGAGCTTAATGATTATTACCACCTTTGGTTCCGACGAAAACCTTATTGAATCGTTCGGCCACTGCCTCGAAGCTGTACTCCTGTTCGATTAATCTGCGTCCGTTATGTATAATCTTGTCGATATGAGGATACTCCAGTATCTTCAGAACGTCCTCTGCGATTTGCAGAGGTGAACGGTCTCTCAGGATAAACCCGCTCTCCTTGTCCTTTATGATATCTCCTATTCCCGCCACCATTGTAGCCAGGACGGGAGTGCCGCAAGCCATTGCCTCCTGTATGACCTGTGGACTGCCTGCTTCAGTGTAGGTAGGCACAACCAGTAGTTTTAGTTGGTTCATATAGTCGGCTACCTCATCGTGTGGTATCCAGTCGGTCAGGGTAACTTTTTCCAGCAAGCCTTTCTTTTTTAAGCCTTCTCTTATCTGTAAGGATAAAAGACCATCACCGACAATGAGAAAATCAACGTCGCTGCGGTGACGTAATATTAGAGGAATTGCGTTTATGAAATCCAGGATACCTTTCTCTGCGGTTAAGCGACCTGCATAGCCGATAGTATTTTGCCTTTCATCATGGGGTATCTTAATTTGGAAAAGGTCTGTGTCAATAAAAAACATTCCGGTTACAGAAGTCTTGTGTGCATGTTTCTCCAGTTTTGCCCACTGTATCATATTGTCTGCAAACACTATGATTCTATCTGACAACAGGTGATTGAGTATTGACAGTACTTTGAAGAGATAGTAAGGGAGCACCCCGTGATTCGACCTCATCGACAGAGGTGAATATTCCACTATCATCGTCAGTATCTTCTTTCTCAGGAGCTTACTCAGTAATAAAGGCACTAAATTAATATCCGCTCCACTAAAAAAGAGCACAGTATCAACAGACCCTGATATCTTAATCAGGTAATAGCATGTCTTTATTTGCCCGGAAATAAAGTTACAATACCAGATAGGTAATGCTATTGCCCGCCATAAATGCCGTTTTAGTTCCGGCTCCATCCGGAAGTTAATAAATCGGAATTTCCCTTCCGGGATTGCATCTTCAGGTATGTTTCCGGTAACGATATATAGCTTTTCAAATAACGGCTCAATTATTCTTGTAAGTTTAAACAGGTGCATCCATGCCCTGGCCATGGGCGGATACGGGTATGAAACCACACAGATTTTACCGGTTTTGTTCTCTTCCTTAATTTGCAATTCGGACTCCTGCCCTTATAAAGTAGTAAATAACAAGAAAGTAACTCCAACTCCCTGCTGTTGAATACCAGAAACCGGGGTCGAAGGAGAATTGGTGATTATCTTCTTATCGGTAAGTATGCGATGCTCATGATTTATGACTTTGAAGTTCTGGACGAGAAGCTGTTTCATATTATCTGCCCAATCACAATCCGGCATGGTTACAAACAAAGTGCCGCCCTTTTGCAGAACTCGCTTTATCTCCTGAACTGCCAGCTCCATCTTGTCTAAATCAACATGCTCCAGAGTGGAAATAGCAGTTATCACGTTGAACTTCCCGGATTGAAATGGCATATAACAGACATCGGATTGTGCGAAGTGCACAAGAGGGTCATTAGCGGCTATACAATCAGTACGCAAAAGGTCAACAGCATAACATTGATATCCCAGACCTGCCAGTCTACTTGGGAATAAACTGTCTCCGCAGCCGATGTCCAGGATGCGTTTTTTCGGGGATAGGAGGGAACTACCCAGTATCCAGGAGTATGCCAGGTATTTTTCGCTATAGTGAAAGCCTAGTACAGGTCTTACCTTATTTACATAAAATGTCTCGAGGGTGAAGGCAATACGCAGCAGCAACTTCTGAAGTCCCCGGGGCTTGCATTCGAGCAGTATCCGATGCACCCAGTGATAAAGGTTGGCATCCGGCGGACTTGAATTTATAATTGAAGCATCGCCACGTAAGCTCATAATATCCCCTTCTTCTGCTCCGCGTTCCGGCTTGGCGGCTTTATTAAGTTTTGCTGTGAATGGATTGGTGATACCCACGAGGTCAGGCTTTCTCTTCCTCATTTTCACTCTCTATATCGTGCCAGGGCATGCCATATACCAGACTGCCTTCTTCACGCCAGGGGCGCCTGCTATCAAGCAGTGTGTCCAGTATCTCAGCCTCATAGCCGGCCTGCTCCGAGGCGGCGGCCAGGTATAAAAGTCCCAGAGGCAGACCACCCTGAATCGTTTCAGAGCCGATAAACATCCTGCGTGGAGGGTTGACCAGCAACACTTTCATTTCTTCAATTGTAATATCCTATTGTAATATCCTTTCGTAGAGCTAATATTGAACCACGGGTTCTCCAAGTTCAATTCACGAAACTTCCCGCTGACGTTTATTGTTAGAAATCTCAAGATAGACCTCTTGCATAGCATGAGCAACTTTAGCCCAGGTGTATTTGCTTTCAACCAGCTTTCTGCCCCCATTGCCAAATCTGGCAGCCAAATCCTTGTCCTGCAAAATCTTGATGGTAGCAGCGGCCAACGCTTCTACGTTTCTGGGAGGGACATGAATTGTTGCTACCTCTTCAGCGTCAACTTCGCACACACCGGGAATTGTGGTAGTGACCACTGGCTTGCCACTGGCCATCGCCTCCAGTTGAACGAGGCCAAAGCCCTCCTCGGCGGAAACGGAGGGCAGTACAAATACATCACAGGCGCTATAGTAGTAAGGCAGGTCTTCATCGGGAACGAAACCGGCAAATATTACATTGGACACGATGCCCAGTTCGCCGGCAGTTGCTTTCAGGTCTTCTCCCATGGGGCCTGTTCCTACCAGCATCAGTTGGGCTCCGGGTATTTCATGGATGATTCCGGGCATTGCCCGTATAAGGTAATCACATCCTTTGTAAGCGTCGAGGATACCAACGAAAAGGATTACCTTTGCCTCTGGTCCTAAGCTGTATTTATTCTTTATCCTGCTTGGGTCTGAGCTCTGGCGGAATCTTTCCGGGTTCACTCCGCCGGGCACTATTTTTACCTTATCGAGATATTTTGACAGTCTTTTGGAATTGGCAGCCAGGCTTTCGGTGAGTGTGATAATCACGTCGGCGCGCTTCAGCAGGAAAGGCCCCAGCGTGAAGCTATAAATATTACTTAATATCCGACCCGAACTTCCCGCCTTAACTACGTCGTTGTGGTAACCCAAGATGTAAGGTATTTTTCTGTTCATAATCCGTAGTGCTGCCAGTTCGGCGATGGCCGGCACCGGGGTATGAGCGTGGAATATGTCATACTCTTCCGTGGTTAAACTTTTGAATACACCAAGTGGTAGAGAAGCGCTATAAACGGAAATAAACGGAGATACTCTTCGGATGTCCACACCGTCTAGCTCGATTTCCGTTAGTAGCTTGTGCTGAGGTGCCCTGGGAGCGATTATTGTTACCTGGTGACCCAGATTGACAAGCTCCGTGGAAAGAGAATAGACATACTGTCCAATACCGCCTACGCGGTATCTCCCCCCCGATACTTCGCCGCTAAGTTGTTCACGATAAGGGAATGTTGCAAGTAGCTGGCAAATCTTCAATTAGACATCTCCCTTACGAGTAAGTATCTGGTTGCCATAACTTAACATACCTGGCCAAACTTCCCCCTCACCCGGTTTTCGCTCGCACCTTGATAACCTTGGCTGGAACACCTCCAACGATTGCATGTTTGGGCACATTTTTGGGGACGAGGGCACATGCTCCAACTATTGCCCCCTCACCAATCCTGACTCCAGGGAGAATGGTCACACGTGTTGATATCCAGACATCGTCCTCTATTACTACATCAGCGCTATAAGTGCCTTGTTGCTTGATGGTCACGTATGGATTTTCGAACGCATGTGTTCTTGTGTAAATTAAAACATCAGGAGCCATCATGACGTTGTCGCCTATGATTAGCCTTCCGCCCCTGCCGATACCGGCTATATAAGCACTTCTTCCTATATCCGAATTGGCTCCAATCTCTATATGCCTTCCAAACCCGAAAAAGGCTCCTCTTTTTATCCAGACACCTCTTCCGCACTTAGAAAATATCAATTTGCAGCAATAGTACCTGAGAGCCTTTCCCAGTTTGAATGGGTAGTCGGGTACATATCTGCAAAACCCGTAATAGGCCAGCAAGGCCACGACATAGCCGATTTCTCTCACAACTCTAGATAAAATACTCATATTCCCTACCTGCCAGTTATTCTCCCGAAAGTTGCCCCTGAGTTCACTAGTATATCCTTTGTCATCCCTTTCACCTTTCCTTTACCCAGTTAGCCTGGCTCTTTATGGGTATAGTATGTGCAGAGAACTGTTCAGCAGTTTGTTACTGACCCTGTTTTTCCCTCCTCAAATATTTGAAGAACGTCCTCGCTGACTTTATCATCCCTGCTAGCTCATGAAGCCCGTTTCTTCTGAGTATATTCCTGAGGGCAATCGGCACATAAGAAGGACTCAGGTAATACTTCTTTAAAGCCTTATCTACATACTTTTCTACGTCCTTATTAGTAAATTCAGGATATGAGACAATACACTTTTGAAACCCGTTTCCATCCACGGATTTCTCCAGGTCGTCGGTCAATAGAAAAAGATTTTCTTCAGCCCATTTATGAAATTCGGTTCCAGGAACCGGTGCCGATACTGCAAACTGGGCCATATTGGGCGCAAGTTCTTTTGCAAAAGCTATTGTTCTCTCTGCAGTTTCCTTTGTTTCTCCGGGGAAGCCGAAGACAAAATCGCCGAGTACCATTAACCCTGCCCTCCTGGCATCACTGGCAAACTGGTACATGCGGCTGGTAGGGATTCCCTTCTTGATGTTCTTCAGGATTTCATCGCTGCCGGATTCGTAACCAACATCTAAAAGACGACATCCTGCCTCCTTCATAAGCTTCATTGTTTCATAATCCAGGTTTGCCCGTGCATTGCATGACCAGGTGATTTTTAGCTTCCTGTCCTTGATTTCTCTGCAGATTGCCTCGGTCCTTTCCGTATCTATGGTGAAGGTATCATCTTCTATGAATGTCTCCTTGACTTGTGGAAGTTCCTCTACTATGTATTCAAGCTCGTCTACCACATTACGTACGCTTCTCACTCGATGGCTGCGGCCCATTAAGGTCTCCGGCCATGAGCAAAACGTGCACTGGTGCGGGCAACCTCTGCTGGTAAATATCTGAACTTCCGGGTAGAGTGATTGACTGAGGAAATAGTCCTCTATGTGGAGGTATTTCTTGTATATTTTAGATACGAAGGGTATTTGGTCTAGCTCCTCGGAGGTGGTGAATTCTCTATCCGGATTGTGAATTGTCTTATCGTTCTTCTCGAACGATATGCCTTTGATGTTTTCAAAACCATCACCATTTGCCAGTGAACGGGCAATATCGCGAATGGTGAAGTCGTATTCAAATCGGGCGACTATATCCACCCCCTCCGCCTGTAACAGCCTGTCAGCGTACTGGGAGGCGGGGGGGCCAACCATTACTGTAGTCACACCGGGAACAGCTTCTTTTAATAGTGTAGCCACATTCACGTCATTACTCATGCTGGAGAAATTGCTGTCAATGACCGCCAGGTCGGGTTCGAACGTGCTGGCATCCTGGATAAGCTTGTCATTGCTCCAGTCGCGCGCTATAGCATCGACTAATCTTACATCCCTGTATTCTTCCGCCAGCACGCCGGTGGCGTAAGCCAGCCAGATGGGGTAGTACAATTCACCACCGCGTGCAACAGTCCCCTGCCACCTTCCACATCTGACAAAGCGGGGCACAAAGGGCGGATTCAGCATGTATATTTTCAACTTATCGCCTCAACAATCCTGCTTCCTGCTTTTCCATCACCGAATGGATTTTGCCAGTTGTTCTCTCTGCCGAGCATAGTTTCAAGACATTCGATTATCTTGTGTGGGGAGGTGCCGGCGAGTATATTTGAACCGATTTCCAGGGTTTCCGGCCTTTCAGTGTTATCCCGTAATGTTACGCAGGGGACATTTAATATACAGGCTTCCTCCTGAACTCCTCCGGAGTCGGTTAAGATTAATCTGGCATTCTCCTCTAACTGCAAGAACTCAAGGAATCCTGGTGGTGTGATAAGTTCAACGCCGCGTGGCGTTTCCATATTGAATTCGGCGAGCCTTTTCCGCGTTCTGGGATGAACGGGGAATATTACTGGTAAGTGGTGCTTGCTATGTATCAGCTCCAGGCCATCCAGTATCCCTTTCAATCTCGGCTCTACATCAACATTTTCCTCCCTGTGTGATGTAACTAAAAAGTATTCGTTTTTCTTCAATTTTAGCTTGCTCAGAACATCTGACTTATCATGCGCAATATCCAGGGCGTAATAAACGGCGTCGACGATTGTGTTGCCGGTAACGAAGATTTTATCTTCGGCGATTCCTTCTGTCAGTAAATTCTGTCTTGCTCCCTCAGTAGGGGCGAACAGGTAGTCGGATATATGGTCGGTTAAGCACCGGTTAATCTCTTCGGGCATATTTCTATCCCAGGAGCGCAGCCCGGCTTCAACATGTCCCACTTTGATATGCAGCTTGGCTGCTGCAAGGGCAGCGGCAAACACAGTGTTGGTATCGCCTTCAACCAGAACGATATCAGGTTTCTCCAATGTAAGGATTTTCTCCACGTCAGTCAGTATCTTTCCCGTCTGTTCCCCTTGAGAGCCGGAGCCGACATCCAGATGGTACTTCGCTTCAGGAATATCTAGCTCTGTAAAAAATATTCTATCTAACTCATATGAGTAGTGCTGTCCACTGTGCAGGATAAAGTAATCTGAGCCCTGCCTGTGGCACTCCATTATCACCGGAGACATCTTTATAATCTCCGGCCGTGTTCCAACTATTAAGGCTGTTTTTATTTTACGACTCCTCTAGCTTCATCCAGTATTGATTCCAGTTTTGGACCAATGCTTGCCCAGCTATAGCTTTGCTCTACGAATTCTCTCCCCTTCACCCCCATTTTTTCTCTGAGCTCTTTATGATTATATAACGCCTCCAGATTCTTCTGGTATTCCTCTTCATCAGAGGCATACAGCACCTCGTCTCCGACTGCCTGGGCGATGCCGGTCAGGCGACTGCAAATAACCGGTTTCCCGCATGCCATATACTCAAAGAGCTTTAATGGTAAGGACCCGTCAGAGACTGCGTTATCCCTGAATGGGATTAAGCAGGCATCCATGCAGGAAATATATTCTGGTACCATGGTATAAGGGACTGTCCCGGTGAATATAACCTTGTCCGAAATTTGATATTTCTCGGCCAGGTTCTCAACCCTGGCTATGCCACCCTCTTCACCCACAATTAATACTTTCACGTTATGTCTATTCTGGCTGACGTGTTTTATCGCAGCAAAAACAGGTTCAAAGTCAACCCACTCTCGCAGTATACCGATATAGCCAGCCACAAAGTCTGTATCTCGGATGCCTAACCTCTGTCTGAACTCCTGCGATGGATGGCTTTTGAATAACTCGGTATCAACGCCATTAGGGATGAGCTGAAATTTATCATTAGGAATATTGCAGGAATCTCGCAAAGAATTGGTGATGCATGTCACTTTTTT
>SDBU01009033.1_pt1 | contig 11242 bp, 16 predicted proteins | sample 2277071 | NCBI WGS metagenome assembly SDBU01 (sample SAMN10397929, study PRJNA504765) | marine sediment metagenome | isolation source: marine sediment core GS08_GC12, 126 cmbsf | place: Arctic Ocean: Gakkel Ridge, Loki's castle | collected 2008 | reverse complement strand
AGAGTGTACTCCCTGTTTAAGCATAAGGCTTGCATGGGTATGCCTTGCATCGTGAAGGCGTATCACTTTGAGGTCACATTTGGCAGCAAGGGTAGCCCATGCCCTGTTTCTGGATTTCCCGCTTAATCGAATTATCGCCGAAGAGGTTACCGTAAAGCAGCTTATGACCGCTGACCAGACCTATGTATTACAGCTGGTGCTAATCGGCATTGGCTTTGGCTGTTCAGCCCCTTGGTCTATACCAAGCAACTTTCGGGTGTCAATTTGGGCTCCTACTTCCAAAGCAGCAATTCCTCTGACAGCCCCTCTAGCTAAACCTCTAGCCGCACCACTGACAGCAACATGCTCTGCTGCAATTTTTCCAGTAACAGGAGCCCAAGGCATTCCTCTTCCACCTCTAACAACCCTTCCCACTGTCTTCCCCTCTGGTGGTGGTAGACGCATAATTCTATATCGGTGGACTGGTGCAACTAGTTTCTTTCTGGTTTTTTCACCTGTTGGTTCTGGTTCTACTCCTGCTCTAGTTCCTCCTTGACTCCCTTCATCGTGGGGGTTTTTTGGGTTGGTTCTGTACCAGCCACTCCGCAAACCGCCTTTTTGGATAGCCATCTTGCTCAAGAGTTTGTTAATTGGTCTTAAATCTAGCATCCTTCGCTTCCTTTCTAGAATATTTTCTAAATTTCTCCATTTTGTTCTTTTCTTCTTTGTTAAGTTTTTTATGGTCAAATAATCTATGATGATTAGGACATAGAGGAATAACATTTCCAATTACGTATTTTCCATTGTTTTTCCTAGAAATATAATGTGCCCAATCCACCACACTAGTGTCCCAACCACAAATACAACAACTTTCAAAAAGGTCTTCTAAACCACACTCCATAATTTTTGTAGCAAAATGCTCTCTTTTTTCACCCCTAGGGAGCCTGTTAGTTTTATCATGTACTCTCGTCATACACCGTACTCCAAGTTCTCTTGCTTTATGTTTAATGCTTCTTTTTCCTTTCCCTATTTCATGAGCAAGTCTTGTTCCTTTAAAAGGATATTCTTTTTTTATTTTTTCTATTTCTCTTTTCGTAAATACGGAACTTTCAGGTCTAGTTTTTCCAGTAAGTGTCTTACTTATCTTTATTCTAGTTTTCTTAGACCGCGTTTTACCTTTATTCCAAGTTTTGTGCCCCTTTTTAAAAACTGTTTTCTCATCACCCTTTTTACCTCGTCTGTTGTGACCATCAACATACTTATTTCTAGGTTTTACCTTCCTACCACATCCACAAAGGCATTTTGACCATTTCATTTTTTTAGATCCAGCATTATCTTCGCCCTCTCTTAAACAACACTCCCTGACTCTGGGCCAGACCTACAAAATCTCTTAATCCTTTTACCTTCCGGAGATTAAGTTTCTCTTCTGGTCCACCTAAAATCTTTTCTGTCTTCTTTTTTCTCTTTAAGGATTCAGCTAATACACCAGCACCTACTAATCCCCCAACAGTTGCACCACCTATTAGAACTTTCCTACCAGCTTTTCTTGCTCCTCTAACTACTGCTGGTCCTACTTTTTGAGCCGCTCTAATCATGGCAGGTTGATAAACCATTTCGGCCTTTCGAGCTTTCTTTCTTGCTTGCCAAATAGCATCCTTGGCTCTTTCCATTCTGGTAGCCTTTTGAGGTTTCTTAACATACCTCTCTGCCCCCTTCTGTGCTTCTATTCTCGAAGGTTCCATAGCCACCACTCTTTCTCTCCCCCTTTGAGTAAATGGTCTACGTTTCACACCTGTTATTGTTCTTCCTTTATATTGAAACTTCTTCTCCATCTTTCCTACTTCCTTATCTCTAGGAGCTAACATGATAAGAGGCGTAGCAACAGCAGCAGTTTGAACCCCCCTACGCATGTATGGATGCTTTTTAAAGTATCTTTTTCCCTTTCGATAAACTTTACGTCCTGCAGAATACGCTCTTGATGGTTTTGGCCTAGGTTTTCGTGCCGTTTTTCTCATGTCTCCAGATCGCACCCCCTGTTCAACGTAATAAGGCTTAGGTTCTTCTTTATTTTTTCTGGTCTTTACGTAAACTGTTCCCGCTCCAATTGTTCCAATTGCCGTATAACCTGGATGTTTTTTGACTCCTCTACCAACAGACTTAATTCCTCTTCCTACTCCCCCTCCAGCTTCTCTAAAATGCATTCCAGCTTTTCTAGCATGTTCTCCTGGAGAAACAGTACGAAACACTTTCTTTCCTTTTCTCTTTAATTGGATTTTTGTACCACCTCGTCCTATTCTAGAAATATGTTCCATACCTAATCTAGCACGACCTATTGTTCCTCTAAATCTCCTAGCTCCTCTCAGTCCACCTTCTTCATCCTCTCTCCGTCTACGTCTTTGCGCTAATGCTTTAGCTCCCCGGTAAGCACCATAAGCACCAACAGCCCCCACTGCACCAGCACCAAGAACCGCAAGCCCAGCTTTTGAAGGATCTCTTTGTAAAAGACCTCCATACTTAGCAGCTAATTCCCTAGGGAAACTACCCACCTTAAATTTCCTTCCAATACCTCTAATAGTAGGCCAAGATTTCCTACCAATAGAAGACAACGGAGCTTTAATTTTCCCTTTAACCGCAGCCGAACCCATACGAAATATCTCTTTTCCCACTCCTTTTTGGAGGTCAGACCTCATTATGGCTTTTGAGGTATGGGTATAACCCCCTCCCATTGACTGATAAATTTTTTGGGTTGCTGCATAGAAACGATCTTCTGGTAGGGTTGTTCCATATTGCTCTCGGGCTTTGGTCTTTGCTTTTTTCCACTTAGCGTGGTCCAAAATATTGGCTGGCATTTCTAACCCTCCTCCTGTTAGTTAGCAACTACAGACCAATTTCATCCTCGACCACACCTACCCCTGTAGAAGCAAGAGCTCCCGTTTAAATTTAATTTAACACTATTATATTATACAAGTAAATTAACATATTTGCAAGCCTTTTTTATACTTTTTCACAAGAAGCAAGCTAGTGAAATACCCAAACAAAACGCATAAACAACCACTCTTAAAAGGTTATATTTTCCCGATAATCTGTCATTGGCATCCTTAGAGAACAACATCATTACTTGCTCAATTACTCCTATACACCCAAAAACTCCAAGGGATACCCCTAAGAACATTACGATTTTATGTACTATGACATTTAGCATTCCACTACCTCCTTTGCTTCCATACAACTTGGGCAATAATGTTTCCCCTTCTCTTCTTCCCACCCTTCCGTTTTTGTTTTTTTAAGAAAATTATCAAAATTTACAGTTAAAAGGTTTTCACTATTTTTACAACCATCACAATAAACAGTACCTGCTTCATTACTAGCATTGTAATCTATCATTTTCTTACTCCTCAAAGTACTTAGGTATCTCTCCATACCTTACTAGTGGGGCTTCTTCCTCCTTCTTCTTTCTAGCAGCATTGGCTCTTGCTCTATCTGACATTCTACTGTATTTTAGGTCTTCTTCCTCTTTTGGGGTTAGTGGTCTCATTGGCGTAGTCCTGGCAGTATCTACAAAAGTATAACCAAAATTAGACTCCGGTAATTGGAGGGCTTGGTAAGCAGCACCAGCAATTGCATCTGAAATATCTTTTCCTCCTCTACTGTCTCCTTCTTCCTCATCCCTTCTCATGCTAACTTCCGGGTGGACTACTTTCCTTCCATCCTCCGACAGTAATAGTTCTTCACATTCCCTTAAGAAAATTGGATTATAATAGTAATCTAGTATGCCTTGGTACATTAGTCCTTTCATTGTGTCGTACGGTTTTTTATCTCTGTCTATGGATAACTCTTCAGATTCTATTCCCTTAGAATTAAATATTTGTATGGAATGGGTGCTCTGATATCCATCGTACGACACCATACCCAGATTAAAACCTTTTTCATTGTTCAAGTACAAAAGTAGTGTTATTATATCATCAAACTGAACCTCTTTACCTGGTAATGCTTTAACTTGCAACATTAAATCTACAAACACCCCCCGGGCTTTTTGCTCAGTACGTATTACAAACCCTTCCTCCTGTAACTCCTTTATTTGTTCTGGTGGGATCCTTACTGGCATATTAGGAACAGTATGTACAAGTGCGACCCCACAACAATCCCCCCCTTCCTTCCCCTTAGCAAGATCAATGTGAGCAGCATACTTAACCCCTGGAATCCCCCTGAACCAATCATGAAACTTTAAATCTCTTGGTGTATCATAATGTTTACTTTTACTGAAACCACCAATTCTGGAAGGAGAGTGTATTATGGGGTTTTGTCTGGTTGTATTGATTCCTTTTCTTATTACATTCCTAAATTTAAAATACCCCCCCTCAGCCAATTCTCCTAGACATTCAAATGTTCTCTTTGCACCTTCTGGATCTTTTTCATATCTTTTTGAAAACTCTTCTTTTTTACGGTTCAGGTTTACTTCCCATGTAGCATGAGGCCCAGAAGTAAATACCCCAGAACTACCTTTATCCCTTTTAAAGCAAACTAACATACAATCATTAGCCCCTCGCATAAAGGAAAGACGAAGACTCTTATATGTGTTAGGAAAACGACTGGTTTGAGTATCCTCGAGGGCAGTAAGGAGGGCAAGGCACTCTCTTATGGCAAAACCACCAAGCTCAGCAAAAACTACAATAAGAAGGTTAAGACCCTCTCCAGTATGAACCTCAGAATCTAAGGAATACGCAGTTATACTATCAGTAAAAACAACCTCTCTCTGTTTAATGTTTCTACTGCTATCTCTAAGATCCATCCCATGCCCAGCAAACCAATTATCCCCAGTTTCTGGATTTATGACGCTTCTTACAACAGCTTTAAAATCTTTAAAGAAGACATCTTGTGCCAAGCGAGAATTTATTGAAACATTTCCTAGATCAATTCTATCCGCTATTCCCTTTATTCCCTTCTTTTTTTTCATCCCCAAAAAACTCTGAGGATTCTTAAGACACATTAAGAAATATGCTACATAGGTAAGAATCTTTGCACTAGTATGATCTTTACCACTATTATGATGAATTAAACCATGCGCAACATAGTTACAATTATCCTCTACTTCTAAATCATAGAAATCTTCTTTACCTACAAATTCTATAGATTCTATCTTTTCTATTCCAACAGGGTAGTCTCTTATACGTTCCTTTCCCAAAGACACTTTCAGATTAATCTTTTTTCCAGGAACAATTATATTCTCAATGAACTTTCTAATATACACTACTGCACAAATCCGTACTTCATAAAACTTGCCTCCTTTACATTCTGTTTTATTTTTTTCAACTATTTTCGATCTAATTCCTATACGCAATAAAAGATCTTGGATATCCTGGGCAAGGTTTCTGCTAATAGTAGAGTATGCCACCCTTCTATCTTTCCCAGATAGTTTAATGTGTCCATCTGTAGCCCACAAACTCCCAAAAAACAAATAAAGTTGCCTCTTGGTAAGCTTCCAAAGTAATTTAGGAAGTCTTTTAGAATGACAGTTCTTATTCATTAAATCATGTTTTCTAGCTAAGATGTTTAAAGGGTTCCTAGGAATTTGTGGGTAAGTATTAGAGTATTTCTTTCCAATAATCTTCCCACGTATAGCAACACATGGAGTTTTCTTATCCAAGTTTTGCCATAAGTAAGAGGGAAAATAAGGCTTTACTCCATAACGTTTTATTATAGAGCAATAATCTTTTTTTATAAGTTTATTAGCAGTATAAAAAGTTATAGCATCATCAGAGAGGTGGGCATCTCCTATCCAATACCCTAAGAGTTTTACATCATTATCCACAATTTCCCTTGGGTTTTGGATTAAAGTCTCATTTATATAACAAATATTATCTCCGGGGTTTAATTCTTTACATTTTTTCCAACCCAACCCTAACCTTTTACCTGTGCAAGGGCTAAATTGAGTAGCTTTACTCCCAATTAAAAACTTGTGGTTTTCTTCTACTTCTATTTCTCTTTTACCAGTAGTTATTATTTTGTATATTCTCCCAGTACCTTTTTTGAAAGGAATACCCGTCTTTTTAATCTCTATCTTTTGAGTATCTTCATTTAAAGAATTTATGCTAATGGGTTTCTTTCTTTTCGCTAGTTCTTTTACCGTAAAACGTTCTCCAATTATAGCATCCATTAGTATTGTTGATCCAGCAAGACACCCCTTTCCCCATAATGCGTTTGCAGTATTATACTCCGTACTCCAACATTTAGGATCAGTTCCTAACATAGCATCAACTAGGTCTTGCTGAATGGGAAAATTTTCTTCTCCTATCCACTCTTCGTAAAAGGTCTTTGTACTGACAGGTTCTTCCTTAAAAGGATTATCATCTAATTCTAATCTATCCTTTAGTCCATTAGCAAATAAATCATTTAGATCCAGGGCTTGATTCAGCAACTTGTATCCTTTCTACATCTTGAATGAGTTTTTTCTTCTGGCTTCTAAATATATCTAAAACTTCTCCCTTTTTCTCCGGGAATATACTGAGGATCTTGCTTTCCAAAGTCTCTATATTTATTGCTACTACATTAATCTGCTGGTTTATTATGGCTCTTACTCCTAAGACATCAATAGTTATTCTATGGCCTTCAATTATTTTGAAATGCCTGTCTAAGGTCTTTCCTAAAGTATCTATTACATCTAGGATATCATGGAGATCTTTTGTATCTAACTTTTTGATATTATCTAACTTTTGGAGAACTACATTAAGGAGGGCTCTTAGAACACCAACTTCTTCTGAAAGGCTTTTAAAATCTGATATGTTTGATGTTTCTTGTTCCTGCACTAGTTCTTTAACTTCACCCCGTAGCCTTTTACTGTATTTTCCTGTTATTATGGGCCTTCCGGCTACACCACCATGGAGCCTACAACGCTTGTTTCCTGCTACAGGTGCTTTCTGACATTTTGGTCGCTTGGCTTTGCATTTTGGGCAGACCTTTTCCCCCTTTTTAAATCTGTGTTTGCACTTATTACATTTTTTAACTAAAGCTAGGCATTTTTCCATTATTTCAATTTTACCACGTTTTTAACAAACAAGCAAGCAAAAAATAGGGGGTCTGGAGGATTCATTCCTGAGTTTGGGTGCACTCGACCCATTCAAGAATTAGACCCCCCATTCTTTTTCATTGCCTCCTTTGCTTCTGCGTCGGCGGGGTCACTTGGTCTGGTCAAGACTAAGCCGTGCCTTGCTGCTTAATGGACAACCACCACATGGGTCTGGCTCTGCCAAGTCTATCCACTTCACAATGTCGGCCCAAGCAATACTATTATCCCGTTTCAAACCCGCCAGTGCTTTCTTCACACGACAACGGAAGCCCTCTAAATCTGTGATGTCATAGTCAAAATCCTCAAGGATGTGCTGTAAGTAATCCATTTTCTTCTCCTTCATTAGTGCCTCAATCGCATAACCATCAGAAAACTCATCCATCACGCTTCGCCTTCCTTCTGACTTTCATTGGGTTGCTCCTTTGCCCTCGCCCTCAACTCCTCCCCCAACTTTTTCCAACCACACACCTTGCAAAACTTACAGGTTTCGGGCTTGGCACAAGATATGCTCAGTATCTGCTCGTGCGTTGGCTTTACGTACTCTTTTGGCTTTTTCATCTCCCCCTCCTAATCCAGTGGTTTGCCTACTGGCCGCTGATGCGGCTACGGCCATAGCAAATTTTCTTGCCATCTTGATTCGCCAGTCTCTGGTGTCTGGGTTCACAGAAGCATGGTGAGCATGGTACTCCAGTATGGCTGCTGCATTCTTGGCCTCCTCCGCTGTAAGCCTTATTACAACCTCCCGCCCTTTGCTCATTTTATATCTCATTCCTTGTCACTTCTTTCCATTTTAGTAAACATCTTCTTACAGAGTAAAGAATGTCGGGTAGGAAGATATTTTCTTTTTCTGGTTTCGCTATAGATAGAGCACAATTTGCTCTTGGTGCTTTTGTATCTAACAATGTAATGCTATAAGCAGAGTGTTTTGGATCTACTAATCTCCTATATTCTAAACACACTTCAAATGGAGAAATTGTTCCGGGGTTTACTATATTATAGATCCCTGTCTTCTTTCTCTTTATTAGTTCTCCTAGAGCATACAACATATCTGGAACCACAGTCATGGAGTTTTTGATATTTAGCACATGCTCATAGGCAAGTAGTTTGTCTATCAAGTTTCTGGGGTGAGGTCTATCATCTATGGGCATTCTCAATCTTACTTGTAAACAGGGAAATTCTTTTAAAGCATTTTCTGCCATTATCTTAGTACGAGCATAGTATTGTTCATAAAAGTTGGGTGGATCTTCTTCTTTATAAAAGTTAAAACCAGAACGATACATATCATCACTATAAACACAACCACTTCCTAAATGCACAAAATAAATACCTCTTGCCTCACAAATTAGACCAAGATTAATAGCAGCTACTACATTAGATTCCATTGTTTCTATTTTATGGTCTTCACACCAGTCTACATTTGGTCTACCTGTTTTTCCTATGGCATTTATAATAAGATCTGGCATTTCATCATGCTCAAACCAACCATAGTCCAAAGAATCCTCAATACGTTTCTTTTCTTTTGCAGGATTTATTCCACAAAGCTGAAAACCAAACTCTTCAGCTATCCTGGTTCCTAGAAAACCTTTGCCGAACACGATTCCTTTCATTCTCTCCCTCCCAAGATTGCCTGTGCTATCTTAGTAATATTTCTTGCATCATCCAAAGCTCTATGAGGAGTACCATCAAAAGTAATACCTAATCTGTTAAGTGCTTTCTTTGTACTACAAGGCTTTATTCCTTGCTGAATAGCAAACAATACTTTTATATTTATATGGTTCTTTCCAAAGGGATAACGTATCCCATGCCTACCACAGTCCATTAGAAGTTGCCTCTTGTCCCATCCTCCCCATGAACACAAAATATCTCCATTGGATGTATTGAAGCCCGTCCAATACACAAAGTCCGCAAATGCTTGGGGAAACTTAGGTGCAGAGTCAATATCCTCCTGCTTAATGTGAGTTAATTCCTTACAGAAATCACTTAGGATGGGCTCCTCCACTGGTTGGACAAACCAGCTATCTGAACTGCCCTTAGCCAGACTTGCGTTTAACTTTACTGCTCCTATCTCTATAGTCTCCATTTTCTCTGGTTTAGGATCTTTCCAACAAGTTGCCTCTAGGTCAACTATTATATAGTTCATCCCTTCCCTCCCATCACCCTCTCTGCCTCTGCGTCGGCCCGCTTTACCTTCCTCTGCCGAATCTGGCAATTTGCGCTGCACCGAAGAGTTTCTTCAATCGTAGGTTGCAGGTTTTTACAGATTGGACACCTAAAGTCCTCCCAGGTAAGCGCATCCTTACTTCTGGCTTTCATCGGGTTGTCCCTTTGCCTCTTGAATCTCTTTGTATTGCTCCTTGCTCACATAATTTGAGCAGGCGTGTATCATTTTTGGCCTGGTCTTGAAACACTCAGGTCGTTCAGCAGAATGATAACAACTTTTACAGATTGGATTTGGCCTCATCTCCCCCTCCTAATCCAGTGGCTTGCCTACTTTCGCAAAAGCCTGTTCACTTCTCGTATCTCTACCAGTATCAGGACAAGTACCGTTAACTCAGTAATCCAAACAGTGAATGCTAATTCCATTACTTCCCACCTTTCAGTCCAGCAGCTTGCTTGTTTTCATCCCTTCCCTCCCATCACCCTCTCTGCTTCTTCGTCGGCGGGCTTATGCCCCTTCTTGAAATGGGTTTCACAAAAACATATCTCGCCACCAGCACCAAAAGTAGCCCATACTGCTTTTGCCCCACACACACAGCATCCTCGGTTCACACCCTCGGATATTTTACAAGCTAATACAGACCTTGTAACCATCATATCTCACTCACCTTCCTTCTGACTTTCATCGGGTTGCTCCTTCTTCGCTGCCGTCTTTTGGCTATAGACTATCTTGCGACAACTCGGGCACATCCAGACTTCGTGGTCTATTTGGTCTCGTATCTCACATTCCGATTCTTCGCCTTCCCATCCGCACACACAGCCAAGTATCATCTCCCCTCCTAATCCTTATAGACAAAATGAGCTGGACGGAATGGTGTGCAATGTAAGTCACTACAGCCGTCCCAATTCCTAAGTTTATGGGCCAGACCACAATCACAACACTCCAACTCAAAGCCGGTCTCACGCAAAAGTATCTGTGCTCTTGGCAACTTGTTAATCTCATCTCTATCAATCCGCAAACAAATGTCCTTCACGCACCTCTGCCGAAGCTTTCCGAGCCGAACTATTATCTGGGTTAAAACGTTATAAACCATCTCTCCCCCTCCTAATCCAGTGGCTTGCCCCTCTGCCAGTGCCAATCTTCCCAGCCGCCATATCTAACCCTATCGTGCAGAACGCCTCCAACTATATGCCCCACTCCTTCCGCTATAGACCTCGCTACGCAACACATTCCAAAAGTAGCATCATCCCCACAATCCCAACTATTCTCTCCCTTTCCTGCGCAGGGTATCCCCTTTGGTATATCAGCGTCTATTCTCTTGACTATCTTGGTAAGCCCTCGGCGACGTGTCCATTTGTCCTCGCATAGCTTGATATGAGCATCATAGCAACCTTCCGGCATGGGAATCTTTATATCTCTTTCCTCAATTACCTTGCGCTCATATGATGCCTTGCCAAAAAGAAAATTATCTATCGCAAAGCTGCCCTGTCTCCACCTTGGTGTTCTGCTATCCCAGATATCATCATCTGTCCAAAGGTTCCAACGGAAAGACCAAGCACTAATACTCAGGCCGATATGCCTGTTTCCCGCACACCATCTTGGATTATCAACAGACACCCATAAGGCGAATGGTGGTAACGCAATCGCAAAAGTTCGTTGTTTATCTCGCTCGTAATAGGCATGGCAAAAAGACGACCACAGACCATACTCAAGATGCCACTTATGGAAAAATAACCTACCTGAGAACTTGCTATCTTTGTGTAATCTCATACTTTCCTCCTTTCATTCCAGCACCTTGCCTGTTATCTGCACTCGCTGCGCTAGAATACGTCCATATTCATCTCGTCGCAATGCTCCCTCCAACAGTGACTCAAAGGCTTCCTGGGACCAGTAGCGCCCCTCCTTATCGTGGTCTCCATTTTCCGGCCAGCTCCAGACAAGTCTGTGCAGTTCGCAATATGGCCCTTGCTCAACCCACAACACTCTTCCCTCTTTATGCTTTTTGGCATGAAGCCGCCCTTTGCTCGTGGTTGCTTGTTCTC
>SDBU01009032.1_pt1 | contig 11243 bp, 9 predicted proteins | sample 2277071 | NCBI WGS metagenome assembly SDBU01 (sample SAMN10397929, study PRJNA504765) | marine sediment metagenome | isolation source: marine sediment core GS08_GC12, 126 cmbsf | place: Arctic Ocean: Gakkel Ridge, Loki's castle | collected 2008 | reverse complement strand
TTAGTCAGTTTACTACCTCTCAGGAGCTCGTGCCATCTGACTAAAGTGTACGGTTTTTATGACCCTGTTTGTGTCCCATTATCGCTGACGGTCTACAGTAGTGGTTTTAGCAGGATTTGATGCGGGTGAAGGTAAGATTTGGAATAGGGAGCTAAGCGAGCCTTTTCAGGTAGGAGTTGGCCAGCAGATTACAGTTAAACTCTATCTTCGACCACCGCTAGGTGAACACACTCGCTTGGTAGTGCAGATAGGGATTGATGATATTCGCGTGGACGAGAGCTATTCTGAGTGGGTTGACACATAAAATATCTTCACTTCTTGACACCTTGAACCTAAGTCAGGGTGTCCGGCGTGCGTCGCGGTTTGTCCAGGTTTACTTTTCTTACCGCTACCTTATCACACCTCATTTTGAAGCTAAACAGACCTGTTGGCAGGGGGATTTCTTGCTGATTTCCAAATATTTTTAGCTGTTATTCAAGTATCAATGGTGATTATAAAAAGAGGGACAGCTTTAGCGGCTGTCCCTTGTTTGTGCCTGAAACTCCAACCTTTAATTCTAAATCAAGAGAAACTGAGAATCTCGTGATAGAATTCGTCAAAGCATTTGCATCTGCCATTTTCCCTAGCATTTTCAAAATCTGTAGGCTCCATTTTACAACAAATGCTCTCAACTTCGCTTCTCTTCTTTTTATATTGACCGCCACATAACAAGAGTATGGAATTAAGTTGTTCAGAAGGTTTATAGAAGGTCTTTTGTGGGTCAATAGATTTCAAATCAATATCTAGTTTTTTCTTGATACAATCTACAGTTAAAGTCCTTTCAATTCTTTGAAATATGTTATACATCCCCAGAATCCAAGCTTCTATCTCCATAACAGCAAAGTAAAGATTGATTCTATTATGATAGTTCATTTGCTGTATCTTAGATTCGTTACTTTGGATAATTTGACTAGATATAGCATCGTTGATAATGCCATTTGCACGTTTGTCATACTTTTCTGAATACATATCTCGCAAACCAATAATTCTTTCAAATCTACCCTTCTCTATTAAACTCTTTTCTCTTTCCTCAATTGTGCTTATTACTGCTTCATCACCGTGAACATTGATAATCATGAAATGTATTTCAACAAAAGGATTGGGAGTGTTAGGATACTTATATGGTGTTAGGCTCAGGTTACCAGCAAGTAACTCCCAACATTCAAAACTCAATTTGGAGGGATTAAAAATCCTAAATAAAAGTTCTCTTACAAATATCTGTTCAGTCTGACCTTCAGTGAATACTGCGACTCTTCTCAATTCTTTTGGTTATCCTTCAAATAGTATTTACTTGAAAAGAAATCGAAGTTATTCATCCCAGTTAGTTCAAATTCTTTGAAAAGATCGGGGGAATTTCTGTAGTCGTAGATTCTGGAGACATTGCCAATACGTTGGATAACCGACCAGTATTCAAGGGGAACGTTATTCATTACAAACCTATCATTAGTAGCCATAATAAGTTGTATCTGTTTCTGCTTAGCTTTTTCTATGAACAATTTGACAAGTGCTGTAGACCGATTATAGTCCAACCCCTCTCCAATATCGTCTATTAGAATACAAGCAGGTGAATCAGTCAACTGTGAATAATTTATCTGGGTAATCAATGAGAGAGCCCGAAACATGCCCTGTGACATCTCAATTTGGTCAGTTCTGCCGCTCAGGTCTGCCTCTTTTACGTACAGCCCCACCACTTCACCAGGTACACCTCCAAAGAGAATGCTAGTCGGAGGTGCAGTACCTATCTCTGTCAATTCATATCCAATCTCTTTCATATCTTGTATGATAGAATCTGTAAACTGAGTCGAAAACCGCTTCTGACCTTCAATGAAGATAGCTACAACCATTTGTGTATTTTTCGGATTTAGTGATGGATGAGGCTGTCCCTCCTTAGCTTTTAATGGAACTGCTAAGCCCCCCTTACCCATATCTGCTCCGAAATAGAAGTGTCTGATAGACTTGCCCCAATCATATAAATGCTCTAGAAACGAGTGCTGAATCGCATCTCTTCTAGCAACACTGACGACTTGGTTGGTAGGAGCTTGAAAATCTACGTTTTGCTTAAGTTGTTCATAATATATTTGACCTTTACCATCAGCACTTCTAAATAGTAAATTGTTATCGTCAATGTCAAGGTTCTCCTGAGCTACAATACCATTCTCACATTTAAGAATGTAGTCCAGTTTGCTACCATCTTTGTTGAATACGACTTTGTAATTAGCTGATAGAAATAGCCCCCGTTCTCCAGACAATATGTTCCCAAGATTACCAATTACATTTAAGACTTTTGATTTCCCCGATGCATTGTCACCAACAATAAGGTTGATATTACCGAAGGTGCACTCTTCAAGCTTCCATTCCTGTGGTGTTCCATCGTATTGACTGTAATATACAGATTCCACTTTCATTTTGATTCCTACCTTGGACTTGCGTTATGTCTACGTATAGTCTAGTCTAGCTTTACTTGAATTGCAATAGTTCACATAGGACGTGGTGGGAAATCCACTTTTCATTTCTTCCTTTACTGTGACCATACGAACTCAATATTGGTTGGATTCTATCCCTCGCAGTAGTGAGTGTCAATTTTATGGTATGACAGGCAATACCCCAAGTTATATAATAGCGTAAAGCTCGTGTTAAGGAGTTGGCAATGAAAGGTAAGCCCGCACCGAAGATTAGCACAGAGCAATTGTGCAGAGATTATTATGACTCTCAAATCTTCAAAACAAATGGCGATTTTGAACTCATAGTTTATGCTGAAATCCTGAAAGTCGACTTCTCTGCTAAGGAAATAGACACCGAGATTTTCATTTGTGAGTTGATGGCACTCAATATCGAGCTTTTCGGGTTGGGATGGCTTGACCACAATTATCCGGGGGAACAGGGGCCTGAGTGCACCGAGATTAAATTTACGAAATCTTACCTGGAGCAGATGGGAGAGAGTGAAATTTGGAAGGCAGCAGGGTTTTACAACGAGACTATATTCCAAGCTCGTACGGCTCAGAAAATTTCAAGGGACTGGTCAGTGTCTAGGGACGCGGGATATTACGAGGGAGACTTCTTATTCTCGGAGACAACGGGTGAGAAGCTAATTGAAGACTCCATTCGGGACTATTACGATAAACGCCTTGCTGACAAGGAATGCGCCTCACGGCTCGCTAATAGGGTTTTAAGCGTCGATGCTTGGCGAGAAGGAATAATGATACTTCAGCAATTATCTTCTACATTCGCTCAGCGGCTTAACTTTAGCCCAAACATTGAGGCTCTTCTTCTACTTCAAAAGCTGACTGTAGGGCTATACAAAAATGCAAAGGATTATATTAACGCCGTTATCGACTATGGGTCATGGGAGTTAGCACAGAAAGCAGCAATAGACCTTAGTCAGTCGCTCTTAGAAGCAGGGCGCGAGCTGCTAGAAAAGCAAAAGAGAAGCGATAAGCCAGATCTGCCGTAGATGGCTTTGACGTCGGCTTTGACGTTGACGTCCCGCCACAGCGGGTTACAACCAACCACATCAATCGTGGTTCCGGGGGTCGGGGGACTGCACCAGACTATATGGGACACGATGGAACGGTACTTTGGGCTCGAGATTACGAAACCGCCGCTCTTTATTATTATAAAAATAATATATATAATATTTGATATTTTTCTACAGAAGAAATAAAATCAGGGTGTCGGTTGACCTAGTGTCTTGACACCCTGGTTCTTTTGAAAACTCCCCGGCAGGGAAGGTCTTCCAGCTTTGGTAGGCCGTACAGGTCTCGAACCTGTGACACCCTGATTAAAAGTAAACGTCATGTGATTAGAACTAACAATTATAGAGAGCGTTAGTTATCGCACAAATTTTTAAAAAATGTGCTGAGGATAAAAAACAGGATCGAGAGCCAGTTTCTCGATCCTGTTTAGTTTAACTTCAGAATCAGTCTTAGCTTTTTCCGATTTTGAACATCTTCGTGCCACACGAAGGGCATACCCCTTGAGTTGCCGACTTGCCGTTCTTCATGGTTATTGCTTTGGCATCCTTCATTTCCCTCTTGGTTCGGCATTTCATACAATATGCTTGCATCGGTTTACCTCCTTTTTTGTTGGAGAATATAGCATTCCCTGCTGGAATGTCAATAGCTCAACCGAACTGCACAAAATAGCGTTTTGTTGATTGATACAGCATTGAGGGTTAAAACTTCCCCTCACACGCACACAATTCTAAATATTTTCTACTCCAAGCTAAGATAAACCAGTAATCGTGCCTCTACAATCGTAATTTGTAGCTAGTAATAGATAATTCGAAGCTGATTTCACTCCAATCTCCAGATACGAAGGTTATTAGCTGAGAACTACTTAGAATTAAAATTTAGCCCCTAGACCACACTTGAATAATTATAAATTCGGAGTAGAAATTGACCCTTAATAAATCCCAATCCTATGCCCCACCCCACTTCTTTCTAGGTATTGACAATCACAAAAGTGGGGGCTAAACTAATACACTACTATCTTATGTAACAAGGAGGTGATAGCTTTCATAAAAAAAATCATTAGATAGTCTGGTTCTAATATATTAAAAGGAGGAGAAAATGAGTAGAAAACAGGTATTAGTATCTTTGGTCACGCTAGTGGTACTGGTAAGCAGCGGGTTAATGGCTGCTTGTGCAGCACCTGCACCAGCACCAGGTCCAGCACCGGCTCCGGCACCGGCTCCAGCTCCAGCGCCGGCCCCAGCACCGCCGCCACCTAAGCCCATAGAGCTCAGTTTCAATACGTGGGCACCAAACGAGACGCATCCTCTCGTCTCCGGTGTTATTAATCCGTGGATAGACGAGCTTAATAGGAAGACAGAAGGCAAAGCCACGGCAACCGTTTATTATGCTAACGCCTTGGCTGGTGACAAAGTTGCCTACGACGCGGTCAAGGAGGGTCTGGCCGACATAAGCCTTGTGGTACCAGCAGGATTTTCTAAGCGTTTCCCACTGGCGCCACTAACAATCCAGCCTTTAATCTTCTCAAGTGGCACGCAGGGTAGCAAAGCGTTGATAGATCTGCATAAAAAATATCCGCAGTTTCTAGAGCAATATGCTGAGTGGAAAGTTCTTTGGGCTGGTTTCAATGATCCAAGTCATCTGCTCTCGCCACACAAGGAACCGATTCGCACAATGGAGGACATGAAGGGTAAGATCGTCTCTGGCACTGGGGAAAAGGTACCATTGTTTGAAGCCCTTGGTGCCACATTTATGCCTTATGTTTCAGCAGAGATATACTCATCATTTGAGAAAAAGGTATGGGATGTCTATGTGGGTAACCTCGGCTGGATCAAGGCGCATCACATGGATGAGGTACTGGGCTCTATTGCCTTTATCGGGCTTGGTTCTACTCAGATCCAGGTTGTAATGAACCTTGACAAATGGAATAGCTTGCCGCCTGACATCCAGAAGGTCATTGAAGAGATAAGCCCCCCAACGGGGGTGAAGATGGGCCAAGTGTTCGATGGAATTGTTGAGGAGAACCTTAGCTGGCTGAAAGAATCGAATCCAGAGATACAATTCTATACATTGCCGCCTGAAGAAAAAGCTAGGTGGGCCGAGATTATCGAGCCTTTTTGGGGCAAGTGGGTATCAGATGTGGAGGCTCTCGGATACCCGGGCCAACAAATGCTTGACGATTGGATAAGCCTTTGTAAGAAGTATGAGTAGGATAATTTGTAGGTGAGCCTCAAGCAGCTCGCTGGAGCCTTGGACAGGGGAATCGGGAAGATAAGTTACTGGGCCAGCCTCATAGCTGGCGCTATGCTGGTGCTGATGGTTATAATCGTGGCGGGAGCTGTCATAGCCCGCTATGTATTTAATGTTGCGATACCAGGTGGCGTTGAGGTGTTATGCTTGTTGGCCCTCCCGGGTTTGGTTTTTTTCTCGCTGGCTTCAATTGAGAGGGCAGATCGGCATATCGAGGTTACCATCTTGTCTTCCCGATTCCCACAAAACACCGGGTTGCTTATTAAGTGCGGCGGACGGATTCTGGCCACAGCAACAATGATATTGATGACCTGGCGACTTGTGGTGTTTGCTCAAAGTAACTTGGCTGACGATGTCCTCAGTATTATCCTGGATATGCCAATATTCGTGACTTTGCTCTTGATGGCTGTCGGCACTGCTGTAACTGTGCTGGCATTTTCTTCCAGTGTTTTCCACTATGCGATAGAGTTAGCCAGAATAAGACGTCCGTTACTTCTATGGTTGATCCCGGTCGTTGTCGTGGTTTCTTTAATGATGCTAGGCCCCTCTGTTTTGGAACTAGGGGTAGGTAAATTAGAGTTAGGGTTCATCGGCGTGCTCTTGATGCTTTTACTCGTATTACTGGGAGTGCCGATTGCTATTGTTCTGCTTGTGGTTGGGTATGTAGGTGTATCGTATGTAACTGGCTTAAATAGTGCGCTCAGTGTTATGGCAATAGTTCCGTATGATATTGCGACCCATTATACCTGGGTTGTTTTCCCCTTATTCATATTTATGGGTAATATTGTTGCCCAAACAGGATTTGCTCGAGATATCTATCATACCGCCCATAATTGGTTGGGCCATTTACCTGGGGGTATAGCTATGGCTACTATTGGCGGATGCGCTGGCTTTGCTGCTGTCTGTGGGGACAGTTTATCTACAGCCGTGACCATGGGCAGAGTATCCCTACCTGAAATGCGACGGTACAAATATGACCCTAAGCTTGCTACTGGTACCCTCGCTGCCGGGGGCACTCTGGGTATCTTAATACCACCCAGCCTGGGCTTTATAGTCTATGGTCTTATTACCGAAACATCCATAGGTAAACTTTTTATTGCTGGCATTCTTCCCGGAATAATGCTTGCCTCCCTGTTTATGGCTCTCATTTACATTCGTGTTCGAAGAAATCCCTCCCTGGCTGCCCGTAGCTCTGGTACAGGCTTGAGGGAGAAATTGGTATCGCTTAGGCTCAGTCTTCCCATACTGGTGTTGTTTCTGTTAATCGTTGGCGGTATCTACGGGGGGCTTTTCACACCTAGTGAAGGGGGAGGAATTGGAGCGTTTGGGGCTCTCCTCATCGGCTTGGTAATGAGGAGATGGTCGTGGAAACGCCTTGTCACAGCTATTAGGGATGGGGTGAGTCTCAATGGTGCCGTGTATTTCATCTTTATTGGTGCTATGGTCCTGAGTTATTTCGTGTCAGTGTCTAAACTCCCCATGCTGGTGTCAGACCTTCTCATAGCAGCGCCGGTTGGGAAGTGGGGTATTTTCGGGCTTATTTTGTTACTGTATATCATACTTGGCTGCATTATGAACATTATGCCAGCCATGATGATTACCTTGCCCATGCTTTTCCCTACGGTGCTTGCTCTTGGCTTCGACCCGGTATGGTTTGGGGTAATAATGGTAATAACCATGGAGATGGGTCAAATTACACCACCAGTAGGTATAAACGTGTTTGGTATCGCTGGCGTGGCTCGGGATGTGCCCATGGCTACCATATTCAGGGGAATAGTGCCGTTCCTGCTAATGATGCTGCTTGCAATAGGTATCTTAACGGTTTTCCCACAAATTGCTACGTTTTTGCCAAGTCTAGGCAGATAACTACACGATTGCCAAAAGTAAGATAGCATCTAAAGAAAAGGGGGTCTAAGTGGAAAAGAAATATTCAAAGGGAAAAGCGCAAACTGTTCTTGGCTTGATCGAACCGGATGACCTTGGGGTTGTTCTCCCACATGAGCATTTGTTTTGGCGTGGCGATAGTCCGGCCCTCTTCATTGAACCCATCGAGCCTGATGAAAAGGAAATAGCCAACCAAGCAGTCTGCTTGGGAAACCTAAGCTGGGTTCGTTCTCACAAGGTGAGCAATCTGGATAATTTGCAACTAACAGACGAAGAAACAGCTATTTGTGAGGCTATGCGCTTCAAAAAGGCTGGGGGGGGTACGATTGTCAATGTCACCAGTAATAATAGCGACCGTAACCCTACAGGGCTAGTGCGTGTTGCTCAAGTTACCGGTCTTAATGTGATCATGGGTACAGCCTACTATGTCGAAAAATCATATCACCCAGAGATGCATATGAATTCAAGAACAGAAGAAGACATCGCTGAGGAATTTGTGCAAGATATCACGGTAGGTGTAGGCGACAGCGGGGTGCGTGCTGGGATTATCGGCGAGCTTGGTTGCAGCTGGCCATTAACGAAGGGTGAGCGAAAGGTCTTACGCGCTGCAGGGATAGCTCAGCAACACACTGGCGTAGTAATAAGCGTACATCCCGGTACTAATCCAGATGCGCCACTAGAAATTGTAAAGGTGCTTACTGATGCCGGTGCCAATCCTACCTGCATAATCATTGGTCACATAGCTCGCACTATTGCTTCTCACAACGGTTTCTGCAAATTAGCAGAAACTGGCTGTTCCCTTGAGTTTGACATGTTTGGGATAGAAGGAATTTACCCAGTAACTGCCTTTCCTACCCCTATTGATGTGCCAAGTGATCAAGGGCGCATTAGGCAAATCATCCAGCTTATCGCTGAAGGTTACTTGGGTCAGATTCTCATATCGCAGGATGTCTGTTTAAAAATACAGTTGAGCTGTTTTGGTGGCGGGGGTTATAGTCATATCTTGACTACTACCATACCCGTCATGCTGCAGAAGGGCGTTACCAAGGAGCAGATACATACGATTATGGTGAATAATCCCAAGCGGTTGCTTGCTTTGGCGTGAAATAGTTTTTCTGTGTACGACTTAGGTACTAGGATCAGGCCTGAGGAATTTGCCGAGGTATTAAGGAAATATAATGCAGAATATGTTAGCTGTGTAGGCACTTATGACAACAACTGCGCCAGAATGGAACTAGAACTCCTGAGACTTTAAAGTCAGCAGTGGTAAGGGGCGGAGTGAAGGTAGTGGTAGGTGAAGTGCGATAACCCAAAAGTGTGGCAATCGTATCGGGGCTAAAGGTATGCTCTGACCGCATCTAAAGCAGAGATTGGCTAGAAGCTTACTTGAGAAATGTCAAGGAGGATAGAAATGTTGGAAGGATTTAGGCGTAGGTTCAAACCTTTAGAGATTTTGACTGAGGGGCAGGTTGACGCCATTTGGGAAGGAATACTGGATGTTCTTGAGAAAGCAGGCCTGAAATTTGATGTTGAAACACCGAAAGCACTAAAAATCTTTGATGATGCTGGCTGCGAAGTAAATTACAATACCAAGACGGTTAGGTTTCCACGGAATCTGGTTACGGAGTGTCTTAGCAAATGCCCCAGTAGCTTTCGCATAACGGCAAGGGATCCAAAGAATGATGTGGTAATTGGCGGGGATAGAACGTACGTACAGCCCGGTCCTGGGATGAAGTACATAGATATAGACAACTTTGAACCTCGAGAAGCAACGAGGAAGGAATTTTATGATGCGGTAACAATCTATGACGCCTTACCCAACCTTCATGTTTGGCACGCTAACGCACCAAACACTTCATTTGAGGGTGTCCCTCCGGTTATGGCCGGCATAGAGACCTATGTTGCTAGGGCCAGGAACTCCACCAAGGTCAACCGTCTTGCCCCATCCTTTGGAAATCATATATTTACTATGGAGATAGCGAAGGTGGAGGGAGTGAACGGTGTTGCGGGTAATCCTGCCAGTTCCCCCCTATGCTGGGATGGTGATGTAGTTAGTACCTTTATCGATCTTGTACAAGCTGGATGTGTTTGTGCAATTTCTAGTGGTCCAGTGTGGGGGGCTTCTTCTCCAGCGACAACAGCCGGGACGATGGTATCCTGGGGGGCTGAAGGAATGGGCCTACTCGTATTAGCCCAACTCATCCGCCCAGGGCATCCAATATACATGACTACTCTTAGCTTTCCGCAGAATATGCGAACAGGAGATTGCTTCTTCGGTAACATTCAACTCGCGCTAGGCAACGCAGTTTTTCACCAGATTTGGCGAAGATACAAGATTCCTACAATGACTACTGAATCTGGCGTCCCGAATTCAAAGTGTATGGACTTCCAAAGTGGCTACGAGAAGGGGATGCTTGCCTTAGCTGCAGCCATATGTGGAGCCCATGTACTGTGGATACATGGCACTATACACGGTGAGCTTACAGCGCATCCTGTCCAGGCCATAATGGATGATGATATAGCTGGCATGATAGGGCACTTCCTTGAAGGTGTCGAGGTAAATGACGAAACATTGGCAGTAGAGTTAATAAAGCGGGTCGGCTCAGGCCCTGACTTCTTTCTAAATAAGGGGCACACCAGGAAGTGGTGGCGGAAGGAGCAGTTCTTACCGGTGGTAGCCGACGCGTTATCCCTACCTGAATGGCTTAGCGAAGGAAGAAAGACTACTATTGATCGTGCCAAAGAGAGGATGGATGAGATACTAGCTACACATAAAGTATCAATACGTTTGACCGCAAGTCAGGAAGAAGAGATAGAGAGGATACTGGCAGAGGCCAGAAAGTTTTATACAAAAAAGGGGAGGATGTAGTAGTTAAGTGATATGATAAAACGAGTGGTCGAGCTCCATCCTTTTTATGTTGGTGTAGTTAAGGAAAACCAATCAACGAGCACAAATCTTTTCAAGACATGTCTCTTGACAAATGATGTCGAGGTTGTGATAGCCAGTTCTTACCGTGGGTCTTTTGTTCTCAAGAGATAGCGTGACTTGGTGTCCTTCACAGTAAGAAGCGGCAAGATGGTGAAGGTGGTATTGTAGTCGGCATTGTCTCCCTAATAGTGCTATCAATCAGATTTCCTAATCCTTGTCAAGTCCATAGTTAGCTTCAAACGTCTTCTAAACCTTCCTTTTTTGCCTCATATCCTCACGCCCAGTCCTCAGGCGTGAAATTCAGCGGACCTTTTTAGTAATGTAATAGCCCTACTTCATTATTTATTAAGGTGGATACGACTCCCTGACTTAAGTTCAAGGTGTTATTAAAAAGATAAGACGATGGTCTGTTTATTACCCCATTTATTCTCTCTATTCAATCCAATAATGCAAATAATGGTATGATTAGTCTGTAGTTCTATAGATTTACTTAAGTACAGGACGAGTTTAAGTTGGATTATTACACTATCCTTCAGGTGAACCCACGTGCCGATCCTGAGGTTATACAAGCAGCCTATCGTCGCTTGGCAGCTAAGTACCACCCTGACGTTGATCCCTCATCTGAAGCCACGGAAAGAATGAAGCTACTGAACGCCGCCTATGAGGTGCTC
>SDBU01009031.1_pt1 | contig 11245 bp, 8 predicted proteins | sample 2277071 | NCBI WGS metagenome assembly SDBU01 (sample SAMN10397929, study PRJNA504765) | marine sediment metagenome | isolation source: marine sediment core GS08_GC12, 126 cmbsf | place: Arctic Ocean: Gakkel Ridge, Loki's castle | collected 2008 | reverse complement strand
GAACTCGTATTCGCTATTCATCAGGTGAAGCATGAGTTCCAGGCGCCACCCGGGAAGCCGCAGCAGATTGATTGCCTCACGCGACACCTCGAACCGGTCCGGACGCCCATCGTCAAGGGCGATCTCGTCGAGCCCGTGGGTAAGCACCGATGGGATGCCTGGATGCGCTTCGGCCCACCGGGTGAACTCAACGATCTCTCGCCTGTGCGCGTCCAGAAACGCCCGCCGGTAGGTCCCGGCGTACCAGTGTATCGGGATGCCCAGCTCCCCAACCAAGGCCCACAGAGGTTCGAGGCTAGGGTCGTTGACGCCTATGTCGAAGTCCCTGTGGAAGAACCCGCCCGTGGAGAAGTACAGTCCGGAGAACCCCAGGTCCGTGATCTGGCGCCTGAGCCGCTCCAACTGCTCAGGCTGCCCACCGACCCATTCGTCCACCTGGGCCAGCGCGACGAAACGGTCGGGGTACTGCTTCACGCAGTCGGAGAGGAAGTCGTCCAGTCGGCCATAGATGCGGTCATGTTGCAGAACGGCCCTGTCAACGCCGACGTAGTCCATCTGAGCGACGACATAGTCCGCGGGTGACGACATATCCCACAGGCTCATAGGCATCCATTGCGTGTAGTAGTCCTCGCCGGAGTGGGTGAACTCCACCCGCCCGTACCGTCCTATGCGGAAATCGACATCCAGATTCCACGATGCGCCGTCGCGCTCCCCGACGAGCAGCGGCTCCTCTATTCTGACGTTGTCTCGCAGTCTCCGAATGCCCTGGGCGTGAAAACGGACGTGATATTGGTGTTCCGCCAGCCGGGCGGTCATGATCCCCCGGTCCTCACCCAAGGGCGGGAAACAGTGGCAGTGAGCATCGAATACGGTGACCATTGAAGACCTCCTCCTTTCGGGATCACGCTGACCGGCAAGAACCCAAGGACAACCTCAACCGTCAAGCCCTTGTCCCGAACCTGACCACAAGCTCTACGTCCGTCAGGACAATATCAGAGATGAGCCTGGGGTTACGCTCTCTCAGGATGACCTTGACCTTGTGATCGCCAGGCGGCGCCTGCTCTGGAGTCAACGTGTACGACTGCCAGACGGTGCTGCTCACGTCGGAGATGATCGGCCCTGGTCCAGGGCTGTACGTGATCTGAGGGCTTGCCAACTCGGCGCCGTCCCACGTGACCTGTACGTCATCTCCGTGGATCCACTCGTCAAGTCGAATCCGCAGCTCGATGCTCTCGGGTACGTCGGTCATCAAATCGTCAGAGACAACCAGGGCAATCGACGGGCCTTCACCCGACATCGTTCGTTTGAGCGGGACGGGGACCTCAGCCCATATCCTGTCGTTGATCTCCGCGCCTCTCCACTCGCCCTGTGCTCTCAGAATCCGGTGTGTCGCGGCGTATGTCTTGTCCTTGCGACGCAGCGTCTCGGGCGAGCCGACCGAGGTTAGGAGCGCCCGCCTCGACTCCCGATTAGCGTGCCAGTTGAACACGTGAACGCCATCTGCACCGGCATGGTAGAAGCGGCTGGCTATGCCCATCAGAACCGTGTCCCGCTTGGCGGTCTCGTCTTCGGGGCCGACATGGGGTCCGTCCGGGCCGCCGTAGAGTCCGCCGTACACCGCAATGTCAGTCCCCTTGGTCAGATCTTTGAAACCGGCGATGTCGATGAGGGGATCGGTGCCCGAACTGGCGGCGGGGATGAGAATATCCACCAGCCCATCCTCAATCCACGTTGGGATGTCGTACCCGATCTTGCGACACATCTCAAGGGTACCCGAAACACGAGCCGCCACGTAGAAAGGTCTCCCGCGCTCCTCGGCGAGCTTGTTCGTCATCTTGCGAATCGAGCACTGCAGGTCGGTCAACGCATACCGGAGCTTGTACCCGTACTGCTCGGCGAAATGGAATCCGTGCCTCTGCCAGTCCAGCTCCACCCCGTCCCAGTCGTAGAGGCGACACAGCTCTTCGACGTGGGCGTACCGGTACTCTCTGACTTCCGGTATCGCCATATTCCAGGACAGCGCAAACCAATCGGACTGCGCCTCCTCGCCGAGCAGCCACTCCGGGTGCTCTCGCCTCAGGCGAGTCAAGCTGTGGTGCCGCATCTTGGGCATATCCTGGGGCTGCGCGCCGCCGAAGTGATTGTCATTCATCCTGACAGAGGCGTAGACGTGCATTCCAAGCTCGTGGCCCCGCTTGATTGCCTCTGACTGAGCGTCCTCCCCGCGCTCCATCATCGCCAAGACATTCTCGTCGAAGGTGTAGCTGCCTGCGTTCTCATACATTCGTCCGTGGGAGTCCCCGACTGTCTCACTGACCTGGCTCTTCCAGCGCACCGTATCGGTCCCGATACACCAGAAGTGCGCCCCCACCTGCGTATCCTCAAGGGGAGCGTACATCTTTTCGAGAAACTGCTCCATCGACTGCGGCGCCTGGGAATAGCCGTGCGGCGCTCCGTCCCAGTTGTAGATGATTCCGTAATCTGGCGGCTTTGGCATTCTCTGTTTCCTCCTTGGCTTCCCAACGCATCCTTACTTGGTTCCAGGTCCTGAGCACCTCTGGCACGCCGGTCTTACTCTGCCTCACGGACGCGAAACGAGAAGATCTCCGCATCCCGCAGGAAGAAAGCAAGCTTGCGCCATTGCCCAGGCCCAGGCGCCATCGGGTCTCCACCCCATGTCATTGTGTGACGGGTGCTGTCCCCCACAAAGGGATCACAGGCTTCTAGCGAGCAGTTCCCCATGTGCCGGTTGTCCATGTCAAGCACCTCGACACGGATCGAGCCACCTGCGCGACACCTGGCGTTGATCGTCAAACGCTCACCAGCGGACATCACCGGCCGCGTGATCGCGTAGCCTTCCCGTTGCCTTGACCCATCAAGCGAGGCAACACCCTCCTTCCTCAGTTTCGCCAGCCCCAGGCCGAACCGAACGTGCCGCTCCGGGTCGTGTACTTCCGGTTCGTCGATCCCCTCGGGCGGGCCGATCCACCAGTCGTGATGTGAGCTGGTCCCGCCATGATAGAACCACCATTCATCGCCCATCTCGACCGGCTGGCTGGTAATCGATACCATGTGGGCATCCCAATGCCCTTCACCACGCGGCGCCAGAAAGGAGCGGGCCCGGTCCGTTGGCTTGAAGTTCACACCGTCCCGGCTGAAGAGAAGGCGGACTTCCATCTCGTTGTCCACGTACCGAAGGACGCCGAGAGTGGCGAAGTGGGTGCGCCCGACGCGGAACTGCTGCATGCCATAATGTGCCTCGTCGAGGTTATCGATCTCATCGTCGGGCGCCGATACCAGCACGGGGTTGGTCCAGCGCAGGAAGTCGTGACTTCGAGCCTGATACACCCGCCGTTTGTTCATCAAGTCGGGTCGATGCGGATAGTACGGACGGAACCAGTTGCTCACTCTCGGCGTGCAAGTAGGCTCCGCGACAACGCCCTGGACACCGTGCCGGGTGTTCTGCACGAATTGGCGAGCATCATGATCGTAGTGGACGCAAGACACGTCGCCCAGACGACTGCCACTGCTGCCTAGCACCGGCGGCGTGCTGTATGGCTTCCAATGGACCCCGTCCGCCGAGTGAGCACACTCAGACGTGTGGCGCACCCCCAGATCCTCCCCGAATGTGGACCTGGAGAATATGGTCCGAAAACGCTCGTCAGGTGTTGCGGGATAGGGGTCGACCACGACACCGTTCGAATGCACACCAACATCGGCCCACGGATTGAGCGCAGTGGGCCTCATCCCCTCGACGTATCCCATGACGATGTTGGTCCTTTGGCCGTCGACGGTGCAGACGTCCAACTCCGGCTTCCGAAAGTGAACGCCGTCGTCGCTTTCAGCATAGAGCACCCGCGTCTTCCAGGGATGCCCTTTGCCATCGATAGGCCCAAGGTCCTCGTACCAGCACTTCACCAGCGCATCCTGGGGGTCCCTAATCACGACGTGGTTGCTGTACGTGAAGTAGAGCGTCTCTTCCCACGGTCGGTCCCGAGATATCAACGGTGACTCTCCATGACGCACCGGCTTGTGCCACCGTCTGGTGAGTCCCTGTGTGCATTCGATCAGCCAGTCATCAACGAATAGCTGAGGTTCATTCCCGATATGGAGGTAGGTACTGTCCATCTGTAGCCCCCTTTAACCGTTGACTGTGCTTTGGGCGTCACCACTTCGGCGGCAGCCCGCGATCTGCAAGTCCCTACGACACGGCAGCACCTGGATGCGACGCATCATCGATGCTCGCTCGGTCAGAGCGTATTCTCTCGAACCAGGTCTCTGGTTTTGATCGTCCTGTCGTCTCCCATCACGACCCGGGCCCTCCTGTACCGATCTCCCTGGATAGGCTGTACAACCTCTCCGCCAAGGTCTCCATCAGTTTGCGATGAGCCAGCTTGCCCCGCCAGGACTCGGGAATGGCGCCCTTGCCATAGAACGCTCCAGCCAGTTGCCCGTAGACCGCCCCCGTCGTATCAGCGTCGTCCCCCAGATTGACGGCCAGCAGGCAACCCTGTCGGAACGAATCGCCGTGGTAGAAGGCCCACAGCGCCGCCTCAAGCGATCTGACAACGTGGCCTGTGCCCTCTATCTCTGGCGGCGACCGTCTCCTGAAGGAACCTGACGCAATCTCATCAATCTCGGATGCCAACGGATACCGCTCCCAGTAGCCGGGAACCGGACTGTACCTCTCTGCCAGCAGCTCTTCTTTGCTGACACCGCTGACGGCGCCCACCAGCAGAGCTCCAAGGTAGCGGCAGGCATCTACAGCGTCGGCCACCCCGTGAGTCGTACGCGAGCTGTCTCCGGACATCTCTATCGCAACTTGGGGAAATCGGGCGTATGCCAGTGGCGCTGGCGCCAGGCGCATTATTGAGCCGTTCCCGGCACTCCAGGAGTCGGTCGAGCCGCAGTACGGTTCCCGTGTCCACTCAAACCGCTCCAAGGCATCTCGCACGGTGTTTCCAATGTCGAAACAAGACCCGGTGCTGCTCAGGTGCCCTTCTCGATACCACCGGACATACCGTTCCAGTTGGTCAAGCGGGTCAAAGCCCTGCCGTTCAACAAGGCTCTCTGCGAGACAGAGGGCCATCGACGTATCGTCCGTCCACTGTCCCGGTGCCAGGCCGAACGGCCCGCCACCGACTACGTCGTCGATAGGGGTGAAGCTCCCTGGCGGTCTGAACTCCAAGGTCGTTCCCAGGGCATCTCCGACCGCCAGACCGAGCAGACACCCCCTGTAGCGATCAACTTGCTCCATGACGCTCCCTTCAGTCCATCCCCTCTCTCCTTGCATACTATGCGTTACCCATAAGTCGCGTCCGGTGGAAATCTCGTTCGTGGTGTCCAACGCTATGCCCGCCTCCGATGGCCCTTGCAACTGGAACCACCTGTGGATGCCCTGTCTCGTAGGGGCGGTTCGCGAACCGCCCTGTATTCACACGAACCCAAGGTTCTCTCTCCCACCCACCTACCCTCAAAGGTGTTTCTGGGGGGTTCCCCCAGTGCCCCGCGAGGGGCTTCGCCCCTTCGAACCCCGGCGACTGATGGTGAGCAGCACTTATGGGTAAAGCATAGCTCCTTGCATATGGGAGCAACTGCGCGCAGTGTCTCGTAGGGGCGGTTCGGGAACCGCCCTCATTCACATCAACCCAAGGTCCATTGCCCCCCCGCGAGGGGCTTCTCCCCTTCGAACCCCGGCGACTGAGAGCCTGTCCTGTCCGATGATCCTTTCCCGACAAGTCAAGGATCCCGATAGCCCCGATGTATCGGGGCGTATCGGGACGGTCATCGAGACTCTCCCCGACGTGTCGGGGGAGAGCGCAGCCGAAGGATGAGGGTGTCACTCCGCTCCCTTGACGGGTTCGCTGCGCGACAGCTTCCACATACGAGCATCGGAGTAGGTCCAAGGCGCTCAACAACTACCGTAGGGGCGCACGGCGTGCGACCAGAAGAACGGACCTCCAAAACGGGGCGCGATGGATCGCGCGCCTACGCATAGAGGCGAGAAACGGGCGATTCGCTACACTCGCAGCCTCGACCCGAGTCACCACATCAGTCGGCTTTGCCGTGGAACAAACCGGGGCTTCTTGATCACCTCCCCTACAGGCTGAGACTCATATAGAGGATACGCTATCCCCTTGGGGTCGATCGAAACCACGTTCGAGCCGCGCATGGTCAGCTTGTACGGGATCTCGCCGATAACCCTGTGAGCGACCCGCTCCGGGACATCGAACGTCAGGGTGATAACGTCACCGCTCTCGATATTGTGGACCCGTAGAATTCGACCTTCCACATCCGCTGCAACCCGCCCATTTCCGCCGTCAAGCCGCACCTTGTTTGGGTCGCACCACTCCGGTATCCGGACGGCCAGGCTTGGCGCGTCCTTGATGCGCAGCACAACCTTGCCCTCCACCGGCAAGTAGCTGCAAACGTCGAGCCACGGCGACGCCCTGTTCAGAAGAAGGTTCACCATCACCTCGTTATTCTCGCGGACCACGATGGAGTCCCAGACGTAGTAGAGGGCCAAGGCGCCGTTGGCCGTGCAGCAGTGCATGATCGAGCGTTCTGGCAGCTTCGGCCCTTGGTCGGTCTCCATGACCCGTATCCCGTCGTTGGCCCGCATCCAGCCGAAGAACGACCCTACCGATCGCTCGGCGACCCGGTCGGCGTCCTGATGCGGTCTTGGATTCGAGCGGGGATTGAAGTACCCGTCAGGGATCTTGTCCAGGAATGCCGCGTCGAGCATCTGGCCTTCGGTGAAGACGTTGCGGACCCAGCGGTCTACGTCGTCCCAATAGTCGGCGATCCCTGCCCGCGTCAGGTACAGCGCCAGGACGATCATGTCAGCCACTTCGCATATCTCCACGCTGTTGCCCTGTTGCCACTGTAGATACAGGTCTGAGCCGGGCATCCATTCGGTGTAGTAGCCGATCAACGGGTCGCCCATTTCCCGAGCCCAACGGTAGCACCTGTCGACCTGTCCGAGCACTTCGAGGTCACCTGCGGCATACCCATACTGGCAAACGGCCATCAGCGCGTACAGGCTGTGGTGGAAGTGGTATATGCTCCATCTGCCGTCCCGGTCGGTGAACACGCGGGCAAGGGCCCAACGGGCCAGTCCGCCAGACAGCTCCAGCGCGGGCTCATAGCCCGTCAGCCGATACAGCAGCCCCGCACCGAAGCCCAGAGCCCCCACCGAGTAGATCGTACTCATCTTCGGGTCTGCGTACCTGTCCAGTAGTGACCCGTCCTGTCGATTGCCTGCTGGTTCTTCGGGATTGACCGGACGCGTCTCGCCCGGGCGAAACCTTCCCTTCCACAAGAACCGGAAGCCGTCTTTGCAGCTTGTTAGACCCAGCAAGCGGTCTACCTTTCGCCTGGCGATGTCCATCCATCTGGCATCATCATCGACCTGGGCCAGCAGACACAGGGCATGTATCATCCGCCCCTCCGCCCAGACCTCAGCGAATGGACGCGGTTCGGTGAACTGGCTGAGCGTGTCGGTCGGGCAATAAGTCAGGCCGTCGTCTCCGAAAAAGCCTAGTTAGGAGCGGAGTACATGGCCGTCTACGTCAAGGTTGTGGTCACTTCCCGTGCCAAGCCGCGAAGTCACCAGTGCCGCGAGGATCTTGGCCGGCATGTTCAGGTGGGCGTCGGTGACGTGGCTTGGGTACAGCACGGCAGGATGCCACACATTGGTCAGTGCATTGACGGCCAGCGCCATCCGGTCTGACAAATCGAGGGTGTCCGGCGCCTCGGCCTCGTAGCGTTCGCCCTGTAGGCATAGTTCGAATGGATTGTGATCGTGCATGGCCTCGCTCTCCCAAGGGTTTTTCGTCTGCGCATCAGGCGGGGTCGTACCCGCCTGAGCCATACCGAACGGTACCCGTCTGTCTCGACTCTGTCAACCGGCCCGCTGCTTGTCACGCGTGACGCTGACGGTCAAGCGTTCCCCGATTCTTCAGAGCAAGACCAGGGGCGCATTTCGGCGTCGCCAAATGATCGGACTTGAGGCGCTTCGCCCCTTCGAGCCCTCGCGCCTGGAAACCTCTGTTGCACACAAGACCATGTGCGCAGAGGATCTCGCGTTGTGCTATCCTGGCTTTGCCCAAGCCTAGTACCCTGTCCACATGGTTGTGACGCAACGATCTCACCCCCTCCCCCGACGAGTCGGGATAGCATCATCGGACCATCCCACCCCCGACGAGTCGGGGGTCTTGTCCTCTCCCCCTTTGGGCTCACTGGGGTATGTATTGCATTTGGAGACCCACCATAACCTGTAATTGCTATGAAAATAGGTGGGACGGGCTCCGTAGAGACGCCCCGCTGGGGCGTCTCCTGTGCGCCAGACGGCGTTTTCATTCCTTTGGGGCGTCCCGATGCAACCGGGACATGGACGATTGCCGTGAAAATGGATCGCAGTCGCCTTTGCAGAGACGCCCCGCTCAGAGACTATCTCAGAAGTCCCTTCTCCCCTCGGGGGAGAAGGCTAGGATGAGGGGGTTCCGACGAAAGTCGGAGCATGCGACCATCCCATGGCCGACTCCGGCCTCCGGCCGGATCACCCTCACCTGAATCCTCTCCCGCCAAGGGAGAGGAAAGAGACGACTGTTCACGAACCCAGTTCTGAGACAGGATCTTGGGGGTGTCCCCAAGATCCACTCGGGCAGGTGGGAACAGACAGCGTAGCTATGCCAAGCCCACCGACACGGGACCTGCGTCCCAGTTGCAGCGAAGCCATCGGACAGGACGCGTTTGCCATAGACGTTCAGGTGACGCTTCGGGGTAGGGGCGAACCTGTGTGTTCGCCCAATCGTCGCGCCGACGAGTCGGGGCCCATGCAAGTCATGGTTCTTTCTCTGAACATCTTTGGAAGGCAGTTCTCCGAGCCGCTTCCAGCATCCGCAACCTCTACGGACATCAGTACGCTGCGAGGCAGCCTCTGGGCGTCCGACACAGACCCGCAATAACCAGGAGCACAAGCCAATGCCAGACACTGTGAGACCGTATGAACCCATCCCCATCGAGGACATCCGGGCCGCACAGAGACGCATCGCGGGCGTAGCCGTGCGTACGCCGCTGATTCGCCTCAACGTCGATGACGCCCCTGCTGAGATCTACCTGAAGCTTGAGAACATGCAGCCCATCGGCGCGTTCAAGTTGCGCGGCGCAATGAATGTCATGAGCCTGACCAGCAGGAAACGGCTTGAGAAGGGCGTGTGGACTGTCAGCGCAGGCAACATGGCCCAGGGCCTGGCCTGGACAGCGCGCAGAATGGGCGTCAAGTGTGCCGCGGTCGTCCCCGATGACGCGCCGGAGACGAAGCTGGCTTCGATCACCCGTCTGGGCGCCAGGTTCGTCAAGGCGCCGTTCGCCGATTTCGCCCGGGTCTTTGTTACCCGCACCTACGAGGGAATGGACGGTCTCTTCATCCACCCATTCAGCGACCCGAATGTGATGGCCGGGAACGGCACCATCGGACTGGAGATCCTCGAAGACCTGCCCGACGTAGACGCAGTAGTCATTGCCTACGGCGGCGGCGGTCTATGTTGCGGAATCGCCTCGGCCATTCGCGCGCTCAAGCCGCATGTAAGGATATGGGCCGCCGAGGCTGTGACTTCGGCGCCGTTCGCTGCCGCGCTGGTCGCTGGCGAGCCGGTGGAGATCGACCACACGCCCAGCTTCGTGGACGGCATCGGGTCTCCCAGGGTCAATCCGGAGATGTGGTCGCTGGCAAGACGCCTACTGGATGGCTCGCTCGTCGCGACGCCGGCTGCCGCTGCCGCCGCCGTCAAGCTCATGGTCGAACGGAACCACGTCATCGCCGAGGGCGCAGGGGCGGTCTCGGTAGCCGCCGCGCTCGCAGGCAAAGCTGGCGGCGGCAAGGTCGCGTGCGTGGTATCGGGCGGTAATATCGATTCCCAAAGCTTGATCAAGATACTTCGGGGCGAAGTGCCCTAGCCGCCCGTCCCGTGTACGAGAGCCGAACTCTGCGGGAATGCTTCACCCCTGTGGTCCGCAGATGCGCCGTCCCCCTGGCCCCGTTGCGTTTCCACGAGCCGGCCATGACCGAAGAAACGCTACGATGCTCCCGACACCTTCCAGTGCCGCCGACCCTCGAGGCGGACAACCCGACCGTAGCCAGGCGCCTCGAAGTGCCCGGACATGCCCAACGAGCCATCCTTCTCCATCCGGTCCACCAACACTGACCTCATTTCGCTCGCCCGCCCCCGGTCGGAGTCGACGCGAGAACCCCATCCCGTCCGCTGCACCTGCGCCGGGTGATGAATCGAGTCCCCCAGGATCAGCCCACGCTCGCCCTGAGAGGCGATAGCGAAGCTCGTGTGCCCTGGGGTATGGCCCGGCGTCGGCAGCGAGGTGATCTCGCTGGTCAACGGTCGCTCTCCTTCCATCAACTCCAGGAGCCCCAGTCTCTCAAGAGACGTAACCTGCTGCTCCAGGTAGGCGAAAGGACGCCTGCCGACGCGTGGTGTGAAAGCGTCCTAATCGAGCTTGGGTATCCAGTAGCGGGCATTCGGGAAGGTTGGTCTGCACCGACCCTCGTCCCAGATCAGGTTCCACCCTACGTGGTCGATGTGCAGGTGGGTTATTGCCACTATGTCGACCTCGTCCGGGCGCAGCCCTTTCTCACGCATGTCCTTCAGCAGCGAACCGGCCTCGGCGTCCCATTTCTCTGGCACTCTCTCGCCCAGGCCCGTGTCTACCAGTATGGTCTTGCCCTCGGACCGCAGAAGGAAGGAGCCGAGATTGAAAGCCAACTCTCCATCCGCATCCAACTGTCGGGAGTAGGGCTGCCACTCCTCGACAGGAACGGACGGGAAGAAATTGCCCACCGGAAACCTGAGCCAGCCGTCGGAAATCGCGGCAATCTCCACGTTTCCGACGCTTGCCCTGTAATGCACCATGAAACAGCTCCTCATTCATGCCCGCCAAGAACCGGGCTGGATAATCGCCACCCTGTCCGATGATGCTTTCCCGACAAGTCGAGGATCCCAGCCCAGTGGTCAGCCAACAAGACTCTAATAACCCTGAGATTCACCGTTGTCCCCTCCGACTCTCCTCTCTCAATGGGGCTACGTATTACCCACATCTCGTGTCCGAGGATCCAGTAGTTTCCTCTCCCCTGAGGGGTTCACTACACGACAGCTCTCACATGCCAGCCCTCGCGCTCAATGCTGTAGGGGCGCATGGCATGCGCCCCATTCGTGGCAACGCAAGGTTCTCT